>Ga0209507_1002089_pt1 | contig 14246 bp, 14 predicted proteins | sample AD_UKC028_MetaG_FD_184414 | JGI IMG/M metagenome (GOLD analysis project Ga0209507, IMG submission 184414) | Active sludge microbial communities of municipal wastewater-treating anaerobic digesters from USA - AD_UKC028_MetaG (SPAdes) (version 2) | ecosystem: Engineered > Bioreactor > Anaerobic >...
CCGGCACCATCCTTCAGAGGCGTCCGCCTGAGCCGCAGCCAGGTCGCCTGGCCGCTCTCGCTCAGCTCCGTCCGCGAGTACCAGGCCCGATCGACCCAGAGCCGCTCCGCTTCGGCCCGGCACGCAGCCTCCGGATAGCCCGCCACCTGGGCGTGCGTCAGCCCCGGCTGCCGGGATCGGCGCGGCTTTCGGTAGTTGTGGTAGTACAGGTACAAAGTCAGCCTTTCCATCTGGTTGTTCACGTCCCGCCCGAAGCAGCTCGTCTCCCGCACGTGCTCGTGCAGATCCTTGCGCAGCTCCCGATCCAGGTAGTTCACCGGGAATAGCTGGTTGTCCCTGGTCCGCGCGGCCCGCGAGGAGATCGTCCGATGGAGCAGCCGTCCGGAGTCCAGCAGAGCCCGGGCGCAGTCCGACTGGCTGATGCCTCGGAGGTACTCGCGCTTTCGGTCCGTCCACAGCCGCAGGCTCGGGCGGCAGCCGTCCGAGATCAGCGCGAGGCAGGCCCGGGCGATGCGGGCGAAGGAGTCCTCGATCCCGTGGAGCGGGGGGCGGAATCGTCGGTCGAGCAGCTCGCGCCTGCGCCGCTGCTCCGTGGTCATCCGCCCCTTGCGCCGGAGCGTCACGTGATCGGCCTCGTACACGAACTGGGACTCGGAGCCCACCAGGAGGTGGATGTTGTTCGGGAAGTACTGGGAGACGCAGAAGCTCTCGAAGCCGTCGGCGGCGAGGTCTTCGGAGGGCCTGCGCAGGGATGCCAGGCGGACGACGAGGTCGTCGTAGGGATAGGTCTTTTTGAGCCAGTAGTTTACCTGGAAGGTCTGCGCGGAGAAGGTCGTGCCGCAGGCGGTGCAGCGGAAGCGGGGGACCTCGCCGAAGGCCCGGGTATCGTAGGAGCCCCAGGCGACGTAGTCGCGGTAGGGGTCCGAGGCGTGGTGGAGGTGATGCTCGCACTGCGGGTTGGCGCAGAAGGGCGGGCTGAAGTCGGGCATACAGACCCTACGCGCCCCGCCAGGCCTCCTGCTTCAACGCCAACAATTTTAGATGCACATAGAAAGGAACAGCCACTTCCTGGGAAGCGGCTGTTTCGTGTCAGAAGACTCCGACGCACCTTAAGCTCTGGTCTTGTGTCTGTTTCTTCTCTTCTTCTTCTTGCGCTTGTGCGTCGCTATCTTCTTGAGCTTTCTTTTCCTTCCGCAGGGCACTTTAGCTCTCCTTGGCGTAGCCGATGGACCGGGGCGGACGGGAAAGCCCGCTACCGGGATAGCCTGGACACAATACACGGGGAGCGGGGCCGCGTCAATAGGCTCGGCCTGGTCGAGGCCTTCGCTCCGGCTTGCAAAGCCCGACGGCATCGATTATAAACGAAGAAGCAGACCAGCGGCCTTGCGGCGAGCGCGCGGCCCCGGTCCGGGAAAAGGAGCGTTGAAGCGTATGATCGCCAAGTCCGACATGCCTAACATCAACGAGAAGCGCCCCGACGGGGTCAAGCCTGACGGTACGCCCTATCGCGTGCTCATTGTCGACGACTCGATGTTCATCGCGAAGCAGCTCGGCCAGATCCTCACCTCCGAGGGCTTCGATGTGGTCGGGACGGCCGGAGACGGCCTAGCCGGCCTCGACAAGTACAAGGAGCTCTGCCCGAATATCGACCTCGTCACCATGGACATCACGATGCCCAAGATGGACGGCGTGTCGGCCCTCGAAAAGATCCTCGAATTCGACAAGAACGCCTGTATCGTCATGGTGAGCGCCCTCGGCAAGGAGGACGTCGTCAAGAAGTCCCTCCTCCTCGGCGCGAAAAGCTATATCGTGAAGCCTTTGGACCGGAAGAAGGTCCTCGAGCGCATCATCTCCGTGCTCAAGCGCTAGGACGGAATCCAAGCCCGGCGCTGAACGGGACGTTTCTTTTCTACACAGCAGTCCAGGAGCCTGAAAAGAGGCCTGTTCCTTCGGGAAACAGGCCTCTTTCCGTATAGGACCCCGTCTGCAGCGATTCGAGATGCTATAGCGCGACTCAGGATTGGACAGCACTCGATCGTGTGTCAGAAATTCAGCGTTTAATTATTTATCAATACGATACATAGCGGAAATCGCAAGGGCGGCGGGGAAGAGCGGCCGAACCTGGCACACTTTTAGCAATATCCCCAGTGGAACCAGTTGGCTCCAAACCTCATCGTAAGGGGGTATGCACATGAGCATCATGAAGTGGGAGAACCCCGCGCCGAAGGACCTCTGGGATGCCTTCAACGGCCTGCGTGGGGACATGGATCGCGCCCTAGATCTTTTCAGGGTACCGGACGCTATGGGCCTCCTCGACCGGAGCACGGCCCCGGCTATCGATCTTATCGAGACTCCCGAAGACTACCTCGTCTTCGCCGATCTTCCCGGCGTCGATAGGAAGGATCTCGAGCTCAGCGTTACCGGCTCCATACTGCGGATCAAAGGCATGAAGCGGGCCGAGGAGGCTTCCGAGAAGCGCAAGTTCTTCCGCAAGGAGACCTGGGCTGGCTCCTTCGAGCGGACCCTCGACCTACCTGCCTTGGTCGATTCCGACAAGGTTTCGGCCGAGCTGGTCGATGGGGTCCTCAAAGTGCGCGTTCCCAAGCGCGAAGAGGCCAAGGCTAAGCTCATCACGGTTTCCGTGAATTGATGCGAAGGAGGAAAGCAATGTATGGCAAAGAAATAGCCGATGGCGACCGCTACAGAATCCCGGCCTGCTCGATCTGCGAGGACGAAGGCATCGTGAGCCTCAAGCTCGAGATGCCGGGCGTAGCCAAGGAGGGCTTGGAGATCAAGGTCGAGGGCAACGAGCTATCGGTCCTGGGCCGGAGGGGCGCCGAGCGAGAGTCGGGGACCTACCTTCTCCGCGAGCGGCGGGGCGAGAGCTACCGCAAGCTTTTCACCCTCGACGAGAGCATCTCTCGGGACAAGATCGACGCAGCCTATGCGAACGGCATCCTCAGCCTGACCCTCCACGTTCGGGAAGCGGCCAAACCGCGCCGTATCGCGATCGCCTGAGGCTTGGGTCCGTCGGAGGAAATGAAGCAGGCCGCCCGGGCTTTGCCTCGGGCGGCCTGCTCGTCTCAGGGGCGCTGGACCCGGGCCGCCCTCACTTGGGCGGGAACTTGGCGACGAGCTCGTCGACCTTGGCGGCGTAGCGCTCGGGGGATGATTCCTTGGCGCGGGCGAGGAAGGCGGCGGCGTCCTCGAGGCGGTTCTGGGCGTAGGCGTTGACGCCGAGGGCGTAATTGGTGATGGCCGGATCGCAGCCGAGCTCGAGGGCCGCTTTGTAGCGGTACTCGGCGCCGGAGAAGTCGTTCTTGGCGTAGGCGATGAGGCCGAGGTAGTACTGAGGCACGTAGCTGTCGGCGTTCATCGCGAGGGCGGCGTCGAAGGACTCGACCGCCCCATCCCAATCCTTGTCGGCGTAGCTTCTGACTCCGGCCGCCACGAGCTCGGGGAAGGTCTTGCGCGAGTCGAGATAGTCGGCGAAGGCCGTGGCGGCCTGATCCAGGCCGTACCAGTCCCTGAGCATGCCGAGGGCCGCGGCCTGGTTCTCCTCGAGGGAGGCGTCGGCGCGGAGTGCCCGCATCGAATCCCAGAGCAGGCGATTGTAGGCCTTTTCAGGGCTATTGGCGAGGAAGGAGACGAAGGCCCAGGCCTGGGGGTAGAAGATGTCCAGCTCGGCGCGGGCCTCGTCCTGGCCGATGGAAAGGAGCTTGTCCAGGCCCATGAGGAGGGAGCGTCCCTTGAGCGACTTGGCCGTCTCGAGCCAGGCGAGGTTCTCTGGGAAGCGGAGCTTGCCCTCGGCGTCGTTCCAGGTGGCCGTCTCGAAGGCGACGGCGAAGCCCTCGCGCATCCACAGGGGCGGATTCGGGACGAAGGCCTTGAGGTACTGGACGAAAGCCTGGTGGGCCAGGCTCGCGGAGAGGTCGGGCTCGTCCTTGGCGAAGATCAGGAGCTCGGAGCGCTCGGGGTTCGGGTAATGGAGGTAGACGAAATCATCCTTGCTCTGCCCGACGATCTGGCCAAGGTAGGCGTCGAAGCCCTCCTTTGACTTGAACTCGCGCACGTTCAGCCGGCCCTTGAGGTCCTCGTCGGAGAAGCGGAATAGGCCGTTATACAGGCCGTAATAGGCCTCGAGCTGGCGGGAAAGGACGGCGGCCCGCTCCGAGCCGAGCTCCGAGATGACGCTGTAGTGGTCGGAGACGGCGTCGCCGGCCTCGACTTGGGCGGAGGCGATGGATAGGGCGACGAAGGCTGCGACGAGCAGCATGAAGGTCTTTTTCATGGTTCCCCCTGCGTGCGATTCACTAAATCCTATCCCGGTATGGAGCACTTGTCAAATGCGCCCAACGCCTCCACGGCGGAGCCCGCAGGGAGGATAGCGGCGGGAACGCGTGGGTCGAAGATTGTTGGGATCGATCAATGAATCCGGCGGAGGCTAGCGCTTCGGGGCGAAGCGGTCGATGACGATGTTCACTTCCTCGATGAGGATGCCGGTGTAGCGCTCGATGTTGTCCACCACGTATTCCTGGAGGGCGTGGGCGTTCGAGGCGAGGGTGGTGCCGAAGGGTATCTCGAGGACGACGGTGATGCGGTAGCCCTGGCTGTCGGAGCGGACGTTGAGGCGCCGGACCCGGAGTGAGTCGTCGAACTCGTCGACGCAGTGGATCACCATCTGGGAGAGGGCGGCCTCGGAGATGGAGACGCGGCCCCGCTTCGAGTATTCGGGCCTGACGACGGACTTCTCGTAGACCCGGGGCCGGGAGGGGGCGGCGCCGAAGTTGCGCCGGAGGAAGACCCGGACCGAGTCGTAGAAGATCGAGGGGTAGTTGCGCCGCACCTCGAGGGCCGGCACGGGGATGACGTGCTTGCCTTCGACCTTGCGCGAGCGGACGGCCTTCTCGATCTCGTCGCGGCTCGCGATGTCCTCGATCTTGATTACCTTGACGGGGTGGGGGAGCTGGAGGCGCTCGCAGATCTTGCGGGCCATCCGCTCCGAGGTGCCGATGACGAGGATCTTGCGGAAACGCTCCCGCTGGAGGGCCCGGGCCACCTCGTCCCGGTGGGCCTTGTCGTGGAAAAGGGCCGTCTTGACGGCGGCCATGTACAGCTGCTCCTTCTTGGCCGAGCGTCCCGCTATGAGGGTGTCGCCGCGGATGAGGATGCCGTCGTCGATGATGAGGTCTATCCCGTACTTCTGCGCCACGAGCTTGGCGCGGAAGCTCTTGCCGGTCCCGCTCTCGCCCACGAGGGCGTAGACGCGGACGCCCTTGGCGAGCCAGACGATGCCGTTCAGGAAGCCTAGCATGTCTGGCCACTATACCCGGCGGGCCTCGGGAGGCGCAATCCGCCGCCGGGGGGGCGGGCGCTCGAAAAGGCTAAACCGCCGCCGGGCCAGGCCGATACCTAAAGCGAAGGAGTGTCCCATGGACCAGAAGGAAACCGTGATAGCCCTCGCCGCCGCCATGCGCGCCGAGATCGCCTGCTTCGAGGCCTTCGTGGCCGCCGAGCGCTCCTTCGCCTCGGCCCTCCGGGACCGGGACTGGGGCTCCCTCCAGACCGCCATGGAGCTGATCGACGACATCACGCGGGCCATCGCCGAGCGCGAGGGCTTCCGCGCCGAGGCCTTCGAGCTCCTCCGGACCCAGCTCGGCTGCGAGGAGGAGGGCCTGTACCGGGTCGCCCTCAAGGTTCCCGAGCCCGAGCGCTCCGAGCTCACCGACCTCTTCCGCAAGCTCAAGCTGGCGGCTATGCGGGCCCGTTTCGAGTCGGCGGCCGCGAGCGACTACGCCAACTCGAACCGCGAGCTGCTCAGGGCCGTCCTCGAGGAGCTGTTCCCGGAGAAGAAGGGCAGGATCTACGGCCGAACCGGGCAGGTCGCCCAGCCCGGCCTCGACTCCCTCCTCCTCAACAGGGCCTTCTAGGCAAGGCCGAAGGAGCAAAAGCCGTGCAATCGACCTTCGCGGGCATAGAGATCGGGAAGCGGAGCCTGACCGCGCATAACCAGGGCCTGACCACCATCGGCCACAACCTCTCGAACGCCTCCACCGAGGGCTACTCCCGGCAGCGGGTCGAGCTCGGGACCATGGAGCCCCTCTACGCCCCCCACCTGAACCGCGAGGAGACTCCCGGCCAGATCGGCCAGGGCGTCCTGGCCACCAGGGTCGAGCGGATCCGCGACGAGCTCCTCGAGGGGCGCATCGATTCCCAGGCCGGGCTCGAGGGCTACTGGGACACCCGCGACAAGTACGTGCTCATGCTCGAGCAGGTTCACAACGAGCCCTCCGAGTCCTCGGTCCGGGGCCTCATGGACAGGTTCTGGGACTCCTGGCAGGAGCTCTCGCTCCGCCCCTCCGACCAGGCCGCGCGCGAGGCCGTCCTCTCCCGCGGCGAGGCCCTCGCCGAGGGGATCCGCGACCGCTACCGTCGCCTCTCGGACTTCCGCTCCATGGTGGACGGGGATATCCGCGGCACGGTCGTCCAGGTCAACGAGCTGGCCCGGCAGATCGCCCTCCTCAACGGGGAGATCGTCAAGTCGAAGGCCCTGGGCGACAATCCCAACGACCTCCTCGACCGCCGCGACCTCCTGGTCGAGAAGCTCGGCCGCCTCGTGCCCATCACGACCGACCGCCGCGACGCCGACGAGTTCATGGTCCACCTCGACGGCCTGGTCCTCGTCCAGGGCAAGGTCGCGCGCGGCTTCGAGATGGGGGGCGCCGACGCCGACGGCTTCGCCTCCCCCGTCTGGGCCGACACCAAGCTGCCCGCCTCCTTCCCCGGCGGGACCCTCGGCGCCCTCGTCGAGCTCCGCGACGGCGACGCCCGGGGCGAGCTCCAGACCCTCGATACCATGGCCCTGAGCTTCTCGGACCTCGTCAACGAGACCCATCGCCGGGGCTACGGCCTCAACGGGAAGACGGGCCTGGACTTCTTCGCGCAGTGGCCCTTCGTCAACAACGTCGCGGGCAACTACGACCGCGACGGGGACGGGGCCTACGACGCGAGCTACGTCTACCGCATCACCGGCGGCAACGCCCTCCAGGCCCAGGAGCAGATCGGGCTGGCGGGCAGCATGCGCCTCTCCGCCGCCGGCGAGGAGCTCGAGGTCCCCTACAACCCGACGGACACGGTGGCCGACGTCGTGGCCCGCATCAACCACGCGGGCGCCGAGGTCACCGCGCGCCTGACCGTGGACGGCAAGCTCCAGCTCCGCGCCACGCCCGCGGCCGATTCCGCCGATCCCGACTTCGTCATCCGCCACGTCGAGGACTCGGGGCAGTTCCTCGGCGGCTACGCGGGCATCCTCCGCGGGAGCGGGGCGGCGGGGGCCTACGACTGGGGCGGCCCCGACGCCGTCATCGCCCTGCGGGGCGGGGGCCTGGACTACGCGGTAGCCCCCCTGACCCACCCCTCCGGCTGGCTCGAGGTGGCCCCCGAGCTCCGCTCCGATCCCGGCTCCGTCGCGGCGGGCTTCGGCGAGAACGGCCGCCCCGCCGCCGCGGGCGACGGCTCCGCCGCCCTCGCCATAGCGGCCCTCCGGACCATGCCCGTCATGGTCGGGTCGCTCCGCAGCTTCGACGACCACTTCGCCGAGGCCGTCGCGCGGATCGGCCTCGCGGGCGAGCGGGCGCAGAACGCCGCCGAGACCCAGAGCCGAATCGGCAAGGAGCTCCGCGACCTGCGCCAGTCCCTCTCCGGGGTCAATATGGACGAGGAGCTCTCCAACATGATCAAGTTCCAGCACGGCTACGCGGCCGCCGCGAAGTTCGTGACCGTCCAGACCGAGATGCTCGATACGATCATCAACCGCTTGGGAGTGTGACCTAGATGCGACGCGTCAGCACCGACCTCATGAACGACGACATGCAGTACTGGCTCAGGCGCCAGGAGCGCGGCATGGCCTCGATGGAGAACCGGATGGCGAGGCAGGCCAAGGTCGAGAGCCCGCGCGACGATCCCCTCGCCGCGGCGCGGGCGGTGCGCTACGACTCGGTCGTGCAGCGCCTCCAGCGCTTCGAGAAGAACGCGGCCTACGCGGACGACCAGTACCGCGTCTCGGAAGGCTACGCCCGCCAGGCCCTCGAGGTCAGCCAGCGCCTCCGCGAGATCGCGGTCCAGGGCGCCAACGGCATCTACGGCAAGCAGGACCAGAAGTACATGGCCGCCGAGGTGGACCAGCTCCTCGCCGAGCTCGTAGAGCTCGGGAACGCCCGAGGCGCGGACGGCACCTACCTCTTCTCCGGCGACAAGTCCCGCACCGCGCCCTTCCGGGCGGTGCTGGGCGGGGCGCCCGGGGCCGCGGGCGAGGTCCTGACCTCGGTGCAGTACCTCGGCGCCTCGGGAGGCCCCGCGGCCGAGGTCACGGAGCGATCATACGTCGAGCTCTCCCAGCCCGGCTCCGAGGTCTTCTGGGCCGAGCGCCAGCAGGCCGTCTCGACCTTCGACGCGCGCGACTGGCGCGCCGTGGCGGACCAGGGCATCCTCGTAGACGGCAAGGAAGTCCAGCTCAAGGCCGGGGACAACGTCTACGCCGTGGCGGCGAAGATCAACTCCTCCGGGGCGGCGGTCAAGGCGACCATCGACCCGCGGAGCTTCTCCCTCGCCCTGGAGACGACGAGCGCCCACCAGCTCCGCCTCGAAGGCGTCCCCGGCGGCGGCGCGGCCGGCGGGGCCCTCGTGGAGCTCGGCCTCCTCGCGCCGACCGGCTCGCCCCCCGACAACTGGGCGCCGAGCGCCCGCGTCTCGGGCGGCTCACTCTTCGACGTGGCCATCCGCCTTCGCGACTCGCTGAACCGCGGCGACATCCTCGAGACGGGGGGGGCTGCCCTGGCCGGGATCGACGCCGGGATCGACAGCCTCAACCGCCGGGTCGCCGAGCTCGGCGCGCGCAGCGAGCGGCTCCAGGCGGTGAAGGCCCGCCTCAACGTCGAGATCCCCGACACGACCAAGCTCCTGTCGAACGAGGCCGACCTCGACATGACCCAGGCGATCACCGACTACCGCATGCTCGAGTACGCCCGGAACGCCTCCCTCGGCATGGCGGGCCGCCTCCTGCCGAAGACGCTCCTTGACTTCCTGAGGTGAGAGCCGACATAGTGGGGGCTGCATGAGAGTCAAGACCAAGGCCTACGGCGAGCTCGACGTGGACGAGCGCCAGCTCGTCTCCTTCCCCGCGGGGCTCCTCGGCTTCGAGCAGTTCAAGGACTACGTCCTCCTCGACGCCCGGCAGAAACCCTTCTTCTACCTCCAGTCCCTCGACGTGGCCGAGCTCGCCTTCATCCTCATCGACCCCTTCCTCTTCCGCTCCGACTACGCGGTCGACGTGGGGGACGAGGAGCTCGCGGGCATCGGCGTGCGCTCGCCCGAGGAGGTCCTCGTCTTCGCCATCGTCACCGTGCCCGGCGACGGGGGCGGGGCGACCGCCAACCTCATGGGCCCGGTCATCATCAACAAGACGAACCGCCGTGGCATGCAGGCCGTCCTCGCCGATCCGCGCTGGAAGGTCAAGCACGACATCATGGCGGAGCTGGCCGCCTCCAAGGGCTAGCCGGGATGCTGATACTCTCGCGGCGCGTCAACGAGAAGATCGTCATCGGCGACGACATCGTGGTCTCCGTCGTCGAGGTGCGCGGCGACCAAGTCAAGCTCGGCATCGAGGCGCCGCAGAGCGTGAAGGTCTTCCGCGAGGAAGTCTACGACGCGATCCAGGACGAGAACCGCAAGGCCGCCGCCTCCTCGGCCCTCCCCGAGCTGCCCGCCATACCGGTCGCCGGCGACCGCGGTTAGGCCCTCCGCGGGCCTTCGAGGCCCCGGCCGGCCTCCCCCTCCCCTAGTTCGTGTACAGCGTGAAGCCCGAGACGTCGTTGGCTATCCCGTTCTGGTCCAGGAGCGCCGAAATCTCGCCGCGGTGGTGGGTCCCGTGGTTGAGGACGTGCACGATCGTCTGCCAGTAGAGCCGCTCGAGCTCCTCCCCCTTCATGTTCCTGTACCTCACCCGCTCGCCGAGCTTGGACTCGTCGAGCCCCTCCGCGAAAGCGACGAAGAGCTCGTCGACCTCCGCGCAAAGGGCGGCGCAGGCGGCCAGGCTCGCGCCGCTCTCCTGCTTGAGCGCCGCCGCCTCGCGGGCGAGGAGGGGGTTCGAGCCGAGGAGGGGGCCCGGGAAGAAGCCGTCGAAGCGCTTGAGCCAGGAGAGCTCGGCCATGACGATATGCTGGAAGGTGCCCAGGATGCTCTTGTAGTAGACCTTCAGGTCGGCCTGGGCGAGGGAGTAAGGCAGCTTCGCGAGGATCGCGAGGAGGGCCTCGTTGGCGGCCGCGTTGTAGCGGGCGAGCTGGACCAGAACATCTTTCATCTGAACCTCCTATGCATGTATTAATGCGCCCCGGCCGCCCCGGCCCCGGCCAGTGGCCCGGCCGAGGACGCAGGGGAGGCGAGCGGTCGTCCCTCCCCCTCCGCCGCGCGCGAGAGGATATCCAGCTCGCGCTCGAGCAGGGGGGTGAGGAGTCCCGAGCCCAGGGCGGCGCGGAGCTCGTTCCGGCTCCAGAAGCGCCCCTCCTCGACCTCGCGCCCGTCGGGGGCGAAGGGGCCGGGGTAGCGCGTCGCGAAGGTGAAGACGAGCTCGGACTCGATCTCCGTGTCCCAGCGGAAGCGGAAGACCGGCTCGGGCTTGGCTCCCGCGGCCTCGAGGGCCATCGAGGTGACGCCCAGCTCCTCGCGCAGCTCGCGGGCGAGGGCGGCCTCGAGGTCCTCGCCCGCGGCCACGTGGCCGCCCACCGCGGCGTCCCATTTGCCCGGCTGTACGAGGCGGTCGGCCGCGCGCTTCTGGAGGTAGAGGCCTCCTCGGCCGTCGAAGATCAGGAGCCGCACCACGGGATGGAGCTTGCCGCGCCCCGCGTGGCAGGCGCTCCGCGGGGCGGAGCCGAGGACCCTGCCCTCCTCGTCGACGAGGGGGAGGAGCTCCTCGCCGCCGGCGGCCGCCTGAGCCCTCCGCGCGGCGCGGCGGCCTCCGAGGTACTGCCACAGGGCGAGGGCGGCGAAGAGGAGATAGAGGAGGCCGCCCGAGACGAAACCCCAGGCGGCGCTGGACAGGGCGAAGGCGGCGTAGGCGGTGAGTCCCGCATGGAGGGCCAGGACCGCGAGCATGAGGCCGAGGCTCCGCTTCATGGCAGGCAGGGACCCGTCGGGGATCTCGATCCCGCGGAGCTGGCGCCCGAGGTAGGCTTTGAGGTAGGCGGGAGGGAGGACGAGGAGGAGGCCCATGGCCGCGCCGAGGAGGAGCTCGACGAGGGCGGGCTTGAGCTTGAAGAAGATCTCGTCGCGGAGGGCGAGGGAGAGGCCCCCCGCGAGGGCGAGGAGGGCGGTGTCCGCCGCGACGAAGGGATCGGCCCGCTTGTGCTTGAGGAGCGCGTGGAGGAACTCCCCCGCGCCTACCGCGAGGCCAACCGCGAGGCCGACGAGCTCGCCGAAGATCGCGTCGGCGGCGACGAAGACGATGAGGGGCGCGAGGCCGGGGAGGAGGGACTTGAGGAGGAGGCGCGGGTTCATCGCCCCGAGGATACGCGCGCGGACGGGAGCTCGGCAAGCCGGTATCCGCGGCCCGGCGCCTCCGCCTCCCCGCTGGGCAGGGCCCCCGAGGCGGGCTATACTCCGCAGCCGGAGGATGCCATGTCCCTCGTCTCCCACCCCGCCTCAGGCCTCGCCGTCGGCGACCCCGACCTCCTTCCCCTCGCCCGGGGCCGCCTGCCCTCGTCGGCCGACCTGGCCGCGGCCGCGGCCCCCCTCATCCTCTCGCCCGCGGGCTGGCGCAAGGTCTTCGCCCTCCCCGGGTCCGGCGATGCGGGCGGGGAGGAGTCCCGCGGGGAAGCCCTCTCGCCCGCCGACCTCGTCCTCGCCGCCGCCGCCGCCCTCGCCTTCGGCGAGGAGCTCCGCTCGCGGAGCGGCGCGGCCGACGCCGCCCTCCTCGTCGGCATCGACACCAGGCCGACGGGCCCCGCGATCGCCGACGCCATGCTCCGCGTCTTCCTCGGCATGGGCCTCCGGCCCCGCTACCTCTTCGTCGTGGCCGCCCCCGAGCTCATGGCCCTGGCCGCCCGCTCCGTCTCCCTCCCGGAAGGCCACGAGGAGCGGGCCGAGGGCTTCTGCTACGTCTCGGCGAGCCACAACCCGGTGGGCTACAACGGCCTGAAGTTCGGCCTCGGCGGAGGCGTCCTCGCGGCCGAGGAGTCGGCCCCCCTGATCGCCTCGTACCGCGCTCTCCTCGCCGACCCCGCCACGCCCGGGCGGGTCCTGGGCCTCATGGAGGCCGCCGATCGCCGGGACCTCGCGCGGATCTACGCCGAGTGCTCGGCCTGGAAACGCCGCTCGGTCTCCGCCTACACCCTCTTCGCGCGCGAGGTGATCACGGGCCTCCGCGAGCTGGGAGCCCAGGAAACCCTCCTCTCGCGCGTCGCCGAGGGCGCCGCCCAGCGGCCGATCGGGGTCCTGGCCGAGCTCAACGGCTCGGCCCGCTGCCTCTCCATCGACCGTGACTTCCTCGACGGCCTCGGCGTCATAGTCCGCTCCGTCAACGACCGGCCGCGAGAGTTCGCGCATCGCATCGTGCCCGAGGGCGAATCCCTCGTCCCGGCCCTCGCCGAGCTCGAGCGGGCGCGCGCGGAGGACCCGGCCTTCGAGCTCGGCTACGTCCCCGACTGCGACGGGGACCGGGGCAACCTCGTGCGTTTCGACGAGGCCGCGGGCCGCGCCTTCCCGGTCGAGGCCCAGGAGGTCTTCGCCCTCGCCTGCCTGGCCGAGCTCGCGGGCCTCGAGGCCCGCGGCTTCCGTGGACCCCGCGCCGTGGTGGTCAACGACGCGACGAGCCTGCGGATCGAGGCCATAGCCTCCGCCTTCGGCGCCGAGGTCTTCCGGGCGGAGACGGGCGAGGCCAACGTCGTCGCCCGGGCCGAGGAGGCGCGCGCGGCGGGCTACGAAGTCCGCATCCTCGGCGAGGGCTCCAACGGGGGCAACATCACCTGCCCCTCCCGGGTGCGCGATCCCCTCGCCACCCTCGGGGCTCTGCTCAAGCTCCTCCTCCTCCGCGGCGAGGACGGAGGCGAGGAGGGCCTTTTCCACGCCTGGCTCAGGCTCACCGGCCGCCTCGAGTCCTACAACAGCGACTTCGACCTGGGCGACGTCGTCGCGAGCCTGCCGTCCTTCGCCACGACGAGCGTCTTCGAGCCGCGGGCTCTCCTCGCCGTCGCGACGAAGGACCACGCGGCCCTCAAGGCCCGCTACCAGGCCATCTTCGAGCGCGAGTGGGACTCGAGAAGGGCCGCGCTCGGCTCCCGCTTCGGCATAGCCTCCTGGGAGGCCTACGCCACCCTCGGCATCTCCCAGACGAGCGTCGGCTCGAGCGGCGAAGACGGGCCCGGCTTCGCCGCGGCGGGACGAGGCGGCCTGCGCATCCTGTTCCGCGACGCCGCGGGCGGCGCCAGGGCCTTCCTGTGGATGCGGGGCTCGGCTACCGAACCGGTCTTCCGCGTCATGGCCGACGTCGCGGGCGGCCTGCCCGCGGACGAGGAGTACCTCCTCGACTGGCACAAGGCGATGGTCGGCGCCGCGGATCGCGCCTAGCGCCCCAGGGCCTCGTATTGCGGAAAGCCGTCGGATCAGCTAGGATTCGCGGTTGAAGGGCGAGGAGGGATCATCCATGGGCATTCGCGGCGAGCTGTTCTCCACGAGGGTCACCTGCGAGGGCAGGACCTACTTCTTCAACGTCAAGGAGAACCGCATGGGCGATCTCTACCTTACGGTCGTGGAGTCCAAGCCGACCGAGGCGGAGAACTTCGACCGCCGCTCCGTCGTGGTCTTCCGCGACGACGTCCCCCAGTTCCTCAGGGCCTTCCAAGGCGCCCTCGACTTCATGGCCAAGCCGGGCGACAAGGTCGCCGCCCCCGCCTTCAAGGCCCCGGCCCTGGCCGCCAAGCCCCGGCCCCGCAAGGCCCCCGCGGGCTTCGCGGGAGCGGGCGATCAGGCGGAGCCAGCTCTGCAAAGTGAGGGCGCTAAAAAACGCCGGGTCGTCGTCAAGCGCAGGGAAGCTCCCAAGGAGTAGGCGCTGCCTCGAACCTTGTAGTGCATGATGGGTGATGCGAGGAGGGGAACCTTCGGAAGGTTCAGCGCGACGAGAATCGCTCACTAGATCGCGATTCTCGTCGCGCTGCCCCGCGCCCCACCCTTCCCATCGGGCACCGGGAGTGAAAGCG
>Ga0209507_1002091_pt1 | contig 14239 bp, 8 predicted proteins | sample AD_UKC028_MetaG_FD_184414 | JGI IMG/M metagenome (GOLD analysis project Ga0209507, IMG submission 184414) | Active sludge microbial communities of municipal wastewater-treating anaerobic digesters from USA - AD_UKC028_MetaG (SPAdes) (version 2) | ecosystem: Engineered > Bioreactor > Anaerobic >...
AGGGCCAGGCGGCGAGGAGCTTTACGCGGCCGTCCTTCCTGTCTTTTACCAGGAGGGATATTGCCGCGGGCAGCAGAACGGCCCAGGGCAAAAAACCCGCGGGGAAAGCGTAAAAGTAATAAAGCAGTGGCTCCTTATGGTCGAACGCCTCAAAGTACCTGCCGAATATCTGCCTTCCGAGAAGCTCCTTTGTGTACTCCTCCCCTCCCCTTATGCATGCAGGCACCAGCCACGACGCTATTATTGCCAGGAAGGCAATGAAGCCAAGGGTGGCCCCCCACGACAGCAACGCTTTCATCCGTCCCTTAAGCAGCGCGTAGGCCGAGGCCGCCAGTACAGGCAGTATGATCCCCACCGGCCCTTTTGTCAATGTAGCCAGCGCCATCAGCGTGAAAGCGGCAAAATAGCGAATACCTCTCATGCGTCCGCCGTCCTCGATGCCCGCATACAAGAGATAAATGGCGGAAACCGTAAGGAACGTGAACAAGGCGTCAAGCATTACCATCTGGGAGGCCGCGAAGAACGCCAAGGTGGTGCCCAGGACAAGGCAGGATACGAGGGCGATGCTCCCGTTAAAAAGCCTCCTCGTGAATATATACGTCGCGGCAACGGTACCTATGCCGGAAAAGACCGATACAAGCCGCGCGGCAATGTCGTTCACTCCGCCGGATAAGAGACCGAACAATGATATGGCCCAGAAGAAGACGGGTGGTTTCTGCGTGTATATCTGGCCGTTAACACGCAATGTGAGCCAATCGCCGCTGTCTACCATGGCCTTGGAGACCGCGGCGTAACGCGTTTCGTCCGGCGTCCAGAGCCCTCTCATCAGCGATCCGGGCAGGAAAAGCGCGAGGCATACAACGACAAGTATTACGATATGCAAGGAGGCCTTATTTGGCAGAGTCATATTTATTCTTATGTATGAGCATTATGTTGCGAAGGTATACGACCGAACCGAACGATTGCCCGAGGATGAATACGGGGTCTTTCCTATATATTGCGTAAGAGAGCAGTATGAGGCTTCCGAGTATGCTGAAATACCAGAAAGCGTTAGGGATGACGCTCTCCCCCTTCCTTTCCGAAGAGATCCATTGGATGACGAAACGCAGCGAGAAGCACAGCTGCCCTATCAACCCGAAAGCGACCCAAAAATTCAAAATGCCGGGATTCATAACTCCTCCCACTTATAATGAAAATGCCTCTTCTTCATCCAGGCGACCGCAAGCAGGTCAAGGAACGGGCCGGCCATCCTCTTCCAGGGGTTGTATTTCGATCTTCCGTATATTCTCGGATTATGCGATACCTCCACCTCTTCCGCCCTGAAACCCTCCATCCTGGCCAGCGTAGGCAGGAAACGGTGCATGCCGTCATATAATTTAATGTTGGCCAGGCAATGCTTCTTGTACGCCTTCAGCGAGCATCCTGTATCCCTGACCCTCTCCCCTGTCACGGAGTTCCTGATAAAATTCGCCACGCGTGATGATATGAGCTTATGAAGGGGGTCTCTCCTGTTCCTGCGCCAGCCGTATACCATATCGCAGGACTTCAGCTTATCCACTAATTTGGGTATATCCTCCGGGTCGTTCTGCAGGTCGGCGTCCATGGTCACTATAATGTCACCCTTTGCCGACCTGAACCCGCAGTCGAACGCCGCGCTCTGGCCGCAATTCCGGTCGAAACTGATCACTCGCACGGCCGGATATTTATCTTTGAGGCCTTTCATTACCGTAAGGCTGCCGTCCGTTGAGCCGTCATTGATCAGTATGACCTCCGCGCTGTCGCCGAGTTTGGGCAGGGCAACCGATATCTTTTCCAGCAGAAAAGGAAGATTTTCCTGCTCGTTGTATACGGGGATAATTATGGAGATCATACAGGCCTGTCTCGGTTTAAAAAAAACCCCCGGGGTTTTGCCCCGGGGGTTTTCATCTAACCTAAGTTAGAAGGCAACCTTTACGCCGCCGGTTACTATGACGGCATTGTCGGTGCTCTTGGTAGCTGCGTCGGTGTTGTCCTTGAAGAAATTGCCCGGCATAAATATGCCACCGGTCAAATCAAACTGGACGTCTTCGGTATAATCGTATACCAAAGAAGCATCGACTTCATTACCAAGGCTCTTGGCCCTGCCTTCAACCTTCTCGGCAACCCAGAAGTGGAGATATCTCGCCTTGAGGGTGAGATCTTCCATGGGCTTCAAACCGCCATCAACATAAAGAGTCATGTTGTTGGTGGAGCCAGAAGGATCTTTCGGATCCAGGGTCTGGTATATGTTACCGCCAACGTTGTTCCAGGCGGCGCCGGTACCAGCCATGTAATCACGGATCAACGAATTGAAGGAACCCTTGTACATCGGATCCCATCCGTTGAACTTGCCATTATTGGCATTCTCTTCACCGGAAAGATAGGTAAAGCCAAGGCCGAGGTTCGGCTTGTAGCTTACATCTTTCCACAGGTAATCACCGGAAACATCGATGGCCCACGCGAGTCTCTTCCTCTCGAGGTCACCGGTAGCGTTTCCAGCCGAGTTAACGGTTCCGACACCTGTCTCATCGATAAGCTTGCCCCACTGTACCGCGCCTTCGCCGGACAGGGTCAAGTTCTCGACCGGGTCAATGTCACCCCTCATGCCGAATACGTTGACTTCGCTTCTGTCATATACCCTGTTGCCAGCGCCGTTGACGGTGTTGTCATAGATACCGTTCCAGGCAAAGTAATCGACAGAATCAGTGTATCCGAGGTCCGAGTTAAGGCTATCATCGTTCTTGTAGAAGTAATAAGCCTCAACCTTCGAGTCGTAGTTGTCGAACTTGTAAGCAGCGTTCACACCGGCCAACTCTTCCGGGTCATTGGAGTTGTTGGCGAAGTCAAGGCTGCTGTCCGTGATCTTCGAATAGATAACATCGATCGTCCACGGATCGAGGTCCAAGGTCGCGCGAGCGGCATCATAGTAGGTCGATACGCTGTACTGAAGACCTTTGGCGCCCGATATCGGGGTCGCGTAATTATTTGACAAACCGGTTCCAACCAAGAACCTGTCCGGATTCGCGTCTGTACGCGGATTCGGGAAAGCACCCGTTGTGTCCCTGAAGATACCAGGTCCGATTATGAAACCGTCGCCAAACGCGATGTCCTGACGACCTATCTTAAGCGTCAACGGCTGATAGAAGAACTCTCTCAGCGTTACGAACGCTTTGTTAACAACTACATCGGTGTCCCAGCCCGTACCGAAATCGCCGCCCCACCTGCTCTGGTTGGCCAGAACTATGGACGCGGATACGTTGTCGGTAAGGTCTGAATCAATTCCGACCTTTATCGTTGAAAGAACGAAGCTGTCGGAATCGCTGTTTATCGAATCACCGGAACCACCGAGGCCATCGATACCAGCGGCGGCCAAAGCGGGCCATCTCTGGTTTGTGGACTCTATCGACTTGTTCCTTAAGTCGAAGTTGTTCATGAAGATCGCGCGCTCTTCTATGGAGCCGCTGACCTTTATGTTCTGTACCGCAGCGAACGTAGGAGCCGCTATCGCGACTACCATCGCAGCTACGAAGAGAACTTTCAATAACTTCATTTTAATCTCCTCTGTTTGTTATATTCCAAAACGGGTTTGAAGTTCAAACCCACATTATTGCCTATTTATGTGCTTATCATCATGTATTTGATAGCTTCCGGCTGTTTAATTCATCCCTCCTTTCCCGCCATATTTGAAACTACCCATGATGTTAGAGCCTTGTTTCTTGTGTCCTAAATTAACATACGGGGTACTTTTTGTCAAGCAATTTTTACGTTTTTTAGGGGATTATTTAGTAACCAGGCGGGAGGTCGGAATTAGCCTTAGCTCGTCGAGAAAAACGGTCCCTTTGCCCCCGGTTTTCGTGCTCAGGGCAAAGGAGATCTTCTTTATCCTGTCAAGCTTGGTATCCCCTCCCCACCAGTAGGCCAATTCCGCCGTTTTGACGGATATCTCCTTCCATTCCCCGGCTGTTGGAGCAAGGGCGATCTTCATGCCGAACGTGCTGTTGTTTATGTCTATGAGCTTGAATTCAAGGTTGTTCTCGTTCCCCTCAACCTTGATAAGGAACTTGAACGAATAATTCTCCGGGCCGAGCGTAAGGTACCGTTCTTTTTCTATGACGACCCATCTTCCGGTCTTTCCTCCGCCAAGGTCGTAATCGAGTTTCAGGCAGTTGCCGTTATCTTTCGGAACGGACTTGATGCTGACCGAAGCGCCCCTTGCGATGTTGGTGCTCCAGCCCGCGGCCGTTCCAAAATCATCAATGACGCCGTTGGCCCAGACAGGCGAATCGGGAAAATCGTTTAATGAAGTTGCGAAGCGCGCGATATCAGCGGCCCCGGCCGTTTCAAAACATATGTCGCTCAAAAAAACTTTTCCTTTCCCTTCCGTGCAATCCGCAAGGTCAAACACGAAATTTATTTTTTTGATCTTATCGCGGTCCGTGATGAAGCCGCCCCAGAAAGAATCCGCGCCGTTCCATCCGGTATGCTTGCCCCCGAATTCGCGCAGCGGCACCGTTACCTTGCGCCATTTATCGGTTACGCCTTTGAACTTAAATGCCGCGCCGCTGTTCGCGCTTTCAAGTTCGATCCTGAAGGAATGCGTGAACCTCGCTTCCTTGTCGCCTTTTACCATGAAAGATACCGCGTTGTACGCTGACATATCAAGGCCGCCCAGATCCCTTGAGGTGACATGCTGTTGGGCCCTGGCAAGGTCGTAATCGATCGCGATCTGTTCCGGATATTCTTTTTTTGGCGCGCGCGGGATCTTTGCTTCGGGCAACTCATCTGAATCCCTCTTTTTGTAAAGCGCGGAAAATTCCGGGCGCGGGGAAAAATAATCGGATAACAATTGCCGGCCCTTAATTACAATGGGGTCTTTTTCAAAAGTCCTCCAGACAATACCGTCATCAAGATAATTCGCGAGGCTTAAAAACAACATGCCCTGGTCAAGCGCGCATACGTAACCTTCATACAGGTTGCCTGTGTCAATGTCAACCGCGTCCCGGAAACCGAGATCCAATTCCCTGTCAGATATCATGAAACCCTTCCGGAGGCCGTATTCCTCAAGCGCCCGCAGGTTCCGGCTTACTTTTTTAGGATAGTAGATTACCGCAAGCGCGGACGCGTGCGGCGTAATTACGTTTCCGCGAAGGCCTCCCCACCCAAGGTAGTCGCCCCATGGCGAATAACTGGAAGACCATCCCCAGACAGGGGAGCCGGCATCCCTGGCGAAAAGCATCTGGGCGTATGCGAAATCGGCCATGGACCTGCCCAATTCGGTCTCCCTTTCATCAAGGAAGAGGCCGCATATCCCCTGCATGAAGATGCCCCCTCCGTACCATGAGGGCTTCATGACCTGCATGCCGTAGTGCGTTTCGTGGTCCCTTTTGAGCTTATACCAAAGTTCGGCAGGCGCGGCGCCCGTTGCTACCGCAAAAAATACGGCAAGCCGGGTATCCGTGGCAAGCAGGTCTATGGGCCACTTCAGGGCTTCGCCCTCCACCACGTCAAAGCCGCCGTAAAATGCTTTTGCGGAGCTGTCGTAGAAGGCAGACCAGTCCATCCTGTCCAGGAGTTTGGAGCACTTCGGGCCGAGTTCGGGGAAAACCTGCCGGACCATTATGAGGCCGGCGGGAAGTTTATTGAAATCGGAGATGGCGTTCCCGCCCGCTGAGGCGCGCACATCACCGAAGACATTGACCGTGTTCACGAAGAAACCCTTCCAGTGCTGGAGCTTAAGCAGGCTGTCGACCGCGAGCTCGGCCTTCTTCCTCGCGTCTTCCTTTCCGATAAGGCCCATCTCTGAGGCGACGCTGAGGCTCGCCAGGTAGAGGCCGATATTCGTGGTATTCGTCCCGTCCGGTTTCTGGTCGGTATCGAACGGGAAACCGGTCCTCGCGGAGACGAACTGGTCCATGCATCTCCAGGTGTCTTTTGCCAGCCGACGAAGGTATTCGGTATCTTCCTGCGTTGTAGTTATATTGACGCGCTTTTGCGCTGCGGTAGTTTCCATAGGTGTAGATAGGACCATGCTGATAAGGAGTATTATAGCAGGGCTATTTTTCAATTTTTATTATTATCCCGCTCCTGTTGTGCAGAGATGTCCTTTGGCCGTTGACTATGGCCATCTTCGGTTCGTCGTGGTAATTCATCATGAAATCGAACTCGGCCCCGGCCGATACCCTTTTTACGCGGTGTACCTCCGGAGCGGGCGAACCCCCGGGAATGCGAAGGCCGAGCTCCCCGCAGAGCTTCCTGACAATCTCAACGTGGTAATCGAACGTGTGGGGCAGCCCGATACCGGCGACGACGGCCTCTCCCTTTCCCGCCTTCTTCTTTATCACGCAGGGCATCCCCTTGCCGTGCACCTTTCCCAGCACTTTTGAGCCCCCGGCCTTAAATGTGCTTGTCCATGAGTCGGTAAGGCAGTCGATGCCGTATATATCGACGATATTGTCCGTGGTCTTCCCGACGGCCTCTATGCCCAGCGCATCCGCCAGCGCGGTCTCGGGCCTGAAAAGAAGGTCCTTGTCAGGAAGCTGGAAGTTCAAAAGCATCTTTCCTCCCTGCTTCACGTATGACGCGAGCTTGAGCTGGGTGGCCCTGTCCATGAAGTCCAAACTGAAGACGCACAGGTATCTTGCCCTGTTGATCTCGGCTTGCGCGGCGCGTTCGATATCAATCATGTTGAAATTGAAACCGGCGAGCACGAGGAGCCTGCCTATGCCGTCGAAGAAGAGCCGGTCCCTGAGCGAGGCGATATCATCGGCGAGGCGTCCTTTCATGTATTCGGTCATGTAATAGGGCATATAGACGCCGACCGAAAGGTCGCAGGCCTTCCTGGACGCGGCGAGCTCCGAGTTGTTCGCCTTAAGGAACCTGCCGAAGTTCCTTATCGGCTGCAGGTGTGGTTTTTCGGAACCGTCCGCCGAGACAGGCGCCTGCCATTCGTGGTAAGAGCTGCGCGCCGCGAGCTCTTTCGGGCTCTTCCCTCCGCAGAACATATAGCAGTTGATGCCGTTAAGGCCGTGCCCTGCGGACGTCTTGAGGTTCAGGTCCACGTCGGACGGGTACAGCCGCGGCCTGTCGTTCATTATGCCCGACTGCATCTCGACGACTATGCTCGGCACGCCCGGTTTCGTTATCATCTTCACCGTTTCGGACAGGAGCGCCACGTCGTGGAAATTTTCGTAATCGAGGCGCCTCATCTGGTAGGCGCCGCCGAACACGACATCGGGCACGTATTCCCTGAAATCCCTGAACATCGAGGTGGTCATCATTCCGTGCACTCCCCTGCCGCACGTGCTGTAATCGTAGAAGTGGGCGATGTTCGCCACGAGGGGCACGTTTATGCCGTGCTTCTTTGCCATCGCGGCCAGGCTCCCGTAGAATACCGCGTAATACCTGCGGCAGAAATTTGCCCAGTCCCAGTATGCGGCCATTCCCGATTCCTCAATGTTCCCGTCGGGCTGTTCTACTTCTCCGAAGGACGCCCAACAGCTTCCGTATTCCCTGTTGAGCTTCCCGATCGTCTTGTATTTCTCTTCGAGAAACCCGCGGTACATTTGCGTGGCGTTCTCGCTGTAATCGAACTGTTTCGCGAGCCAGTTTATCATGCTTATCTCGTTATCGAGCTGGACCGCTATTACGTTGCCTCCCCTCGTTACCTGGTTCTTCGCTATGATCGGCATGACCTTCGAATACCACTTGCCGACCATCTTCAGGAAGAACGGGTTGTTGTGCGACACGACCATCGTATCGAAATCCGAACCGTCCTTCTTCTTGAGCCGGACCTCGGGGTATTTTTGCGTAAGCCATAACGGGACGCCGTGCCCCTGTATCTCGCCGTGCGTGACCGGGCCCGGCCTGCAGAAGAAATACAGGCCATGCTTATTCAGCAGCTCGAAGAGGCCGAGGAGGTCGCGTTCGGGTTTTGTCCGGCCCGTAAAATCGAAACTTCCTTCCTTATATTCATGCCATGCCCACGGTATGTAGGAGCTGAACGTATTGAGTCCGGAGTCCTTCGCCTTCTTTATCCTGTCCTCCCAGTCCCTGCGGGCTATCCTGAAATAGTGTATCTCGCCGGAGAAGATGAAGAACGGCTTGCCGTTGACCAGGAATTCCCCCTTCTTGAGTTCTATGCTCTTTTTCATCAAGCCCTCAAAATTAAGCCATGTTCACTTTTACGTTATGGACTTTCTTGTCCTTAAAAGGAGGGATAAGGTTGTCCTTGAGCTTATGCCCGTCCACGATGACCGACTCAACTCTCCCGGCACGCCCCTTGGGATTGCGTATCTCGATCCTGTAAACGGCGCCGCGGAAATGGCGCGTGACCGAGCATTTTCTGAACGACGGCGGGAGACGCGGGTCTATGGCGAGGCCGCCGAACTCGGGCCTTATGCCCAACATCCATTCGGTCGCCGCCACGAAGAACCAATCTGCGCTTCCGGTAAGCCACGTGAAGGCGCCTTCCCCGTAACGCGGGTTGCCGGGCCCTATCACATACTCCGGATAGATATACGGCTCCGACTTGTAGGTCTCTATATCCTTGTTATCGCTGCACGGGAGGGTTTGCTTGAAGGTCTCGTATGCCTGCTTCGCCCTTCCGATCTTGAGGTCCGCGACGGTCTTGAAAGCGCCTCCGTGGCAGAATATCGCGGCGTTCTCTTTAGTTCCCGGGGCGAACGCGGTTATCCGGCCTATCCTTCCGTTATATTTTGTGTAAGCCGGCCTGAACAGCACCGGGCCGTACGGGGTCGCGAGGTATCCCTCGACCGTTTTTAGTATGCTCGCCAGCTGGCGCTTATCCGGCAGGCCCGCGAGGATGGCCCAGCTCTGCGCGTTCAGCTGGCACCTGTCCTCCCTGTTCTTCCTCGAGCCGATGGGCTCGCCGTAATCGTTGAAGGCGTAGCAATACCAATTGCCGTCCCACGCGTACTTATTTATGATCGCCTTCATCTTTTCGTACCGTCTTCCGCATTCGGCGGCGGTCTTGTTGTCCTTTATGTGCAGGGCGAGCTCTTTCATGTTATTCAGCGCCACGCACAGGCCCATTCCGAGCCAGACGCTTTCTCCCTTGCCGCCTATGCCGGTCCTGTCGAACGCGTCGTTCCAGTCCTGCGTACCCATGAGCGGCAGTCCGCGCCTGCTCTTTCCTATATCCATCAGGAACTTCGTCGCGCGTTTGGCGTGCTCGTATAACGTCGCGCTGCCGCCGTCATAGAACTTTACCTTCTTCTTTAATATTGCCATGTCGCCGGTCTCTTTGACGTATTTGATCAGGAGCATAGGCAGCCATATAGGGAAATCCGACGGCGGCCTGCCGGCGTTCGTGCCCTTGACGAGCGACCATCCGGGCAGCGGTTGGCCGTTCCTGCGCTGGTGTTCGGCCAGCTTTATCATCCTCTCCCTGGCATAAGGGGCATTCATCGATGTCATGGCCCAGGCGTCCTGCGCCGTGTTCCTGTAGCCGAATTCCCCCCATCCCTCATGCTGGTAGGTCGCGCTCCTGCCCCAGTGGTTGTTCATGTATACCTGGTATTTTATCCAGACGTTCACCAAACGGTCGAAATCCCTGTCCGGTGTCGTTACGGTCACGTTATCCAGGATCGCGCGTTTCCAATACTTCTTCGTCCTTTCGAATTCTTTCTTCGCCGAACCTATATTCCTGAGGGTGTTTAGCACACTCCCTATCCTGCGCCTGTTATCTGCAATACCGAGGACGACGGAAAACTCCCTGGATTCGCCGGCGCGCAGCGTCACTGAGCTCTCGAAAGCGGCTATCATGTTGCCGCCCCTGACCTCCGTGCCGGTGCACCCGCCTTTCTCGACAGCAACGGGATTTTCGTAATCCCTGTACCTGCCTATGAAGTTCTCGTAATCTATCTCGAAACCTTTTATTGGCAGGCTTGTGCCCATGAAACCCAAATACGGGCACGGGACGTTTCCCCACGGGAATTTCGTAGCGATGATCGCCTTAAGCCGTTTGTCGTATCCTCCCTCGTTCATCAGGACGGTAAGGTTCCTGCAGTGCAGCTCGGCGCCCCAATCGCCGATAAGCCATTCCGCGAACGGGAAGAGTTTCAGCTTCCTGGCCTTGCCGCTCCTGTTCGTGATCCTGACGAGCCATACTTCGGCGTCCTTGTCCTGCGGGACGAAGAACGTCATCTCCGTCCGTATGCCGGCGTATGACGAATCTATCTTCGTGTATCCGAGGCCGTGCCTGCATTCGTATGAATCGTATTTTTTTACCGGCTGGAATCCCGCCGACCAGTACTTATTGTCGAAGATATCTTTTATATACAGGAACCTTCCGGGCCTGTCGGTAAGGTATGCGGCCGGATGCCAGCGCGTAAGCCTGTGGACGCCGGGGTCGAGGTACCAGCTGAAACCGCCTCCGCCCTGCGAAAGTATCAGACAATACCTTCCGTTGGAAAGGTAATTGATCCACGGCCTCGGGGTGTTCGGGTCCTTTACCACGAATTCCGTGCCGTCCGCGCTGAAATCACCGTATTTCCTGTAAGTCGACATCTCCGCCGTCATTTCCTTTCGAGTTCTACGGAACGTTGCACTACCAGCTTTACTTTCGACGCTTCCGCTCCGCTTATCAGCTCCGCTGCGTCATCTACGGTCATCCCGGCCGTAGATTTTCCTTCTATAGAGACCACTTTATCCTTTGACTTAAGGCCGGCCATGTCGGCCGGTTCGCCGACTATTACGCTGTTTACTATGAGATCCTTGCCCGAGGTATCGAGGAAGATGCCGACACCAACGAAGGAATGCTTCTGGTAGTCGATCTTCTTCCTTGCCAGTTCGCATTCCCTCTCCAGAAGGAACACCGAAGAGGCGTTATCGATCCCGAACAGGTAGTCGGCGACCTCATCGACCGTTTTGCCTTTTGTCTTCATGTCGTTTATCTGGATTATGCGGTCGCCCGCCTTTATCCCGATGGCCTGCGCGCTGCTTCCCGCGATGACGTCCTTGACGGACACCTCGCCTCCGGAGGACTTGAGGTCCATCCCGAAGCCCTTACCGATCCTTCCCTGCTTCTCTATGGCTTCTTTTTCCCGCCTGTCCGCCTCGGCTTTCTTTTTCGCGTCTATCTCGCCCCTGACCTGACCGGCTTTCGCTATCGCGTCAGCCGCGGCTTTTGAGGACGGGTTTGCCTGCAGTGCCTTGTTGTACTGCTCTATAGCCGCGTCTATGTTGTTCGTCGCAAGGTACTGGTTGCCGAGGTTGATGAAGTTCTCCTCTTCCGACAGCTTCTTTACTTCCCTTACGGTGTCCTTCTTGACCCTCATCGTGCCGATCTTGATCTTTACGTCGTAATAATCGGCGCCCTCCGAGGTCACCACTCCCTCGATCTTCCTGCCGTCGTTCATTATGATGGTATCGGCCCTTGGCGCCGGGCAGATAAACATCGACAGCAGGCACAAAACGACTGTTGTTATTGCGCTCCTTTTCATACTAACCTCCCTTCTATTCCCCGAAGATCTCGATCTCCCAGAGGGAATAGCCCCATTCCTTGCGTGCGCGTTCCTTGCAAAAGACCCTTACATACCTCGCGTTCTGCGGTTTCTCGAGCGCGATGTTCTCCTGGCCGCCCTTAGATGATTTTTCCGTATGTATCGTGACCCAATTCACCGCGTCGTCCGAGATGTCTATCGAATAACTTTTCGCGAAAGCGGTCTCCCATACAAGCGTTATCGAATCTAACCTCCTGCTGCGCCCGAGGTCTACGTATACCCATTGCGGGTCCGTGAACGCGCTGCTCCACCTTGTCTTGTGGCTGCCGTCGGCGGCGTTCTTCGCGAAGAAATCCTCGCCTTTGTCCGGGTTGGGCTTCTGGGCGGTGGATGCCTGAGCTCCTGCCGCCTCCATCGGCTTGACCGTCATGACCTCGGTTTCAACCGGCGTTTCCGGCGCGGCGCTCCCCTCCGGCACAAATCCGTATACGGAGATATCCCACAGGGAGTTGCCCCATTCCGTGCCTTTTTCCATCAGGGTCAACCTAAGGAACCTGCCCTTGTGTGATACCGGAAGCGCGATTATATCTTTTCCGCCGTTACCGTTGGATGTGCTGAATATCTCATTCCATGAAGACCTGTCGGCGGAGACGTCCAGCTTATATGACCGGGAATAAGCGTTTTCCCAGAGTATGTCCACCCTCTTTATCTCCCTTTCGCCGCCGAAGTCAAGTATCAAGCTCTGCGGGTCAAAATGCTCGCTGCTCCAGCGCGTGGTCTTTTCCGCGTCAACGGCGAATTTCGGGCTGAACTGGGCGAAATCGCCGCCCTGTACCGAGGAAGCCCATATCCTGCCAACCGCAAGCTTCTCAAGCGGCAGAGGCTTCGGGTCGTATTCGAGGCCCTCTATGGCCTTGCCCTTCAGGTCCGTTATCCTGACAGAGAACATCCATCCCGCGAAGAGGTCGCTTATCTTGACCAGCAGCCTGTTCTTTCCCTTCTTAAGCATAACGGTTATCCTGTCCTCTATCGCCATCCCCCTTGCGACGTCATTTGTAAGGACGTTGACACCGTTAAGCCATATCTTCACTCCGTCGTCGCTGTGCACCTGCAGACGCGCCGGCATATCTGCCGGTGAATCTATCGAAGCGTACGCGTATGCAACTGACAGCTCGTTCTGTCCGAAAGCCGTTTCATCCTCGAAATCGATCGAGTTCTCGACGGAATTGTATTCTTTCCATGTTTTGCCGGAGGAGACCTCTCCCGCTTTCGGCGCTAAGGCCGCTTCGTCCTGTATCGATACGGTCTCCAGCTTCGATCCGGCGAACGGCCCGCATATATACCAGTTCCTGATATATGCCGGGTCGTAAGCGGCATCAGCGCTTGAGCAGACGGCCGCCGACGCGGCGAGCAATAATATCACGGCATTCCTTTTCATGTCATCCACCTTTATTTAACCAATAAGGATTTCAATATGGCGGCCTGGTTCCTGACGTCCGCGCTGATCTCGTTCGATTTGCTGCTCCAGGTCAACGGATCATAAAGATACGCTATGTGCTTTCCGTCCCTGCTCTGCACTATAGCGGGATTGCCGTTGTTGAAGGTCGCGAGGACCTTGTACTGCGCGCCCGGATCCTTCGGGACCGAGAGGGCCCAGTAGCATATGCCGGACGAGGTGATATTCCCCTTCTTTACCTCGACGGGGACATCCGTCGCCGTCCCGCCTTCCGTAAGGGTCACCGCGAAAATATGCACTAGCGGCGAGTCCGGGAGCTTTATTGACGTAAGGCGTTTCGACGGGCTTACGGGCACGGCAATATGCGACATATAATTCCCGCTTACGGTCCTGACGGCCGCGTGCGCGAAATGCGGCTCGCTCCTCCAGTCCGCTATTGACGGGGCGAAGTACTGCTCGTCGCTACTGCCGTCGCTGTAGACGAAAGCGACCTTTGCCGCTATATCACCGCCGCTTGAGGCGATGAGGAAATTGGCGTTTGTATATACGCCTTCCGGGATTCGTAAAGATTGCCCTTTACACCGGATGTTCTTTACCGTCTTGCCGTCCTTATGCGGGAACAGGAACTCGGTATCCCCGGCCTTGCATTTGAAGACCTTATTGCCTTCCGGAAGCTCCTGCGTGTCAAAAGGCATATCCTTCGCGTCATCGTTGTACGCGCTGTCTATTTTCACGCAGACCGGCTTCTCCGTGAAGACCTCTTTCGTTATGCCGACTATTTCGAGGTACCACGGGTCGGTCTTGTTGTATCTCTCGTCCGTAAGGCCGACCGGCCCGAAGGTTATCGTCCTCTTGCCGGCGAGCGCTATGCGGTCGACCATCGATAACTGCTCGAGGGAACCGCCCGCCAGCAGTATTACGTTCCGGTCGTCCGGTATCGACGGCGTGAAAGCGAACGGGTACCATTTCCGGTTGAACAGGTCCGGAAGGCCGTTGACAAGTTTTGACTTCGATATCTTTCCGCTCGGCTTGGCCAGTTCCGGCATTATCTCTTTCACCGTTTTCTCGTATTCGTTGAGGAAGTCGTTCTCGAGCAGGAGCATCAGCGTTTTGCCCTGCGCGAAGGAAGTCAACGGCGACGCGAGCGCGTATTCCGGGTAATATATCCAGGCCTTCGGGTCCTTCTCCCCATTCATATTGACCGCTATCGCCCCGGTCGCGTATTGCCCGACATCTGATATGGGTTTGAGGCTCCTGTCATCCCTGATATACCCGAAATCACCCTCAAACAGTTTATCGTACC
>Ga0209507_1002096_pt1 | contig 14200 bp, 10 predicted proteins | sample AD_UKC028_MetaG_FD_184414 | JGI IMG/M metagenome (GOLD analysis project Ga0209507, IMG submission 184414) | Active sludge microbial communities of municipal wastewater-treating anaerobic digesters from USA - AD_UKC028_MetaG (SPAdes) (version 2) | ecosystem: Engineered > Bioreactor > Anaerobic >...
AAAGTGAAAAGTGAACAGTGAAAAGTGAAAAGTAAAGAGAAAAAGAGACGTTGAGAGCTCCCGGAACAGGCGCTGCCGTTTCACCTTTCACCAGGCAACTGAACTTTCACCTGCGGGGACTCGTTCATCTCATGAACAAGGAGGCGCCATGGCCGACGTGAACGAAAAACGGACGCGGGTCGCGGCCCTGGCGGGGGGCATCGTCCTCGCCGCCGTAGGGATCGTGTTCCTGCTGAACAACTATTACCATTTCCTGGACGCCGAACGCCTCTGGCCCCTCTTCCTGCTGGTGCCGGTCATCCCGCTGGCCGTCAACTGGCTGTCCAGGGGACGCGAGGCGGCGGGGTCGGTGGTGCCCATCACCATACTGACCTACTATTGCGGCTATTTCCTGTGGCTCACCCATACCCGCTGGTACGGCGCCGGCTTTACCTGGCCCCACTACCTGGTCGGGCCGGGACTGGGCTTCCTCTTCCTGTATTTCATCGAGCGGCGTCCCGCTCTGCTGGCACCGGCCTTCATCCTGCTCGGCCTGGCCGCGGCGTTCTTCGGCGGCATCTATGGGAGCTCGCTGCCCCTGGGCGGGTTCCTCATCCTGGCCGGCATCATCCTGGTGCTGACGAGCAGAAGGAAGTAGCCAGTAGACAGTAGCCAGTAGCCAGTAGAAATGCCCTGGGTAGAACTCATTCAATTCGTCCGGATATTGCCGTTCTACTGACTACCGACTTCTGACTACTGGCTTCCATCTTCGTGTTTTTGTGGACATTTTTTTCTTTTTATATTATAGATGATGCGAGTTCTTTGACAGGGTTGACTGAGTCATGCCGAACGGTCGAGAGCCAGGCTCGATGAAACCGTGCCAACCTTCCTCCGCGGGGGGAAAAGGTGGCAACGCCATTCACCGGGAGGTGAAGCCATGACGGAAGTTACCTTTTTCGAGGATTTTCACTGCTTCGAGTACCATTCCACGCAGGGGCTCGCCCCGCGTTTCCGGTATTTCCTCCATTCCCCCGTCTACGACCGCATCCCGCTGTTCGCGCGCGTGACCACCCATCGCCCGCAGGCGCAGGAGATGCCGGTCTATTCCAGCGATTTCATCCCCTTCTCCCTGGCCAGGGCCTTCGAGCCGCAGGGATGGACGAGCTTTCGTGACGCGTAACGCGTGACGCGTGACGCGTGACGAGTAACGGCACAGGAACGATTTATCGTAATTCGTGATTCGTGCTTCGTGATTCGGAAAAGCCATGGACCGGCATTAATCCCTTTCCGATGACGATCGGCCCCCGACTAGGAATCGTAAGCATCCGGGTAAATTGGCTTCTACTACGACGAATCCCACTCGGAGCTAACACTCCTCGGGGGCGCCGCCTCTGTACGAGTCCGGCAGCGTCGACCCATGTAGCTCACGGATCGTCTCTTTCAAGCCGTCAGCCAAGTTCCTTTCTTCCGCGTCACGCGTCACGCGTTACGCGTCACGGTTCTTCATCCAGCACTCTGCGGACGGTGCGCAACATCTGCGCCAGGGTGTACGGCTTGGCCACGAACTCGCGGACGCCGCTGGCCAGGATCTCCTCCTTCTGCGCCGCCTCGACGAAGCCGGAGATGAGGATGATGCGCGCCCGGGGGGCGTCGCTGAGGATCGACTGGCTGACGGCGGCGCCGTTGATCTTGGGCAGGTCCATGTCGGTGATCACCAGCCCGATGTCGTCGCGGTGGCGGCGGTAGCGCTCCAGCGCCTCCATGCCGTCGCGGGCGATGAGTACGCCGTAGCCGTGGTCGTGGAGCATCGAGGCCAGGAGCTCGCGCAGGTCCTCCTCGTCCTCGACCACCAGGACGGTCTCGCTGCCGTGGGGGAGGGGCGCCGCCTCCTCGCCGGCAGGGGCCGCGGCCTGCGCCTGGCGCTCCGAGGCCGGGAAGTAGAGCGAGAAGGTCGCGCCGCGCTGCGGCCGGCTCTCCACCTCGATGAACCCCTTGTGGGCCTGGACCACCCCGTAGACCACGGCCAGGCCCAGGCCGGTGCCGCGCCCGCGCCCCTTGGTGGTGAAGAAAGGCTCGAAGATCCGGGCGCGCGTCCTTTCGTCCATGCCGGCGCCGGTGTCGGCGACCTGGATGAGGACCAGGCGCTTGCCGCCGGCGGCGGGGAAGCGCGCGGCCACCGACGCCCCGTCGATCACGCCGGCGCGGATCTCGAGGCGGCCGCTGCCGGCCATGGCGTCGCGGGCGTTGATGCACAGGTTGAGCAGCGCCTGGTGCATCTGGCTGGGGTCCATCCAGACGGGAGGCAGGTCGTCGGGGCAGGCGAGGGAGATCTCGATGGTGCGCGGGAAGGTGACGCGCAGCATCTTGACCAGCTCGGCCAGCAGCTCCTGGATGTGCAGGGCGCGGAATTCGGCCTCGGATTTGCGGGCGAAGGTCAGGATCTGCTTGACCATGGCGATGCCGCGCTCGGAGGCCTCGTGGATGGCCAGCAGGGCGGCCTGGGCCTCGGGGTTGTCCTTCAGCCTGGCGGCGAGCACGGCCGCGTGGCCGTTGATGATCGAGATGATGTTGTTGAAGTCGTGGGCGATGCCGCCGGCCAGGGTTCCCAGGCTCTCCAGCTTCTGGCTCTGGCGGATCTCCGCCTCCAGGATGCGGTGCTCCTCCTCGCTGCGCCGGCGCTCGGAGATGTCGAGGCAGGTGACCACCTGCGCCGGCCGTCCCTGGTAGGGGATGGTCTTGAAGCGGCTCTCGACCGGGACGAGCGAGCCGTCGGGGCGGCGCAGGTCGTGCTCGAAGGGGAGGGATCCGCCCGCCTGCGCCGGCTTTGCGAAGAAGCCGGCCGCGTCCGCGCCGAGGAACCCGCCGATGGGCCGGCCGATGATGTCCTCGAGGCGGCGGTCGAGCATGCGTGCCAGGCTGCCGTTGGCGTCGAGGATCACGCCGTTCTCGGAGACGCATACGCCCTCGGAGGTCGACTCGGCCAGGGTGCGGAAGCGCGTCTCGCTGTCGCGCAGGGCCGCCTCGGCCTGCAGCCGCTCGGCGATCTCGCGCTGCAGCTCCTCGTTCCCTGCGCGCAGCCCCTGCTCGCTGCGCCGCACCCGCGCGACCTGGCGCTGCAGATCGTTGGCCATGAGGCGGATGGGAACGGCGGCCAGCAGAAAGAAGGCGGTGACCGTCAGCAGGGCGAAGATGCTGGTATGGATTGCCTGGGGACCGCGCAGCACGCCGGCGACCTCCAGCGCGATGATGGCCACGGCCGAGAGCCAGGACAGGAGGACGACGGCGCGGAATTCCCGCGGCCGCAGCAGCAGCCCGCCGCCGGCGATGATCACCGGGTACAGCATCGCGCCCAGGTCGTGGATGCCGCTGCCTATGGCGAGCACGATGGTCATCAGGAGCAGCACGAACAGGAAGGTCAGGAAGATGGCCAGGCGCACCCGGCCCACGCGCAGGGGGATCTGCAGGAGCAGCAGGATGATGGCGCCGGCGCCGATGATATAGGGCTTGTCGGGTTCTCCGGCCGCAGCGGCCGCCCCGGCCGTCAGGGCGATCGCCAGGAAACCGCAGAGCAGGACGATGTTCAGCACCCGGGCCAGCCGGTCCCGTTCCTCGTCCGCAAAGCGGGGCGGGGAAAACATCCGGCGCAGGCGCGCCGCGAACCGGCCCGCTTGTTCCCTGGCTTCGGTCGCCATCCTGCCTTCCTTGGCCCGTTGGCCGTCCCAGGCGATTCTATGAAAGCGACGTGCCATTGTCAAATGGGATCGGCGGCGGTATCATCATGCCATGCGGGGCCTGACGCCCCGCCGGAGGCGAACATGAGGAAGACCCTCGCGCTGGCGTTCATGTTGCTGCTGCTCTTCACCCTCTCCTGCGCCCCGGGGCCCAACCGCCTGGCGCGCACGGCCGACGGCGAGGGGAACGTGGCCGGATTCTGGAAGGGGGTGTGGCACGGCCTGATCGCCCCCGTCACCTTCATCGTTTCCCTGTTCAGCGAAAAGGTCTCGCTTTATGAGGTGCACAACAGCGGCGGCTGGTACGACTTCGGCTTCGTTCTCGGCGCCGGCCTCTTCCTCAGCGGCGGCATATTGGGGCATCGCAAGAGAAAAAGATGTGACAAGTGAGCATTTAACTAGTTTAAGGCTGATAAGAATGTGTTAGTGTTAGTGTTAGTGTTAGGAACAGCATGAACTGAGCTCTTGCTGCTGCGAATCACGAAATACGAATTACGATAGATCGGATGGCGATTTCTTTGCCAACAGGAAGCCCTTGACTCGCTGGATGTCATCGCGCCGGACGGCCCGCAGGATGAAGAGCAGGAGGATGAAGCCCGCCAGCATGGCGGCGCGCTGCCACAGGGCGATGCCGCCCCGGAAATACAGCCCGTAGTAGCCCAGGCCGGTGACCACGACCGCCAGCAGGGTGCGGGCGCCTGCCGTATTCGTAGGGCACCGGGTAGAACTTCCGGGCATAATGGTGCAACAGGGCGGCCATGACCAGGTAGCTGGCCAGCGTGGCCAGGGCGGCGCCGACGATGCCCAGGGGCGGGATCAGCAGCAGGTTGACGGCGACGTTGACCAGGGCGCCGGCGCCGGTGATCATGGGGAAGTACTTCGTCTTCTCCTCGATGTAGAAGCCGGCCTGCAGGTTGACGTAGATGCCGTTGAACAGGTAGGCCAGGAGGACGATGGGCACCACGACCAGGCCCGGCAGGAACGGACCGGCGATGAGCGAGCGCCCGGGGGCGTATTCCCAGGCGGCCGCCACGTCGATGAACAGGGTGAGCACCGCCCACAGCAGGCTGGCCGCCAGCACGAACAGGGTCATGATCCTGGCGAAAATCTCACGGGCGTTCTTCTCGCGGGCGTTGTTCAGGAAGAAGGGCTGCCAGGCGAACTGGAACATCGAGACCACCAGCATCATGAACATGCCGAGCTTGTAGCCGGTCTGGTACAGGCCGAGGGTGGCGGCGTCGGTCTTGGCCAGGACGATGGGGCGGTCGATGAGCTGGACCATCATCGAGGCCAGGCTGGCCGGCAGGTAGGGGAGGCCGAAGGCCAGCATGCGCCGCAGCAGGCCGGCCTCGACGCCGCCGCGGAGGCGCGGCAGGATCTCGGGAAGCAAGGCCAGGAACGTGGCCGCCGAGGCGATGAGGTTGGCGGCGAAGATGGCCTCGATGCCCATGCGGAAGCGCAGGAAAAACAGCAGGTTGAGCCCCAGGCTGAGCAGGATGTTCGCCAGCTTGAGGAAGGCGAATTTCCTTGCCCGCCGCTCCATGCGCAGGTTGGCGAACGGCACCACCGTCAGCGTGTCGAAGAGCAGAATGAGGACGACGTAATGGACCAGCTGCTGGTGGCGGCCCGGGACCTCCATCAGGGCGTTGAACGGCGCGCGCAGCAGGAAGAGCAGGGCGCTCAGGAGCAGCGTGGTCAGGGCCAGGGCCAGGTAGGCGGTGGAGAATGTCCTCGGCTTCCTCGCGGGCTCGGCCAGCGAATGGTACTTCATGAAGGCGGCTTCCATGCCGTAGATATAAAGGATGTTGAGGAAGCCGATGTAGGCGTAGATGTTGGTGTAGACGCCCATGGCCGCGGTGGAGATGAAGTGGGTGTAGATGGGCACGAGCAGGTAATTGAGGAAACGGCCGACGATGGTGGAGACGCCGTAGACGGCGGTGTCCCGGGTCAGCTCGCGGATCTTATCGCGCATGGGGCTGGGCGGCGGCATGATGGGGAACGCGAGCGGGCATGTCCTCATTTTACTCCAATCGGCCGCGTTTCCAAAATGATCCGCTCCAGAACTCTGAACTCAGGGAAGGCAGAGAAAAGAGAGAGGGAAGAGGTAGGGAAGAGAGAGTGGGAAAAGCCTATTCTGGACCTCTTTCCCACTCTGTCTTCCCTCTGCCTTTCCCTTTGTCTTCCCTCGCTCTTCCCTCGAGCGGGCTACGCTTGTCATTGGCTGGGCCCTCGCATACAATGGCGGCATGAAAAAACCACTTGTGATCCTACTGTTGCTCCCTCTCGCCATCTCCTGCCTGGCCGCCGCCGAAGACGAGGGCTGCACCGTCATCGCCGTGGGCCGCAAGGCATCCGCCGACGGATCGGTCATTTTGTCGCATACCGATGCCGGTCCCGACTCGCGCATCTACGTCGTCCCCGCCGCCCGCCACCGCCCGGGGACGAAAGCCCCGGTCCTGTGGGGCATCCAGGACCCCGCGCGGCCGCTGCGCGACGACGGCGAGGTCCTGGGAACCATCCCCCAGGCGGCCGAGACCTACGCCTACATCCACTCGGCCTACCCGCACATGAACGAGCACCAGCTGGCCATCGCCGAGAGCACCATCAACCAGCGCCCCGAGCTGGCCGCCAGCCGCGAGAACGGCCGGCAGATCATGACCGTCGAGCAGGCCGAGATCTTCGCCCTGCAGCGCTGCCGCAAGGCGCGCGACGCCGTGAAGCTCATCGGCGCGCTGATGGAGTCCCACGGCTTCCTGCCCTCCAGCGGCGACGGCGGCGAGGACCTGGTCATCGGCGATCCCCAGGAGGCCTGGGTGATGGAGATTTTCGGCGTCGGCCCGGGCTGGTCGCCGGAGAGCGGCCGGCCCGGCGCCATCTGGGCCGCCCAGCGCCTGGGCGACGACCAGGCGCTGGTCATCCCCAATTGGAGCATCATCAAGGAGATCCGCCCCGGCGACGCGGAGAACTTCATGGTGTCGGCCAACTACATGCAGGAAGCCGTCGACCGCGGCTGGTACGATCCGGCCTCGGGCAAGCCCTTCGTGTGGCAGGACGTCTACGCGCCGCTGCCGGTGGAGTTCGCCACCAGCCGCTTCTGGCTCTTCTACACCACCTTCATGCCCAACCTGGCCCGCTGGCCCGAGCGCAAGCTCGGCGCCGACCCCATGGCCACGATCAACCCCTACCATCAGTTCGTTGAGCCGCTCTCCCTCTACCCGTTCTCGGCCGCTCCCGAACGAAAGATCTCGCTGCGCGACGTCATCGCCTTCCAGCGCTCGGTCTTCGCGGGGACGATCTACGACTTCACCGCCCAGCCGCAGTGGCTGGTCAGCGACGGCAAGGGCGGCCTCCAGGTCAGCCCGCTGGCCACTCCGTTCCCCGGCAGCGACCTGCGGGCGCTGCTGAAGCTGAGCAACCGCCGGCCGGTGGCCCGCCACCGCGGCCACTACGGCATGGTCTGCCAGTTGCGCTCCTGGCTGCCCGATGCCGTCGGCGGCGTCTACTGGGTCTACCAGGACAATCCCTACATCAGCCCCTATGTGCCGGTCTATGCCGGCTGCACCGACACGGCGCCCTGTTACCAGACGTACGAACCCGAGCGCTACAGCGACCGCTCGGCGCGCTGGACCATCGATGCCGTCGACAACCTCTGCAGCCTGCGTTTCCAGGACGCCGCCCGCGAGGTCCAGGCCATGCGCAACCCCTTCGAGGAGAAGATCTTCGCCGACCAGGGGCGGGTCGAGCAGGAGGCGCTGGCCCGCTTCCGCCGCAGCCCGGAGAAGGCCAGGGCCTTCCTGACCGCCTATTGCCGCGGGCTGATGGACCAGGTGCCGCCGCTCTATATCCGCATGCGCGAGCGGCTGCTCACCCTGTTCACCAACAACCGCGAGTGAGGGAAGTCGCGCGGCTGTAACTTTTCCCGCTCCGGGAGCGTCTGAGCGGTAGGAGGAGGCCGGGATGAAGACCGTGAGCATAGTCGTCGTATTCTCCGTCATTTTTGCCTGCATCGCGCCGGCGGCCAGGGGCGGCGACGCCTTTGCCTTCCCGCAAACGCCCCGCGGGCGGCGCGCCGCCGCCTATTTCGCGGCTTTCAACGCCGAAGGGGAGGGCGCCATGGCGGCTTTTTTGCGGGAAAACCTCGGCGCCGACGCCTTGAAGCGCGCTTCCGTGGAGGAGCGCCTGGCGCGTTTTCGCGGCTCCAAGAAGGAGGCGCGGATCCTCACCCCCGAAAAGGCCCTGCGCGCCACCGCTGAGTCGGCCGGCTATCTGGTCCGCAGCGGCAGCGGGGAGCTGCTGGAATTCACCTTCCATTTCGAGGCGGGCGAGGAGGGCAAGCTCGTTTCCATCCTCGGGGCGCCGATCGATCCCGAAACCGCGGCCGACCTGGCGGGGCCTGCGCTCGGCCGCGAGGAGGTCATGGCCCGTATCCGTGCCGTCATGGACGGGAGATCCCGGGCCGACCGCTTTTCCGGCGTGGTGCTGGTTGCCCAGGGGGACAGCGTGCTCCTGCACGAGGCGCGCGGCCAGGCCAGCCTGGAATTCGGCGCAGCCAACCGCCCGGACACGCGCTTCAACCTGGGCTCGATCAACAAGCTGTTCACCCGCGTGGCCGTCGGCCAGCTGGCGGAGAAGGGCCGGCTGGCGCTGGATGACAAGATCGGCCGCTTCCTGAAGGACTATCCCAACCGCGAGGCGGCGGCCAAGGTGACCGTGCGCCAGCTGCTGGACATGACCTCGGGCATCGGCGACTTCTTCGGCCGGCGCTTCGCCGAAACGCCCAAGGACCGCATCCGCCGCCTGGAGGACTACCTGCCGTTCTTCGCCGCCGATCCGCTGTTGTTCGCCCCGGGCAGCCAGCGCCGCTATTCCAACGGCGGCTATATCGTGCTGGGGCTGATCGTGGCCCAGGCCTCGGGACAGGATTATTTCGCCTATGTCCGCGACCATGTCTATGCCCCCGCGGGCATGACCGGCACCGGCCACCTGGACGCCGACGTCCCCGAGGCCAACGTGGCCAGCGGCTACACGCGGAACTGGGACGACGGCGACCATGAAAAAGAGGACCGGCGGACCAATATCTACACCCGGCCGGCCCGCGGCAGCTCCGCCGGCGGCGGCTACTCGACCGCCATGGACCTGTTCCGCTTCGCCCAAGCGCTGCGCGCCGGCAAGCTGCTCGGCCCGCTGGGCAAGGAGTGGTTCGGCGGGCCGCAAGCCTATGCCGGCGGCGCACCGGGGATCAACGCCGAGCTGGACATCGATCCGGTCCCCGGCTGGACGGTGGTGGTTTTGGGCAACTACGACCCGCCGGCGGCCTCTTCGCTGGCCCAGAGGATCAGCGGCCTGCTGAGGTGCCTGCGTTGAAAAATCGGGATCCGTTCGCGGCGGGAGCCGGAGCGGCGGCCTCTAGTACTGGTCGAGGTGGTTGAACTCGGCGTTCTCCAGCCAGGTCTGCGGCCGGGAGATGAACTGCAGCAGGTGCTCCAGCAGGAACTCGTGGCGCTTCTCCTCCTCGGCGATCAGGAAGAACATCTTCTGCACCCGCGGATCGCCGCTCTCCCGGGCCTTTTCCATGTAGAAGCGGAAGCTTCGCGTCTCGATGTCCCGCGCCTTGCGGTAGAGATCGGCCTGGCTGCCGGGCAGGTCGTCCCAGCCCTTCTCCTCGCGCAGCTGCTGGAAGATGGTCTTGGCCCGGGCCAGTACCGGCGTGGAATCGAGCTCCGCCCGCGCCGAGGCCTTGAGCTTCTGCAGGATCTGGAAGTGCTTGGCCTCGTCCAAGGCCAGCTGGCCGAGGATGTTTTTCATGCCGGCATTGGTCGTCTTCTCGGCCAGGTGCTGGTAGTACTTCTCCCCTTCCTTCTCCATTTCCATGGCCAGGTCGAAAACGTTCATGAGCGTCTCCTCACCCCATTCTAGGAGGAAGGAAAAGAAAATGCAACCGCCGCGCCGGGACCGGGCTCAGCGCGTGGACCAGCTGCGGGTGGTGAGGGTGAACCCGGCCACGGTGAAGATCCCCACCATCAGCGGGGCGCAGAACAGGGTGAAGGCCAGCGCGTAGGGGAACTCGCGGCCGCCGTCGATGCGGATGAAATAGAGCATGTACAAAAAGCCGAAGAGGACGGTCGAGGCCAGGGCGCGCAGCAGGAACTCGCCGTTGGCCAGGCCGCTGGCCAGCAGGGCGTAGAACCAGACCAGGTGCAGCAGCACCAGGACCGAGGTGCCGAGAAACTCCAGGAATGGCCAGAAGCGGTTGCCGCGGCGGCTGCGGCGGAACATCAGCCCGGCGAATACGATGCTTTCGCGGATGTTGCTGCGCGCCCAGCGGGTGAGCATCTTCAGGATGCCGCCGGCGCGCTCCGGCACGCGGGTGCGGGCGACGGCCGTGCGCTGGAACGCCGTGCCCAGGCCGCGGCGCAGCAGGAAATTGGCCAGGCTGCGGTCCTCGCCGTAGGTGCAGGGGCGGCCGAGGAAGCGCTGGCCGCGCCAGGCGTCCAGCACCTCGCGCAGCGCGCCGACGCGGTAGGCCGAGAAGGCGCCCGAGGTGCAAAAGACGCTGGAGAACGTCGACTCGACGGCGCGGGTGAAGTCGAAGGCCATGGCGAAGTTGACGTCCAGCATGCGCGTGAACAGGTTGGCCTCGCGGTTGAGGATGCGGATGCGGCCGGTGACCGCGCCCAGGCGCGGCGCCAGCAGCAGCGGCGCCACCAGCTCGCGGATGGCGTCGGGCGCCACCTGGGTGTCGGAGTCCACGGTGACCACCACCGGCGTCGCGACGCGGCAAAAGGCCTCGTAGAGCGCCTGGCGCTTGCCGCGGTTCCCGGGGAAGCGGATCACCTCCACGCGCTCGGGGTGCCTGTCCCGGGCGCGCAGCAGGTGGCGCAGGGTATCGTCGCGCGAGCCGTCGTCGACGGCGATGATCCGCGGCGGCCCGGCCGGGTAGTCGCTGGCCAGGATCGACTCGATGGTGGCCAGGACCGCCTCCCCCTCGTTGTAGGCGGGCAGGACGACGGTCACCTGCGGCCAGGCGTCCACCCGCCGCGAGTCGTGCGGGCGGTAGCGGAACCAGAATCCGGTGCGCCACACCAGCGCCCCGAGGAAGATGGCGCTCGTCGCCATGAGCAGCAGGCGCAGGCCGCGGCCGGCCGGGGCGGCGGCCAGGTTGCCGCCCAGGGCGGGGAACAGACGGCCGCTGCGCAGCGACCAGGCCAGCAGTGCCGCGCCGGCCAGGATGATGGCCAGGCGGAAAAGCGGCTCCCAGCGGTCCCAGCCGGGACGGGGGGAGGGGGTGGCGGCGGCGGCGCTCATGGCGTGGCGAGATAGCCGAGGGTCTTCAGCTTCTCGAGCTGGCCGGCGGGAACGGGCGGCCCCCCGGCGGCGCGGGCGAAGGCGGCGCGCCACAAGGGACGCGACTCCTCGAATCGGCGCATGAGCCCCGGATCGCGGCGGGACAGGATGTCGGCCGGGAGGGAGGCCAGCCGGCGCGAGCAGTCCAGCCGCAGGTCGTACCACTCGCGGGTCTCGGCGCCGCTTGCGTCGCGGTTGATGATGAGCTGGTAGGGCCAGCGGATGACCGAGCAGCGGTCGCAGGCGGCGGCGGGGGCGAAGGTGAACGAAAGGACGGGGGCGCGGTTCTCGCGGCCGCGGCGCAGGTCGGCCAGCGAAACAGCGGCCGGGGGGACGAGCGCGTCGCCGATGCCCAGCGCTTCGAGCAGCCAGGGGGCAATGAGGTTCAAGCCGACCGGCCGGGAAAAGCGGCGCGGTCGCTCGCCCGGCAGGCGAACGAGCAGCGGCACGTGGATGAACTGGCGGTTCAGGAAGCGCACGTGGCCGGTGTAGCGCTCGCGCTCGCCCAGCCCCTCGCCATGGTCGGCGAAAATGACCACGGCCGTGCGCGGACCGTCAGGTCCCTCGTCCAGGGCGCGCAGCAGCCGCCCCAGCTGGCGGTCGAGGAACTCGACCTCGCGACGGTAGTATTCCAGGGCCGCCCGCGCCGTCAGCACCGGGATGACCTGGAAGAGCTGAAGCTCGCCGGAGCCGGTGCAGCGGATGACGGCTTCGGCTTCGCCGCCGCGCATAATGTGCGCGCCCTCGTACTCGGCGGCGGAATACTCCAGCTGGCGGAGGTCCCCGATCGTGCCCCTGCCGACCCGCAGGCGGCGGAGGATGAAGTGATCGACGTCGCCGGCCGGGACCTCCGCCCGCAGCAGCAGCCGGTGCGCGCCCCGGGACAGGCCCCGGCGCAGGCGCAGGAAGGCGCCGGTGTAGGCGTTGAACTCGGCCAGCGGCCGGCCGTCAAGCTCGACCGTGAAGCGGGCGGCCAGCCCGGGCGGGGCGTAAGGCGAGTGGGGGTCGGAGTAATGGGCGAAGAGGAAAAACGGGCGGCCGCATAGCCGGCGCAGCTGCTCGATGGCCAGGTCGCTCACGCGGTCGGCGGCGACGAAGAACTCGCGGCTGCCGGCAGGCGGCTCGGAGAAGGAGGCGAAGCCGCGGGCGAAGCCGCTCTCCCGGCCCAGCGTGCCCAGCGACACGACGGCGGCGGTCTCCCAGCCGCGGCGGCGCAGCGCCTGCGCCAGCAGCGGGCGGCGCCCGTCATAGGCCTGCTCGTTGCCGAAGACGCCGAGCTGGTGAGGCAGCAGGCCGCTGAGGGCCGCCAGGTGCGCGGGCAGCGTCTGCGGGATGGGCGAGTAGGCCTCGGCGAATACCCAGGCGGAGGCGGCGAAGCGGCGCAGCTCTGGGGTCCAGGCGCGGCTTCCTTCGCCGCAGTCCACGAAGTCGGCGCGGGTGGTGTCCAGGCAGACGAGCAGCACGCTCTGCGCGCGCGGCCGCCGGCCGCATGCCGGCAGCAGCAGCAGCGGCAGGGCGAGCAGTATCAGGCGGCTTTTCATGAATAGGGGATTATAGCGGAAAACCGCGGCGAGGGGAACGCAGCCGGCCGGTCCTTGGAGGTAGAGAAGGATAAAGAGGTAAAGGGGTAAAGAAAGAAGGCTATGAGTTCCTTCCTGGCTGTTGCTTTACCCCTTTATCCCTTTACCGCTTTACAACTTTTTTTTCGGTTCGCTCCCGCTATTCTTTCAGCAAGCCGCGGCTGCGCAGCAGCGGCTCGATCCGCGGCTCGGCGCCGCGGAAGCGCTTGTACAGCGTCATGGTGTCCTCGGTCCCCAGCCGGGCCAGGACGTTGCGGCGGAAGGATTCGGCCGTGGCGCGGTCGAAGATGCCCTTCTCGCGGAAGGCCTCGTAGGCGTCCTTGTCCAGCACGCCGGCCCAGATGTAGCTGTAATAGCCGGCGGCGTAGCCGGAGATCATGTGGTTGAAGTAGGGGGTGCGGTAGCGCGGCTCGATGGCCGGGATCAGCCCCAGGGCGTTCATGGCGCCGCTCTCGAAGCTGCGCACGTCGGGGGCCTCGCCACGGCCCAGCGTGTGCCAGGCCAAGTCCAGGAACGAGGCGGCCAGGTACTCGACGGTCTCGAATCCCTGGTTGAACAGGCTGCCGGCCTTCAGCTTCTCCACCAGCGCCGCCGGGATGGCCTCGCCGGTCCGGTAATGGCGGGCGTACAGCGCGAGCAGCTCGGGCTCCAGGACCCAGTTCTCCATGATCTGCGAGGGCAGCTCCACGGCGTCGCGCGGGACGCTGCGGTCGCGGTAGACGCCGTCGGCCAGCAGGGTGTTCAGCGAGTGGCCGAACTCGTGGAAGAAGGTGCTGACCTCGTCGATGCTCAGCAGCGCCGGGTCGCCGGCGACCGGGCGGGTGAAGTTGCAGACCAGGCCGGAGATGGGGGCTACGCGTTTCCCTTTCTCGTAGTACTCGGGTCGCAGGCCGCCCGACCAGGCGCCGCCGCGCTTGCCCGGGCGGGGATGGAAGTCCATGTAGAGCAGGCCGACGTGCCGGCCGTCCGCTTCCTTCACCTCGTACACCTGGACCTCGGGGCTGTAGAGCGGCAGGTTGTCCAGCTTGGCGAATGTGAGCCCATAGAGCTTTGCGCACAGGATGAAGATCCCCTGCTTCACGTTTTCCAAGGCGAAATAGGGGCGCAGGGCCGAGTCGTCGAAGGCGTATTTCTCCTGGCGCACCTTCTCGGCGTAGTGCCACCAGTCCCAGGAGGCGAGCCGGAATCCGCCCTGCTCACGGTCGATGATGGCCTGCATGTCGGCCGCTTCATTCTCCGCGCGTTCGAGCGCCGGCGTCCACAGCTTTTGCAGGAAGGACATCACCGTGGCCGGGTCCTTGGCCATGCGTTCCTCCAGGACGAAGTCGGCGTAGGTGGGATAGCCCAGCAGCGCGGCGCGCTCGGCGCGCAGGGCGACGATCTTGCGTATGATCTCCTTGTTGTCATTGGCGTTGCCGCGGTCGCCGCGCAGGAAGTAGTCGCGGTGCAGCTGTTCGCGCAGGTCGCGGCGCGTCGAGTACTGCAGAAAAGGGGTCATCGACGGCACCTGGGTGGTGTAGACCCACTTGCCCTCCAGCTGGAGCGCCTTGGCCGCGTCGGCGCCCA
>Ga0209507_1002097_pt1 | contig 14193 bp, 3 predicted proteins | sample AD_UKC028_MetaG_FD_184414 | JGI IMG/M metagenome (GOLD analysis project Ga0209507, IMG submission 184414) | Active sludge microbial communities of municipal wastewater-treating anaerobic digesters from USA - AD_UKC028_MetaG (SPAdes) (version 2) | ecosystem: Engineered > Bioreactor > Anaerobic >...
TCGTCTGTTGTTCGATAGTTGATATACAGCTTGCGCGAGCGTCCCCGTATATCAACACCACAGCGGCTCAATGCGGCCTTTTTACGGTTATAGATTCGTTGATGGCCATCCCCCACAAAGAATAGATCGTTGCTGCCCGACGCAACCATCGCCCGTAACAAGCGAATGGCTTGAGGCCCTAAATCTTGAGTTTCATCGACAACAATCGCTGAATACTGACTTTCTATACCGTCTTGGATGAGCAAACTAACGGCATCTCGGTAGGCATCATCGACCTCTTTCAGCTTGCGAGAGCTCAAATGCGCCCGGTACTCCTCAAAAACCGGCCAAACCGCATCGCGTTTGCCTCGGCTTAACACAACGCCACGCCCCACCCTGCGAGCTTGACGATACTCATCACGGTTGGAAATACCTTGCGCCAGAACGACTTGATCGAGCTCTTCTTCGTAAAAACTGGCCGGCAAATCCAGCGACGGGTCTTTTGCCGCTAAGGCCAACTGCCAAGCTTCTGCTGCAGCATCTTTGTGGCGGTTATAGATTATTGTATGTTCGTAACTATGCCCCCGCAGAAAGGCATGCACCCAAGCATCAAGGTTTACCGCCTCAAGTTTCTTCATCGTTTCTGCATTGCACAGCATCGACAAGTTGTCGCGCACGTCAATCGCTAGATTTTTGGTGAAAGTCGTGAACAAAACACGCTTGTCGGCAGGCGTCCGATTTTCTGCCAGCCACTTTGCTCTATGGATAGCGAGCACTGTTTTTCCAGTGCCTGCGCCACCCAATACACGAGCAGGCCCGCTGAAATCTTTGGTCGCAAGCTTGCGTTGGGTGGGGTGAAGGAATACACGCCACTGCGCCAGCGGAGCATTCATGATGGCAGACAACGCCTCATCATCCTCAATGATGACAAAGCGCGACTGCGATTCGGCCCGATCAAGCGCCCCAGCGAAATCCGTAACGTCGATTTGCTCATCAACACGCGTCTCTCGCCCAGACAGTATCTGGCTGACACTATCCCCCGCTAATAAAAGAAAGAGCGCCTCATAAGCCTCTACCGGCAAGCTGCACTGCATGCCATCAAAGCTCGTCTCATCACGGATTTGGCGAACAGCAAGAAGAAGATCCTCTGGCACACCAATACTCAGCAACTCCTGATCAGTCAGCGCCTTAAATGGGCCGGGCGCCACTTCAACGGCAGCAGCGACGGGTACTTGCACACTCACATGCTCCGTCAGCACAATCTGCATCGCCCCAGTTACCGGGTTTATGGCGATTTTCCGATTCTCGGCCCACCGATATGCATCGTCGTGGTGGTCCACATAAAGCAGCACATACACATCGCCCTGGCTTGGTTTGAAGACTATCCCGCGCCAATCCTGATCGATACGTACCGACTTTAGATTCGCGTCACGCGCCGCGTGAATGTTTTCGTAATTGATCGATGATGCCGTCGGATCGCTCTGGAACCTGATGGCCCACTTCAGAATCTTGCCTTGCACTGCATTAGGCAGCTTAGCCAGCACAGCAAGAAAATCCTGCGCCAGCGCGACTTTTGGTTTAAGGCTCATTGCGTGTCCTCTGTTGCGCTCAGCCGAGCGAGCACCTGCTCTGCCCAGCCGTCATGGTATTGAATCACGGTCCAACCTGCTGACTGCCATTGTGTCAAATGCTCGGCCTGATGCTCCAACAAGAGCAGCACACAGGATGATGACCATGCGAGTTCCGCTTCGGCACATACCTCACCAGCCTCATCCTGCAACTCAAAGCCAATCTTATCCGGCGGCATGAACCCTGCACTTTGCAGTACGGCCAGCCCGCCATGGGTAATCGCCATCGCAGAATCCAGCGCAGCTGCCCACGCTTGCTCCTGGGCGCCGGACGGAGAATCTGAAGGACTGCCGAATCCTGTTGGCGCAGGCAAGGGCAGATAGTCATCACCTTGAATACCGCGTCGCGTTGCAAGGAACACTCCGGACAAAACCTGAAGATGATTAAAAAGCTGCAACCACTGACGCCATACCAGCTGACGCTCTTTCTCCGGCAGTTCCGCATCATCATCCAGCAATACCATCCCCGGGCTCAGGTCTGCTGTAGCGCCATATTTTCCGAACGCTTGAGGCCACCACATCCGAACAACAGGGGCTGCACCATCTTTGCTGCCCGCTGCGGCAGCGTTGCTAGGCACCTCAATCCACGCAGGCCAATGCGTTTGCAAGGCTGCGAGCTCGGTTTTCAGCAGTTCATGCTCAGGGTCATTTGGCAGCGACAACATACGGAACGTCAGTGCCACCGCATTGCGCAGCAACTTCGACTCCCCTGGGTCAAAATCAGGTTCTACCGGCATAGCCAGCCAACTTAGCAACTGCGCCACCGCATTGCTTTGAAATGCCCCGGCATCCGGCTTCAAAAAATCTGGCATCTTCGCCGCACCGTCGTTCCTTGCAAGCCGCAACAAGGGGGATTCCAGGTCGGTGCTGTCCTCGCCAAGCAAAGCCTGCTTCACATCCTCATGCGTCACCGACCAGACCCAGAATTTTCCGCTTGCCAGCAAAGCCGAACGCTTGCGTGCATCCTCGCGCAAAATCGAATGATGGTAGGCCCAACCATCGCAGAAGACAGCAATCGGTCTCCGGGGAGACTTGCTCTGCGCTGGCCAGATCACAAAGTCCGGATTGGACCACCAGACGATGTCATTCGACATTACCTCCTTGCCTTGCGGCTCCACCCAGTAACGCTGCCCACCAATCTCAAGCAGATAACCAGATTTCCCCTTGATGATTTCGCCCACCAGCTTCGAGTGCGGGATGCCAGCCTTCCCGCCGAGGCGTTTCAGGCTCTCAATGAAACGCGCCTCAAGTGCCGAGTCAAAATTCGGATTGATATAGATCTCCGAGATGTTCTTCACCTGCTCCAGCTGATCGAGCTTGCCGAGCAGTTCATCAAGCACCTCCGCTGCACGACGACGAGACACCATCGCCATCGAACGCCCAAGCCGATACTGATACAGACAGCGGTAGCAACCATCCTTCTCCGGATTCTGGTTGCATGAACACGCATGCAAAGCGTCGCGTGCCATCTTCAGTACATCGGTCAGCGTCTGGGCATCCTCGCTCAGCAGCTGTTCCAGATAGCCTGTGCCACCAGGCACCGAGTCATACAGCAAAACATATTGGCGGCGCGGCCCGCCCTCTCGCCCCGGTTCGTCCTGCGTCGTAATGCGCAAGTGATCCACCTTGCCTCCAAAGCGCTTCTTCAAACCTAGTTGCAAAGCCGCAATGAACGACTGAACCACCTCATCATCGATGCCAGACTGTGTGTAGGGCACCAGAATACGCAACGCTTCCGAGCTAAATTCGCGATACAGGTACAGGCACTCAATGATGCTTAAGGCATCTTCCGCCCCGCGCTTTTCACAATCGAACGCATGATCCTGCTTCTTCTCTTCGCGATCTGATCGGCGCGGCGGCAGCTGCACCTTGCCGCAATGGCGACACAGCTTGAACCCCGGCCGCTGGCTTTCCTTATCCGCCACCTTAAAGTTTTCACCCGCCTTGCCCAGCTCGCCGAAATTAATATCCCGGAAATTCGCGCGCGTAATAAATTCAAAACCGAAGGGCAGGCTATCTGTCCTGATCCGCCATGCATGGCGCACATCCGCCGGGTCAACGTCCACCAGTAGCTGTCGGGTATAGAACTTCGGCTCGCGATCTTCCGCGCTATCGTCAATCCGCACCCGCGTATCGTCGCTATTCGCAATCGCCTGTTTGAAGCGCAGCAAGGGCCGGCGCTGTGAAATATTGCTCCACATCGCATCACCACAACGCGGACAGTTGGCGTGAGTATCGGTATGCTGATGCTCTTCACCCTGCGACCCCAACAGCTCCATGTGATGGCATGCCGGGCACAAACGCCAATCTTCCAGGTTGGCCAGACTCATATTGATCTGGTCTACCTCCACCCGCCGCTGATTCGCATAGAAGCGATTTTCCGGCGCGAACTCAGAGATTGCCGAAGACGCAGGGCGCTCGTATTTAATCGCAGGCAGCGCCACGTAAGCACCTTCGCCCACATCGTCACTACCCTTCTTGCGCCACAACACCGACTTCAATTCCACGCCCGCTTCCGGGAACGCGTAATTCGGAATCAAGCCGGCATCCGTGAGCGTGTTGAGCAGCTCACGCTGATTGATCTCCTTCACCAACATCAACGCGCCCTGCCGCTCGCGGTCAAACTGATCTATTTCAGCCTTAGTCGCCTCGTCCTGCGGCTTCGCCTTGAGTGTCTTTATTTTGTCCTTGCAGGCGTTGGCGCGCTTGCGATGCTGTTCTCGTTCGAAGGCGAGGCCCTCCAGCAGCTTGAGTATCGATAACCGTAAACCATCCAGTTCCTCGGTGCCAGTATAAAAAGCCTTCAGGCGATCCTGAATTCGCGTCGTCGCCTGCTTCCCTAATAGTTGGATGAACGCCGCCAGCAAGCGAGGCTCATTCGTCAGTACATGCTCAAGGAAGGTGTAGGGGAAATGGCCCGAGGCATTCTTGTCGATGGCATCCAGCGCTTCGGAAGTTTTCTCTGGCAGGGCATCGTCATCAATCCCACTTGCCACCCAGTCATCCAGACAAAAAGCCATCATCTGCCGCCGCAACACATCGGCGGCCTGCAAGAAAATCCCCGGCGGCGCCACCTCCCCAGCCAGCATTTCCTCGGTTTCCTCGAAGAAATACAGATCGTGAGGGCTGCTGCCATCGGCAAGCGTCGTGGCGAGCGCATTACCGTCGCGTCGCCCGGCACGGCCGATCCGCTGTAAAAAACTTGCCTGATTCGGCGGCACCGAACACAGCATCACTGCCGACAGATCGCCGATATCCACGCCCATCTCCAGTGTCGGCGTGGCGGAAAGCAGGTTTTCATCCCACTTCTGCGGGTTTTTCGTCTTGAACCGAACTTCCAGCGCCTCACGCTCGGCACGCTCAAGCAAACCCGTATGTTCCGCCGCAATCACCCGGCGCAAATCCCCCGTACTGAAACGCTCGGCCAGCCAACCGCCCGCGCTCGCCTGACGCGTATAGGTAAAGCCTGGCGCATCCAGACACGGCATCCCGAGCAACGCCTCTGCCACATCAGCCGGTGCATGAATGTATCGCTTGCCGTCATCACTCACCAGGCGCACCAAGGCGGTGGTGAGCTGCAAACACTCTGCAGACAGCGCCACAGATTTTCCCTGCTGCCCGCCATCAAATTCACGCAAGAGGCCTGCTGCCACCAAACAACGAATTGCCTCACGATAAATCGGCTCCGCCATGTCCGCACTGATCAGCATCTGCTGTCCCAGACAGGCAGCCATCCAGCGTTCGTACCAGGTCTGCTGGCGCGTATTGATCAGCTTGTCAAAATGCTGGTGCGTCCCAAGCGTCAGGTAAGTCGGTCGTGGCGTGCGCTCCCCCATGGCGGGCAGCCATTCATTGCGCGACATGGCAAAGCCAAAAATATTCCCGTCTTCCGCAAAGCGCGCCAGTTCCGGATGCGACACCGCCCCTCGCTGCCGCAAGTTGCTCAAGAACCCCCACAGCCATTGCAGCAGCGGCCCGCGCTCCAGTCCGTGCGCGCCAAACTGCTCGCGCAGCACCGGCAGCAATGCGTCGGCCACCTCCTGCACCAGCACACTATCCGGCGCTAACACAGCCTTGCCTACGCGCTCCAGCGTGCGTCCGCGCTGGCTCTGATAGGTAAAGTCTGAGAATGCCTGCCACATCAGCCGTTTCTGCACGCGCCCCGGCAATCGGCTATTGGTGGGCAGCTTCCCTTTCTTCAGCAACTCATCCGTCCAGTCACGCTGCCACAGCATGTTTGGGCCGATGAATTCTGCGACGAAATCCTCTTTGCTCAGCATCGCCAAGGGAGAACCCGGCTCAAGCCAAATCTCACCGAAACGCACCAGAAACTCCGGCCAAGCAATCGACGGCTTGGCTGTCGCATCTATCGCTTTAGCCATCGCCGTTCGTAGCGTGTTGCTGTAGGTGCGGGCCGTAAAAAAGCCAGCCCGATGCGCGGCATCCTGCACCGAGTCCGAAAATGCGATCAGCTTCTTGTCGTCATTGAAGGGGCTCGCCCAAGAATGCTCAATCACTTGCGAGCCCAGTGTGGAGTTTCGCGCACCCAGCAGAATCAACCGGTCACGCGCACCACACGCGGGGCACGTGCTGTCATGCCAGTTGTAGGCCATGTTCCCGCGCTGGCTGTTGCGCACCCCCGTGGTTCGAAACACGCGCACCAGCTCTTCATTGCCGCAGGCATTGCAGATTTCGCCATTGCCCTGCATGTGGCCGCAGCCACAGCACAGCAGTTGCGGCACCCCCTCCACAGGTGATTGCGAAGATTGCAGCTTGCCCGGATAAAGGCGCACCACATCGGCGCTGCCGCCAAACCACGCGTTGTAGATCTCGTCGAGTTTGTCCGTGAGCTTGTTGCGCCCACTCGGCAAGCGTGAAACCCAGGCCGTGGTATGGCACTGGCTGCATTGCACCAGCGGCAGATATACCCCCACTGGCTTCGATTTCAAATCGGCCGATGCTTTCAACGCAACCTGTTGCGGTTCTGCAGCCAGCTTCGCCACCATCCGGCGCAACTCGCGCATCCAGAGCTGAATACGCAAAGTCACCAAAGGTAGGCTGGCAGTCTCAGGGCTTCTTGCCCAAGCCACCAGCACCAGCAGCGCATCCAGAACCAGCCCGATATGGCGCCGGGCCGCCTCTGGCAGCGGCCCTTGCAACTGCGCCTGTAAATCCGCCAGCTTCACCGCACCATCCTTCGCCAGCTTCAACAGATTTACAAACAGCAGATGCTTCTTGAGCATCTCGCCCAGGGCCATTCGCCAAGTACCATCCTCCACATCTGCAGGCACCGTCTTGTCCGGGAAAAACACAGCAAACCACGCACGCACCGCCGCCTGCTGCGTCTCGTAGCCAGCAGGCAGGAGCAGCGCCTCCGTCCCTTCCTGCCACTGCAACACATGCTCAATGGTGGCGTCTCCCAGAAACTCAGCCACCGATTTGCGGTTCTCCGTCACCACCGAATCAGGCGGAAACGCACTCCCGAAAATCTGTTCGGCGTAGTCCCGCAAGGGTTGCGTGTCCGTACTGCCGCCCAGCGTGGCAGACGTGCCAGCACACACCAGATGCCCCTCCGGCGTCTGCAAGCGGGCACGCAAACGGCGAAGCAGTAAAGCCAGGTCTGTCCCTTGGGCACCGTCGAAGGTATGCAGCTCATCCACCACCACATAGCGCAGGGTGGTTGGGGTATTCTTCTCCCACAGCTTGCGGTCACGCGGCCGGATCAGCAGGTAATCCAACATTTTGTAGTTGGTTAGCAAAATATCGGGAGGAGCCCGGCGCAGCGTCTCACGATCGGTAATCACGCTGCCCGCCATCATCGTGCTGCCGCTTCCCGGCAAGCCCGCCTGCCCGCCTACAAACAAGCCTACGCGCAAACCCTTGAATGCCGGAACCTTGTCGACAAGCTCCGCAATACGCCGCGCCTGATCCGACGCCAGTGCATTCATCGGATAGATCACCAGCGCCTTGATGCCCGGCTCACCCGCCGCCTTGGCGCGGCTGGCATGGTCCAGCAAGGGATACAGAAAACATTCGGTCTTACCGCTACCCGTGCCCGTCGCCACCAGAGTATTCGCCGCTTGCTGGTTGCTCGCCAGCCGAAGCCAAGCCGCCTCCTGGTGAACGTAGCCAGGGTACTGCGTCTCGAAATGTCCAAAAAACTTCCGTCCGGAAGCGCCAATCCTAAAGGGCAACCCTACCTGTAGGTAAGGCCCCTTCATCCATGAAGATTCTTCATCGACGAAGCGCTGCATCAAGCCATGGAAAAAATCGTCAGAAGGCTCAAATCCTGTCAGCAGGAACTGTTTAAGGCCATTCTGGATATCACGGGCAAGCAAGGAAGGAAGCATTGTTTTTATTACTCTCTGGTAGCAAGGCGCTGCAGTCGTCGTGTGCTAACGGTTGCATGTAACGTCATAACACCGTCTTCAAAACCTAAACATGAAAGCTTTCGCCGGTGTGAGCTGGGGCACAACGAGTTGCACGGAAACTCGCCCAACACTTCCGTCAAACCCACGCTAGTCAAGCGGAACTAGTGAATCATCTGCCACAGTGTCATCGCCCCTGGCACTCAGTGCCTGCTCGACAGCTTTGGCCATCGCGGACCAATCGGTACTGGCTGCCTTACTACTTCCGTACTTACAAAGCGTTGCATGACCTCGAAGCAGCCATGGCAGGAAGTTACCAATGACGCTATCGATGAACGAGACAAAGTTCTCAAAGTCCGTCTCTACGGTATCCGGCTTCGCCTTGGACTTTGGATTGCGCAGACGTTCGAATACTTCGCGAACATCCATTCGAGCCAGTAAGTTCGTTAGCATTTTCTCTAGGTTGTCCGCTTTCACTACATTCTTGTGCGCATTACCTGAAAAAACTTTTCTCAGAACCTCATTGGACTGCTCGGGCACGCTGTTGAATTGCCGTAACAGTTCGCTGAAAAGTGCAGCTTCCGATTTCAAGGTTTCTTGGGACAGGAATCGCACCATCTCTCGACACGTACCAGGTGAGAAACCGCTGAGATTGGCAGCTTGGCCAAACTCTGTCAGCTTGATTGGACTATTCATGACTGCCATTGCGCCACCAGGCTGCGAATCGTCCAGAACGTTAGAGACTGTCTCTAAAAAAATCCGGCGCACATTGTTTTCGCCACCAGTTCGTCCCGCATAAGAAGCCTCGGCAAAATCCGAAACAATATCGTCGGCTTCTGGGTGTTCACCAATGCACGCAAGCAATTGGGCGCTAAACATTGCCTCCAAAAGATTTTGTCCATAAGCTGGCGTTTCGCTCCAGTCACCGCCAAACGTCGACATAAGAGGTACCGACGAAAACATTACCTCTGCCAAGCGCTGGGGATCTTGGCGCTGCCGATCCGTAGACGGAGGCCCCATCAAATTCTCAAAGAGAACGGTGTCACCCTCCGAAAATGCACCAGCCCTGCCGCAACGGCCCGCAATGTTGCGGAAAGTCATCGACTTCATTTTCGTGCCGTCGCCATGCATGCTGCTGAGCCAATGAGCAACGATGGTCCAACGGAACGGAAGATCGGCGCCTTCAGCGAGCGTAGTTGTTGCACAGACGACGAACAGCTTGCGCGCACGAGTGAGACGTTCGATGTCACGCCGAATATCGAAAGGTAGAGAGGCATTGTGATAGGCCACTCCATGTCGCAAACAGTCGGCAAGGAAGTCTAGGTAAGGGTAACGTCTCAGTATATTGTCAGCAGTTTGAAAAATGTCAGAATCGTCAACGGGTGGGAGGGATTCCATTAATACACGAGCAAGCAGACGGGTATCGATCTTGCGCGGGCATACCACCAACCCAGGCGAACCCAATCGCGACAGAAGGTCTTGCGCAATTGAAGCAACATTAATAGCAGCACTTTTTTCATTCACCTTGGCGTACTGCGAAAACTTGATTGGTCCCGGCAGGTCGACTTTAGCCGCCTTGGAAATAAGCGAGGTCGGACGCCCGCTTACAGGCTTAAGCGCATCGTTTCCGTGAATCCAGTACATCTCCCCATTTGAGAGACACATGGCCAATCTGCGCGCGGTCGGTCGCCAGCCAATCTGATGAAGATCGTCCGCTTGAACCCCGAGCCAGTCACATACTTTCTGCGGTTCAGTCAGCACCGCAGACAGCCCGATAATCCGGAGATTCGGGTTACTTTGTTGCAGCAATCTGAGCCGTGACACCAGCCCCTCTACGCGCGCGCCTCGAGCGCCGTTCTCAAGGATATGGATTTCGTCAAAGACAACAGCGCGAAGCAGTCCGATGTCTTTACCCGAGCGAAGCCAGCCGTCAAAACGCTCTGGCGTCGCGATGATGATTTCTCTATCGGCGAATACGCTCAGGGTCTCGGACTGGAAACCACCGAACATTGAAACTACTGGCACCTCGTCACCGAGATGCTTCTGAAGGGCATCCTTCACCTGTTCGCCCACTGCAACGTAAGGAGCCACGTAAACACATAGGCCATCGTCCCCCAAGTTGGCAGCCATACAAGCCTCGGCGACAAAGGTCTTTCCTGTACTGGTTGGCAACGTCAGAAGCGTATTTCTTTCGTGCGAGGCAATCCGTTCACGGGCCAAGAGAACGCGCTGTGGCGGCAATAGCGTCACTATTCCTGACTTGACCGCATTATTGACGAACCATTCCGGTATCTCGGGTGCAAGCTCCAACAAGTTGATAGTTGCCAGCCGTTGGGCCTGATGGGCTGCCATGCGCCCTCCCAACACAAGCGCACCTTCCGTCATCGAGCCTTTTCGTGCTGTAGCCGTAAAGGTCTCCAGCGCACGCGCAAACGCTTCTGCACGAACATTCTGATTTCTGTTGCGAAGTGCCTTTCTCCAGTAGGATCGGAACGCTTCGAAGACACCGTCACTACGGGTGCGCACGAACTTGCCAGCGGGGTCACAGATTGCGCCGACCATGCGAAACGTATCGCTTGACTCAAAAAAGCCCTCAGAAACTTCCGACAACGCCGCACGCGCACTAGGGAAATTGCCGTGCATCGCAAAAGCGAGTGCGGCATGAAAAGCCAGCTCATCAAGATCCAATTCCTCAGGTGGATCTTCCGAGATTCTCAAATGCTGCGCTGTGGATAGAAGAATTCGCGCAGCCGCAACGAGGGGGGCTGCGTGTCGCTCATCATCGAGGAGTTCAAGCGAATCAACGTCCACTCGCGTCTGAAAGATGTTCATGCACTTAAGCGCCGTTGCCACGTCGAGCGGGTCTGCCGTTGGAAGCGCAGGCTCAAGCTTCCTCGCTTTCGCAGCAGAGGAGGCAGCACTTTTGAGGTATTCAACCGACTCAGGAATCTCTCTCACGGCATAATGCTTTCATTATTCGAGAGATGCAGGAAGCACTTCGATAACTCTGTAATCGCAATGCTCCAAGGCTCTATGCAGTCCTTGCACCACCCGAGAATCTCGATATTGCCGGCAACATCATCAAGCACAGCAACCGATTCCGGGTCCCCAGCCCTCTTGTCGTGCACCAAAGTCGGCAGCAGAGTAATACCAACGCAATCACTTGCATTAGGTAAAAACAGAGCTCCAACTCGATCCAATTCATCAGGAGAAAATTCGTGCTCATCCATGAGCTTGGCTTGAAGCCAGTTTATTCGCTCACCGAGTGAGCCAGCGAACTTCGCCTTCCCAAGAAGTTTTTCGTAGTCTCCAATGAGCGCATTTGCATAGCTCAAGGACATCCTGCCCGTTGTCTTCACTTCCATAATAAAAAGCCGGTCTTTGCTTGTATCTCCATTTGGATCCAAATACACAATGGTGATATCTAAACCGGGAGGAGCCCCGTCTTGGAGCGGTGTCAACGCGCCCATAAGGGCGATCGTAAACCCTTTAGCTTTCCCACTCAGCCCACTCGCGCGAGCCACTCGATGCGAAATAAACTCTCCGAGGTTTCCTCGTCTCCCCGTATTGAGCTTGCTGATTTTCGGGGGCCAATTCTTGGTTACCAAATTCAGCTCTGCGTGTATCCATTGATAGAAGGATGCACAGTCGGGATCACCCCGCACTAACTGAATCAATCGCCCACCGGTCGATTTTGTGGGGGATTTTTTAAATGTCATCGATAAATCCCCATTGCGGCCGCACTTTGCGTCTCAAAAAACGCCCAAGCCACCCTGTAATCCGCTTCGCGGTTGGCGAGGGCGAAGGGAGCGGTGTATTGGCGTTGTTTCGTGTATTTCCCGATGGGCAGGGTGTCGTCTTCTACCCATTGGGTGATGACGGTGCCGTCGGGTACTAGCCACTGGGCATCTTTGTAGAGGTCTTCCCAGCCGAAAGTGCCTTCGCGCACTTTGCCGTCCGGGGTTTCGATGCGGCATTTGGGGGTGGTGCGGGTGGCTTTGCGGGGCAGGCCGACGCCGACGAGGCCTTTGCTATTGGTGAAGACGATGCGGCCGTTGATGTCGTACCAGGTATCGCGCTCGTAGCCCTGCATCACTGGGAACTGCACGCGGTAGATGAGGATCAGCTCTTCGAGGGTGAGGCCTAGGGCTTGAGCGACCAGCACGTCGATCTCGACTAGCGCCATTCGGCGGGCGTAGTCGGTGCGCAGCGCGCAGTGGCGCTGCCATTCGGGCGTGAGATTGGCGAAGAAATTCTGCGGCAGGCGCGGGTTGTCGGGCTGGCTCCAGCTTTGTTGGATGAAAGCGGGATCGAAGACTTCGGACCAGAGCGGGGCGTAGTGGGTGGTGAGGCAGTTGAGCGACAACGCCCGAGCGGTCATTGCCTCCGAACTGACATAAGGTAAGCGCGAAAAGGTGGAGTCGTAGAGGTCGCCCAAGCCAGTTGATTTTACAAAGAAGTCGGCAACGACAGAGCTGCTAATGCTCTGAACGGCCAAGAGCTCTGAATAAGACCGGTAGGTAATCGATAGCACCGTGTGGACGTGAGTAGCCCCCGGTGGAACGATCGTCGGACTCAACGTGCGCTCCGACGAAGATCCGATTCGGCGCCGATGCACATGCCGGAAATACTCCGTCACCCGTTTCGCAGGTAGCGAGCGTTGCACGGTTACGGTTTGCCCTTGGCATTGCGGATGCGCTTCCTGCTCGGCGGGTGTGAGTTCGTCCCAAGGCAATGTGAGGTTCACGGTTTCGCGCCAGCTCACCGTCGGAGTGCGGCGGGCATACTCAGCGTGGTCAACCATCGGGCGGTAGTTCGTCCGCGGCAGGTAGTCGTCCGGGATGGCTTCGAGGTCGATCGGATCGTAGTGATTGTTGACGGTGCAAACGTCACGCGGGGTCTTGCTGAAAGGATTTGCGAGAAAAAAGTGCGGGCCGGAAAGTACCCAGTCTTCAGGATTCGTGACAAAGCCGCTGTCGCCCATCTGGCGGCGGCTGATGGTGCCATCGTCCTGCGCGTTCTTCTCGTTCCAACATGTAGACGGTGTTGAGTAGTAGTTATCTCCCATATCTACAAGTCGCCGAGGAAAAGCTGCCAGTTTAGTTAGGACGCTACTCAACGCCCCTGCATGGAGTGCTGGCATGCGGGCTTGGCGCGGCGAGATTCCGGGTTCGTCGTAGAGTTGAGCGAAGACCTTGAGCTGATCATCAGCAACATGCACGATGCGATCGCGGTGACCAGTGGTATTCCATTTTCCTTGTTCGTTTTTATAGCCACCGACTTCACCAAGGCCATCGTGTTCGAAGCATCCATCCACAGTTGCGGGGCTGAATAGATTTGCGAGCTGATCGAATCCCGGCGCAGCCTGTTTTGATCCATAAATATTGATGCTGTATTTGGTTAGGTGATGCACCTCAGCAAACAGCGCCAACTCATTCACAAACTGAAAATGAGCCCGCAGCCTCGCATACACAATCCCCCGTAAAGCCCCCCCCTCAGACTCCTCATACGGTCCCTCGGGGTGAAGATAACCTGTAACACCAGCTTCACCTGCGAGCATCCAGCCCAGCGGCATGAAGCATTTGTAGAGGTTCGCTTTCATGCCTTGCAACAGCGGATAGTTCTGCACGCTATTGAGGAAATTCTGAACGGCTCCAGCCTCTTCCAACTCGGCCGTCCATTCGCCTAGCAAGCGCGGGAATTCGGTGAAAGCCTGGGCGCGCTCGCGGGTCAATTCGGTGGCCGAAAACTTTCGGATGGCAAACAGCGGCTTGGCTTCGCCAAGAATGCCGGCTTCGTTCCATTCCACCTTGAGCCAGGGCGGGTTCCCCAGCACCAGATCGAAGCCGCCACGTTGGCTGAAGACATCGGCAAAGGTTAGCTCCCAGTGCATAAAGCGGCGGGTGCTGGCGATGGCCTCGACGGTGGCGATACGCGAGAAGTGTTCGCGCAGCTTTTTGATGCGCAACTGGCCGTATTTGTCGTGCAGGCTGGGCTGGGCGACGGCGGTAGTGAGCACGGGCTGAACGGCACCGAACATGTCGTTCTGGATTTCGGGCACCAGCTGTTGTGGTTCCGGCGCTGAGCTGAAGTCGAAACCGCCTTGCGGGGCGAGATCGACGATGTTGCCTTCGAGAATCGCGCCAATTTCCATCCACCATTGTTCGCGCATCGGCAAGGTGCTGCTTCCTTGTATCGGCCAAAACCACAAGGCGCAC
>Ga0209507_1002106_pt1 | contig 14154 bp, 13 predicted proteins | sample AD_UKC028_MetaG_FD_184414 | JGI IMG/M metagenome (GOLD analysis project Ga0209507, IMG submission 184414) | Active sludge microbial communities of municipal wastewater-treating anaerobic digesters from USA - AD_UKC028_MetaG (SPAdes) (version 2) | ecosystem: Engineered > Bioreactor > Anaerobic >...
CGCTTGAACATCAGCGGGATGCGCTTGCCGGCATTGCCCGGCACCATGACGAAGCGACCCGGTTCCTTCTTGAAGCCGGCACCGGTATGCGGCACGCGCTCGCCAACTTCGACCAGCGACTTCACGTGATTGACCCGCGTCGTCATGCGCAGAATGACCGGTACCTGATACTTTTCCGACAACTCATAACCGTACAGCGTCATCGCGTAGGCTTCCTGCGAATCGGCCGGCTCCAGTACCGGCACGTGTGCGAAGCGACCCCAGTAGCGCGAATCCTGCTCGTTCTGCGACGAGGACAAACCCACATCGTCGGCGATGGCGATCACCAGGCCACCGATCACGCCGGTCAGGGTCAGCGTCATCAGCGCATCGGAGGCGACGTTCATGCCGACATGCTTCATGCAGCAGAAAGCGCGCGAGCCGGCGTAGGCGGCGCCGATCGCCACTTCCAGCGAGACCTTCTCGTTGACCGACCACTCGGCGTAGAGGTCCGGATAGGTCGAAATGACTTCCAGCATTTCGGTGGATGGCGTGCCGGGATAGGCGGCCGCGACCTTGACCCCCGCCTCCCAGACGGCGCGGGCGACTGCTTCGTTACCAGACAATAGAACCCGGCTCGCGGCCGGTATGGGCATGACTGCCGCCATGGCGACTCCTCGATCAGCATTACCAAACCGATCATTATAGGAATGGCCGCGATCCGGCATTTGATACAACGCAAGGCATGTTGCAATTCTTTTTTGTGTAATTAACCGCCAGTTTTGGAATCTGGATCAAAGCCACAGCGTCGGGCCCGGCGCAGAATTAAATTTTTGAAAGCACGCTAGAAGCGCAACCATGGTCGCAGCAGTACTCCACACGCCACCCGACATCCCCGTCGAGGAGGGACGGCGCATTCCCGGAAACAAGGGAATCTGGGTCGGCATCACCTGCGAAATCATCGAGTTCGTCGTGCTCTTCGCAGTCTATTTCGTCGCCCGCGCCCATTTCCCTGACGCATTTCACGAGGGCGCCCAGCGCCTGTCGGTCATTTCCGGCACCGTCATTACGCTACTGATGGTCACCAGCAGCTATTTCATCGCCTGCTCGGTCAACGCCATCCGTAGCGGACGACACCGCGCTTCGGTGCTCTGGCTGGTCGCCGGCCTCATCGTCGCACTCGGCTACCCGGTCGCAAAATATCTCGAGATCAGCTGGAACCTGGCGCACGGCATCGACGGCAGTTCCGGCATCTTCTTCACTGTCTATTACTACCTGACCTTCAACCATCTTGTACATGCCACCTGGGGCATTCTCGGCATTCTCTATGTTCTCGCCCGTCTGCTCTTTCACGGCTATTCAGCGGCGGACTACACCGGACTGGAAGCGCTGGCCAGCTACTGGCACGCGACCGACATCATCTGGTTGATCATCTTCCCGCTGTTCTACGTGCTGGCCTGATCATGGACACGAAAATCGACCATTTTCGCCTATTGACCGTAGCATGGCTGGCACTCGTGGCCCTGACGCTGGTCGGCCTCGGTCTCGGCGAATGGTTCCGCGACGCCCGCTGGCTGCCGCTGCTGGTCGCCGCCATCATCTGGCTAAAGGGCGCGCTGGTGGCGCGCTATTTCATCGAGTCGCACCTCGCCCACCCGTTCATCGCCCGCCTGCTGCGGGGCTTCATCGCCATTGCGCCGGTCGCCCTGATTCTCACCGCTTTTTTCGGTGACACGCTGGCCCGCTGGGCCACGCTCTAATCCACCCCGGTTTTCCGAAGTTCGCTCGCCCGTAACCGGCCGGGCGGGACAAAACTCGCCCTGAATTCTCTGCCGCATCAGGGATATCCCCAGCAAAAATTTCACCAAACTTGCCATTGACACTATTGCACGATGCGAAGTTTATTTTTACAATGTGAAATATGCTCTAGGTGTAAACACGGGTTTGCAAACCATTCCCGAAACGACACAATTTGTGGCAAAGTCGTTTTGCTAAACAGGCAAAACAGAATGAAAACCAACTTAGGAGACAAACCATGGCCGACCAGCCGAATGCACTGCCTGACCCGACGGACGCAGATCCCCAGGAAACGAAGGAATGGATGGAGGCGCTGGAGGGCGTCATCGCCCAGGAAGGCCCCAAGCGCGCGCACTACCTGATCGAGAAAGTCATCGGCCAGGCGCGCGAAGCCGGGGTCGACATTCCGTACTCCGCCAACACCGAATACATCAACACCATTCCGGCCGACCAGCAGCCCAAGTACCCGGGCAACGCCGACATGGAAATCAAGATTCATAGCTACATCCGCTGGAACGCCATGGCCATGGTCATCCGCGCCAACAAGGACACCAACGTCGGCGGCCACATCGCCTCCTTCGCCTCGGCCGCCGCGCTGTACGACGTCGGCTACTCGCATTTCTGGAAGAGCATCCATGACGAATCCGGCGGCGACCTGATCTTCTTCCAGGGCCACTCGGTCCCCGGCGTCTACTCGCGCGCCTTCATGCTCGGCCGCCTGACCGAAGAGCAACTGGACAACTTCCGCCAGGAAACCGACGGCAAGGGCATCTCGTCCTACCCGCACCCGTGGCTGATGCCCGACTTCTGGCAGTTCCCCACCGTTTCCATGGGCCTCGGCCCGATCCAGGCCATCTACCAGGCCCGCTTCATGAAGTACCTTGCCTCGCGCGGCCTGATCGACGCCGCCCAGGCAGAAAAGCGCAAGGTCTGGGCCTTCCTCGGCGACGGCGAGACCGACGAGGTCGAATCGCTGGGCGCCATCGGCATGGCCGGCCGCGAAAAGCTCGACAACCTGATCTTCGTCATCAACTGCAACCTGCAGCGCCTCGACGGCCCGGTGCGCGGCAACGGCAAGATCATCCAGGAACTCGAATCCGAATTCCGCGGTTCCGGCTGGAACGTCATCAAACTGATCTGGGGCACCCACTGGGATGTGCTGTTCAACCGCGACAAGAAGGGCATCCTCAAGAAGCGCATGATGGAACTGTGCGACGGCGAGTACCAGACCTTCAAGGCCAAGAACGGCGCCTACGTTCGCGAGAATTTCTTCAACACGCCGGAACTGCGCGAACTGGTTGCTGACTGGACCGATGACCAGGTCTGGCAACTGAACCGCGGCGGCCACGACATCTTCAAGATCTTCGCCGCCTACAACGCCGCCGTCACCCACAAGGGCGCCCCGACGCTGATCCTGGCCAAGATGAACATTTCCCACCAGCAGAAGAAGATGGACAAGGAGCAGATCGGCCGCTTCCGCGACCGCTTCGCCCTGCCGGTGCCGGACGACCAGCTGGAAGAAGTGCCCTACCTGAAGTTCGCCGAAGACTCCCCGGAATACCAGTACATGCGCCAGCGCCGCATGGACCTCGGCGGCTTCCTGCCGCAGCGCCGGCGCAAGGCCGAGCCGCTTGCCATTCCGCCGCTCGAAACCTTTTCCGCCCTGTTGAAGGCTTCCGGCGAAGGCCGCGAACTGTCCACGACAATGGCCATCGTCCGCATCATGAACATGATGTTGAAGGACAAGAACGTCGGCAAGAACGTCGTGCCCATCGTGCCCGACGAATCGCGCACCTTCGGCATGGAAGGCATGTTCCGCTCGGTCGGCATCTGGAATCAGGAAGGCCAGAACTATGTGCCGGAAGACCATGACCAGCTGATGTTCTACAAGGAATCGAAGACCGGCCAGGTGCTGCAGGAAGGCATCAACGAATCCGGCGCGATGAGCGACTGGATCGCCGCCGCCACCTCGTATTCCGTGCATAACGTCCAGACCATTCCGTTCTACATCTGCTACTCGATGTTCGGCATGCAGCGCGTTCTCGACCTCTGCTGGGCCGCCGGCGACCAACGCGCCCGTGGCTTCCTGATCGGCGGCACCGCCGGTCGCACCACCCTGAACGGCGAAGGTCTGCAGCACGAAGACGGCCACAGCCTGATCCTCTCCAACCTGATCCCGAACTGCGTTTCCTACGACCCGACCTTCCAGTACGAAGTCGCCGTCGTCACCCAGGACGGCATGCGCCGCATGCACCAGGAGCAGGAAGACGTCTTCTATTACCTGACGGTAATGAACGAGAACTACGAGCACCCGGAAATGCCGGTCGGCGCCGAAGCCGACATCATCAAGGGCATGTACGCCTTCAAGAAGGGTGCAGATTCCACTGGTCCGCGCGTTCAACTGCTCGGCTCCGGCACCATCTTCCGCGAAGTCATCGCCGCCGCCGACCTGCTGCGTGCCGACTGGGGCGTCGAGTCCGACCTCTGGGGCTGTACCAGCATGAACGAACTGGCGCGCAACGGTCTCGATGTTCAGCGCTGGAACCTGCTGCACCCGCTCGAGGCGCCGAAGCTGTCGCATGTCGAGCAAAAGCTGGCGGGCGCCAAGGGCCCGGTCATCGCTTCGACCGACTACATCAAGCTGTTCTCCGAGCAGATCCGTCCCTTCGTCAAGGCACCGTACGTCACGCTGGGCACCGACGGTTTCGGCCGTTCCGACACCCGCGAGAAGCTGCGCCACCATTTCGAGGTCGACCGTCACTGGGTGACGCTGGCTGCCCTCAAGGCGCTGGCCGATAATGGTGAAATCAAACGCGAAGTCGTCGCCGCCGCTCTGGTCAAGTACAACCTTGACCCGAACAAACCCAACCCGATGTCGGTTTAAGAGGGAGAGACGACATGAGCCAAATCATTGAAGTCAAAGTCCCCGATATCGGCGATTTCTCCGACGTGCCGGTCATCGACCTGTTCGTCAAGGTCGGCGACAGCATCAAGGTTGACGACGCCATCGCCACCCTGGAATCCGACAAGGCAACGATGGATGTGCCTTCCACCGTTGAAGGCGTCATCAAGGAAGTACTGGTCCAGCTCGGCTCCAAGGTCAGCGAAGGTGCGGTGCTGATCAAGGTCGAAACTGGTGCTGCGGCTGCTGCCCCGGCGCCGCAAGCTGCCGCGCCGGCCCCCGTGGCTGCCGCCGCACCGGCTGCTGCGCCCGCTGCCGGTGGTGGCGTGGTCGACGTCAAGGTGCCGGATATCGGCGATTTCTCCGACGTGCCGGTCATCGATCTGTTCGTCAAGGTCGGCGACAACATCAAGGTCGACGACGCGATCGCCACACTGGAATCGGACAAGGCGACGATGGACGTACCGTCCACCGTTTCCGGCACGGTCAAGGAAGTGCTGGTCCAGCTCGGCTCCAAGGTCAGCGAAGGCGTCGTGCTGATCAAGGTCGAAACCGGCGCTGGTGCACCGGCTGCTGCTCCCGCAGCGCAAGCCGCCGCTCCGGCGCCGGCAGCAGCAGCGGCTCCGGTTTCTGCCCCCGCAGCCGCGTCGACCGCGGCAGCCCCGGCCGCCCTCGCCCCGGCGCTGCCGCTCGGCAGCAAGGTTCACGCCTCGCCGTCGGTCCGCGCCTATGCCCGCGAACTCGGTGTCGATCTGGCCAAGGTACCGGCCACCGGCCCGAAGAACCGCATCGTCAAGGAAGACCTGACCAAGTACGTCAAGGGCGTCATGTCGGGTGCCATTTCCGGCCCGGTCGCCACAGCTGGCGGTGGCATCAGCGGTGGCGGGACGCTCGACCTGCTGCCTTGGCCGAAGGTCGATTTCGCCAAGTTCGGCGAAGTCGAGGTCAAGCCGCTGTCGCGCATCAAGAAGATTTCCGGCCAGAACCTGTCGCGCAACTGGGTGATGATCCCGGCTGTCACGTACCACGAAGATGCCGACATCACCGACATCGAAGCCTTCCGCGTGCTGCTCAACAAGGAAAACGAAAAGGGTGGCGGCGCCAAGCTGACCATGCTCGCTTTCCTTATGAAGGCTTGCGTCAAGGGCCTGCAGAAATTCCCGGAATTCAATTCCTCGCTCGACGGCGACAATCTGGTGCTCAAGAAATATTTCAACATCGGTTTCGCGGCCGACACGCCGAATGGTCTGGTCGTCCCGGTGGTCAAGAATGTCGACAAGAAGTCGGTCTTCGAGCTGGCCCAGGAGTCCGGCGATCTGGCCAAGCAGGCGCGTGATGGCAAGCTCAAGCCGGCTGACATGTCCGGTGCCTGCTTCACGATTTCCAGCCTCGGCGGCATCGGCGGCACCTACTTCGCACCGATCGTCAATGCGCCGGAAGTCGCCATCCTCGGCGTCAACAAGTCGGCGATGAAGCCGGTCTGGGACGGCAAGCAGTTCGTGCCGCGCCTGACCCTGCCGTTGTCGCTGACCGCCGACCACCGCGTCATCGACGGCGCCCTGGCGACCCGCTTCAATGTCTATATCGCCCAGCTCCTCGCCGACTTCCGGCGCGTCGCGCTGTAACCCGGGAAGGAGATCACCATGAGTCTCATCGAAGTCAAAGTCCCGGATATCGGCGATTTCTCCGACGTGCCGGTCATCGACCTGTTCGTCAAGGTCGGCGACCCCATCAAGGTGGATGATGCGATCGCCACGCTGGAATCCGACAAGGCCACCATGGACGTGCCGTCCACCGTCGCCGGCACGGTCAGGGAAGTGCTGATCCAGCTCGGCTCCAAGGTCAGCGAAGGCGTCGTGCTGATCAAGGTCGAAGCCGGTGCCGCCGCTGCGGCTGCCCCGGTTTCTGCCCCACCAGCGACGTCGACCGCAACCGCCGCGCCGGCAGCCCCTGCGCCGGTGGCCGCCAGCCATGCCGGTGGTGCCGACCTCGAGTGCGAGATGCTTGTCCTCGGTGCCGGCCCCGGCGGCTACTCGGCCGCCTTCCGCTCGGCCGACCTCGGCATGAAGACAATCATCGTCGAGCGCTATGCGACGCTGGGCGGCGTCTGCCTGAACGTCGGCTGCATTCCGTCCAAAGCGCTGCTGCACGTCGCCGCAGTGATGGAAGAAGCGGAACATGCCAGCGCCCTTGGCGTCAGCTTCGCCGCGCCGCAAGTCGACATCGACAAGCTGCGCGCACACAAGGACAAGGTCGTCGGCAAGCTGACCGGCGGTCTGGCCGGCATGGCCAAGGGGCGCAAGGTCGACATCGTGCGCGGCTACGGTTCCTTCATCGACCCGCACCACATCGAGGTCGAGGAAACCACCGGCAGCAGCCAGGACAAGACCGGCGTCAAGAAGATCATCAAGTTCCAGAAGTGCATCATCGCCGCCGGTTCGGCGGCCGTGCATCTGCCCTTCATCCCACGCGACCCGCGCATCGTCGATTCGACTGGGGCGCTCGAACTGCGCTTCGTGCCGAAGAAGATGCTGGTCATCGGCGGCGGCATCATCGGTCTCGAAATGGCGACCGTCTATTCGACGCTCGGCACCCGTGTCGATGTCGTCGAAATGATGGATGCCCTGATGCAGGGCCCCGACCGCGACACCGTCAAGGTCTGGGAAAAGCAGAACGCCAGCCGCTTCGACAAGATCATGCTGAAAACGAAGACGGTTGCGGTCGACGCCAAGGAAGACGGACTTTACGTGACCTTCGAAGGCGAAGGTGTGTCTTCCGAACCGGTCAAGTACGACATGATCCTGCAGGCCGCCGGCCGTTCGCCGAACGGCAAGAAGATCGCCGCCGAGAAGGCCGGCGTGGCGGTCACCGACCGCGGCTTCATCAACGTCGATGCCCAGATGCGCACCAACGTGCCGCACATCTTCGCCATCGGCGATCTCGTCGGCCAGCCGATGCTGGCGCACAAGGCGGTTCACGAGGCGCACGTTGCTGCCGAAGTCGCCGCCGGCCACAAGGCGGCTTTCGATGCGACGGTGATTCCCGGTGTCGCCTACACCCATCCGGAAGTGGCGTGGGTCGGCTACACCGAGGAGCAGGCGAAGAAGGAAGGGCGCAAGGTCGAGTCGGCCAAGTTCCCGTGGGCGGCTTCCGGGCGCGCCATCGCCAACGTTGCCGAATACGGCTTCACCAAGCTGATCTTCGATGCCGAAACGCATCGCGTGATCGGCGGCGCCATCGTCGGCCCCAATGCCGGCGACATGATCGGCGAAGTCTGCCTGGCCATCGAGATGGGCTGCGATGCGGTCGATATCGGCAAGACCATCCATCCGCACCCGACGCTGGGTGAAACGGTCGGCATGGCGGCCGAAGTGGCGCATGGTACTTGTACCGATGTGCCGCCACCGAGGAAGAAGTAAGCTGGGTTAAAATTGCGTTCGATTTGGGCGACGGCAAACCCGTCGCCCTTTTTTGCTTTCAACGGACCCAATGACCACCACGCCCCACCTGCCCCGTCGCTCCGCCGAGGAGCAAATCCGTCTCGACGCCACCCTACGCGACATCTTCGAACGCAAGCTCTGTTTCAACGAACTACTTGGGTTCAAGGTCGAGTCGCTCGACCCGGCAGCGCCGCAGATCAGCTTCGCCATGCGCCGCGACCTGATCGGCCACTACCTTCATGGACGCCTGCACGGCGGCGTAATCGCCACCGTCCTCGACACCGTCGGCGGCCTCGCCGCCACGGTCGCCATCGCCGAAAAATTCAACAGCGAAACCACCGAACAGGTCGGCCATCGCTTCGGCCGCATCGGTACCATCGACCTGCGCACCGACTACCTGCATCAGGGCATCGGCAAAAAATTTACGGCCACCGGACGGATTACCCGTCTCGGCGGCCGCATCGCCTCGGTGCAGATGACGCTGGAGAACGAAACCAGCCTGCTGATCGCCACCGGCGGTGCCTCCTACGTAATCAGTTAAAGAATCGGCACGCCCTGCTGTTCGCCACGTTCGTAAACGACGTTGGCACGGCCGACGATCAGCGGGTCGAGGTTGCCGATGCGCGCCGTATCCTTGTTCGTGTAGGGCAGCTTGTGCAGGATGTAGCGCATGGCATTGAGCCGTGCGCGCTTCTTGCAGTTGGACTTGATCACCGTCCACGGCGCATCGGCGGTGTCGGTGTGGAAGAACATCGCCTCCTTGGCTTTGGTGTAATCGCTCCATTTGTCAAGCGAGGCCATGTCGATCGGCGACAGCTTCCACTGCTTGAGCGGATGCACCTTGCGCTCGCCAAAACGCCGGCGCTGCTCCTCACGGCTGACCGAGAACCAGAACTTGATCAGATGCGTGCCATTGCGAGCCAGCATGCGCTCGAATTCCGGCGCCTGGCGGACGAATTCCGCGTACTCGGCATCCGTGCAAAACCCCATCACCCGCTCGACGCCGGCGCGGTTGTACCAGGAACGATCGAAGAGGACGATTTCGCCATTGGTCGGCAGATGCTCGACATAGCGCTGGAAATACCACTGCCCGCGCTCGGTCTCGCTCGGCTTTTCCAGCGCCACCACGCGGGCGCCGCGCGGATTCAGGTGCTCCATGAAGCGCTTGATCGTGCCGCCCTTGCCGGCTGCGTCGCGGCCTTCGAAGAGGATGACCACCTTTTGCCCGGTTTCCTTGACCCAGGCCTGGAGCTTGAGCAGTTCGACCTGCAGGCGATATTTCTGCCGCTCGTAGTTGCGGCGCTGCATCAGGTTCTTGTACGGGTAGCCGCCGTCACGCCAATCCTTGGCCAGCTCGTCGTCGGGATTGGGCGCCAGTTCACCGGCCGTCATGCGCTGTTGCCTGAGCAGGGATTTCAACAGCGCAACCGATTCCTCGACCGGAATACCTGCAATGACGTCGCGCATGGCGCCCATTTTCGACTCCTGGGCAGCGTCGACCGCAACATGCACGGAAAAACCCTCGATGCCGGCAGGGGTCATAGATGGTGCAATATCGCCCTTCGCCACCGGCCGCTGCCGGCTGGCCCGCGCCTTGGGCTGGCTTGCAATTTCCGGCGCCTCCGCAACTGTATTTTTCTTGGTAGCCATGTCCCCTCCGTCTTGATGCAAAAGGGCTATTTCACGGCAAAGCGCGATCCTTGTCTACTCCAGCAGTTCAGCCGGAATCACCGCACGCAGCACGGTCTGTGTTTCACCCCGGCGCACCCGGTTACTCAGCCACCACAACGCGCCCTTCTTGATCGTCCATTCCGCCTCATGTCCCGCCAGCAGCAACGACGCCATGCGTCCCAGCGAAGGCTGGTGGCCGACGATCAGGACCGCACCGCTGGCACCTGGCCAGCTGGAGGCGGCGATCAACTCGGAGACGCAGGCGTCCGGCCCGATCTTGCGCTGCGTTTCGAACGGCAGCTTGAGCGCCTCAGCCGTCTGCTGGGTACGTATCGCCGGACTGACGATGATGCGCAAATCCTTGGGCTGATGCTCGCGTATCCACGCCGCCATCGTCCGCGCCTGCTTCTCGCCACGCGCCGTCAGCCGCCTTTTCAGATCGTCCTCGCCATCCTCTGCTTCGGCATGGCGCCACAACAACAAATCCATCGTCGTGCTCCCCAACAAATCTGGCATCATGAGTCTCCGAGGTTACACAGGTATTTCAGGAGTATAAGTTAGGGGCCGGACCTGTTCGCCACCATTCCAAGAGGCTATCATTGAGACTTGTTCATGTTGCCCGGACCATGATGCGCTTATCCGCCCTCCTTGCCCTCCTTGCCCTCCCGCTTTCCACCCTGCTTGCTGCATGCGCCACCGACAAGGACGCGCTGGCCAACAAGAACATATCGCAGCAAGGGACACTCAAGGTGCACCCAGGGCTGCTGGGCCAACCGGTGCCACCCGAGTTGCAACCGGGCGCCCGCCCTGCTGTCGCGACTCCCGCTGCCAAGGATGATGCGGCGGCAGCGCCGGCCGAACCACCGCCAGCCGATCCGCGCTAACTGGCCATCCGCGCGGACAACAGCGCCAACTGACCAAACAGTCCTAGCGCTTTCCTGCCAGCCGGCGGAAAAAACCGCGGCGCGAGTTGATTTCCGGATTGGCTGACTTCATCAGCCGTTCTTCAGCTGTACCGGTTGCCATGGCTGGCGACGACACCTCGCCAGATATCCCGCGCATCACCTCGTGCGCAAGCTTCACGGCGGCAGCCATATCCGGCAAAGTGCTTACCGGCGCCACCAGCGGCGAATACTGATAGGGACCGATCTTCGGATCGTCAGCGGCAGTGAAGGGAACCGTCCCCTGAGGCAACTCCACGTAACGACGCTGGCCAGCCGGAATATCACCCCACAGGGAACCGCCACCAGGCAGCAAATACAGATCCACGAACCAGGGCGTAATCAGCACGCCAAGCCAGTCACCACGGTAATGGGAAAAACCAACCGCGCGACAAGTCAATAACGGGTTTACCGCAGGCCGGTCACGGCGTTCCCCAAAGCATCGCTCCAGCAACGATGCCGGATTATCACTATGCAGCCCCGAAACAGCCGATGGCAATGCAGCATCGTCGGGGTCGGGAAAAAACTTCTCACCACTCACGATGCCGGACCGTCGCAACCGCAATACTGCTCATTCGACTTCGCACGGCCTTTCGCGCATGTAGGCAATCCATTCGGCGAAGGTAATCTCGCGCACCTCCGGCTTGCGCCGTTCAACGCTGTGCCGGCGCTCACTCCAACCTGTCGGCGGTCCCTTGTCTTCGTTGCGCCGGTCTTCAGCCGCACGCCTGTTCCTCGAATATTTCATTGCATGCCCTATTTGTGTTCTTCTCCGACCAACACATGCCGCCAAGGCATCACATCCTGCGTTTGAAGTCTGCCACACGCCGAAGAACGACGCTGTGAGGAATTTCACAAACTACCGGAATCGCCTCGCCACATTCCAGCGCTCTCGCCCAACAAGCCTTCCGGCCATTCAGCGCCTGACATCGACAACGACCCGACCGCGCACCTTGCCTTCGAGCAGATCAGCGGCAACCGTAATCGCCTCGCCAAGTCCGATTTCCCGGGTTATCGCATCCAGCTTGGCAATATCGAGGTCGCGCCCGAGGCGCTTCCAGGCTTCCTGCCGGACAGTCTGCGGCGCCATGACGCTGTCGATACCATATAGGGTGACGCCCCGCAGAATGAACGGTGCGACACTAGCCGGGAAATCCATCCCCTGCGCCAGCCCGCAGGCCGCAACCGCACCGCGATATATTGTCGTGGCGCAGGCATTGGCCAGCGTATGGCTGCCAACCGCATCGACGACACCCGCCCAACGCTCCCTGCCGAGCGGCTTGCCCGGCGTGGACAACTCGTTGCGGTCAATGATGTCGGCCGCGCCCAGCCCCTTGAGGTAAGCCGCTTCGGAAGCGCGACCGGTAGATGCCACCACCGTGAAGCCAAGCCGGGAAAGGAGCGCAATCGCAACGCTGCCGACCCCGCCATTCGCCCCGGTGACCAGAATCTCGCCATCCTCGGGCCTGATGCCATGTCTTTCCAAGGCGAGAACGCAAAGCATCGCCGTATACCCGGCGGTACCAATCGACATCGCCTGGCGCGCCGTGAATTGCGGCGGCAGCGCCACCAGCCAGTCGCCCTTGACGCGTGCGACTTCCGCCAGACCGCCGCAATGGGTTTCACCAACCCCCCAGCCATTCAGGACCACGCGGCCACCCGGCGTCCAGGCGGGATGCGTGCTTGCCGTCACGGTTCCAGCAAAGTCGATGCCCGGCACCATGGGAAAGCGGCGAACCACCGGCGACTTGCCGGTGATGGCGAGCCCATCCTTGTAATTCAGGGTGGACCATTCGACGCTGACCGTAACGTCACCCTCCGGCAGGACGGCATCGTCGATATTCTGCAACTGTGCCCTGTACCCAGCATCGTCCTTGGTGATCAGGATTCCTCTGAACATGTCGCCTCTCCTCTGATTTTTTCAACAACCCGTAACCGTAAGTAAATCAGAAAAACACGGTCAGCGCATGAATGAATACATTGCATCAGCGGTAGATGCAAAAAAGGCCAGAACCCATTGGGTTTCTGGCCATTTTCGGACTTTTTGATACAAATTTATGGAGGTGGAACGAGTCCAACACGGAAACCGAGATTCTACACATAAATGACCTTGATCGGAAGGACTACCGTTCTGTCGGCGATCAACAGCAGCTTGTCGTAATTTGCTCTACTCCCCGCATTGCAACGTCACTTTTCGCACAAGAGGGTGTGGAGGGGCAGGTTCGACGGGAAGCGCGTTTTAACGGAGGTCGTACCAAACCCCTCGGCCACTGCCATGCTGGTTCAGCGTGCTGCGCTCGACCAAGGTACGGAAATGCTGCTTGAGCGTATTCCGGCTAGCACCGGTCAGCTTGATGGCATCGCCAATCGTGACGCGACCATGCTCGCGGGCGAACTCGACGATTTGTAGCTGCAGTTCAGGCATGGCTGCCAGCACGATTTTCTCGCGCTCGACCTTCTTTTCCAGACGCCGCATCTGCTCGGCCAGGGAACGCAGGAAGAACACCAGCCACGGCTGCCAGTTGGGAGACTCCGTGCGGATCGTGCCCTGCGTCTGACGCAGCGCCAGGTAGTAGGCTTCCTTGCTGTGTTCAATCACACTTTCCAACGAACTGTACGGCACATAGGCGTACCCGGCCTGCAGGAGCAGCAGCGTGGTCAGCACCCGGGAGAGCCGCCCGTTGCCGTCCTGGAAGGGATGAATCTCCAAGAAAACGACAACGCACAGGGCGATGATCAGCAGCGGATGCAGTCGGGCAATTTCCCGCTCCTGGTTTACCCAGGCCACCAACTCCGTCATCAGCCGAGGCGTATCGAACGGTGTGGCCGTCTGAAACACGATGCCGATCTGCGCGCCGGTTTCATCGAACGCCGCGACGCTGTTCGAGTTGGTTTTGTAGTTGCCGCGATGCCAGGTGTCCTTCTCGCTGTGACGCAGCAGGATCTGATGCAACTGCTTAATGTGGTTCTCGGTGAACGGGATGTCCTGCCACGACGAGAACACCAGATCCATCAGTTCGGCATAGCCAGCCACTTCCTGCTCGTCACGAGTGGAGAAGGATTTGATCTCCAGATTCGACAGGAGCTGTTCCACCTCCCGGTCGGACAGCTTGCTGCCCTCGATGCGGGTGGAGGAACCGATGCTCTCGATGGTGGCCACGCGGCGCAGGGCCGACAGGCGGTCAGGCGCGAGCGTACCCAAGGCGCGCCAGGCGCCCTTGAACTCGTCGATCCTGGCAATGAGGCTCAAGATCTCCGGGGTAATCTGGATGGTGTCAGTTTGCAGCACGAACCAATACTACACCCATTTACACCCAATTACGAGTCACATCCATTTCGACGCCCATTTACACCCGATCTTTCAGATTGATGATGCCCGCAACCCTCTCGCCACCCCGCCCATCTCCGACGACTTGGCTTTGTG
>Ga0209507_1002114_pt1 | contig 14121 bp, 14 predicted proteins | sample AD_UKC028_MetaG_FD_184414 | JGI IMG/M metagenome (GOLD analysis project Ga0209507, IMG submission 184414) | Active sludge microbial communities of municipal wastewater-treating anaerobic digesters from USA - AD_UKC028_MetaG (SPAdes) (version 2) | ecosystem: Engineered > Bioreactor > Anaerobic >...
GGTCATTCGCGGTGCGATGAATTCTTAGGGTGTGGATATTTCGCATAGTGAAAAGAAATCTCAGGGATGACATGCCGGTGACTGCTTCATTCATCGACCAGATGCGCGAGGCTTTCGGGCGCGTTGAGATTGATGCGCAGATCCGGCGTGGGATGCAGGGAAGCGACACGTTTTACGCCAAAGAAAACGGGGTCGAGGTCGGTACCATGCCTCGGCGACGGGAGGGAACAACAAAATGAAAATCAGCGTGGACGTTCGCGGCATTGATGCCGTCAAGGCACACCTCGCCGGCCTCGGTGGCCAGGTGGCCTATGCCGCGAGCCGGGCGTTGAACGCGACGGCGACCAAAGTGGTCGAGGCGATGCCGGCCGAGATCGAGCGCGCCATTGATCGGCCGGTGCCATTCACCAAGCGCGGCGTGGCGATCCTTGGCGCCGGAGCCCGCAAGGACCGGCTGGCGGTAACGGTCGGTTTCCGCCGGGCGCAGGCGAAGTACATGGCGTATCAGATCGAGGGCGGCACGCGCAATCCAGGCCTCGCTGGACTCAAGCTGCCTGCGACGATCAACCTAAACGAATTCGGCAATATCCCGAAAGGCATCATCGGCAAGATGGTCGCCGTCGCCCGCAAGGAACGAAAGCTGACCAAGGTGCAGTCGCGCCGGGTCAAGGTCAGCCGCAACGTGGAACTATTTTACGGAGATCCGACCGACCAGGGCGGCCGCAAATTGCCGCGTGGAATCTACAAGGCGGTGCCGGGCCGCCTCATTCCGCTCGTCGTCTTTCCGGTCCATACGGCGCGCTACCGGGCGCGCTTTGATCTTCACGGAAAGGCCGCGAAGATCGTCGCCCGCGAATGGGACCGCGAATTCGCCGCCGCCCTGGCCAACGCGCTGAGTACCGCCCGATGACCGCCGCCAACTACGATCACGTCCTCGAGCAGATGACCGGGCATAGCCTGTTGCCGGGCACGGTCAAGGGCGAGCGGGGCGGGTATTACATCGGCGGGCTGGTGGTCGACTCTAACGCCCCGGTGCGCTGCAACACCGAGGACGACGCCCGCGAGCAGCGCGGCTGGTATTGGCTGTCGACCATCGACCTGCCCGACCACGACGGCAAGCTCGAGCGCTGCATCATCGGCGCCTTCGGCATCTGGCACGGCAACGACGATGGCAAGATCGCGCTCAAGCTCGATCGCACCGGCCGCCCGGCGCTCACCGCCGAAGAATCCGCCGCCATCAAGCAGCGCCAGGCTGATCAGGCCAAGCGCGCCAAGGCGCAGCGCGCCACCGAAGCCAGCAAGGCCGCCGACCAGGCCGACGCCGAATGGCGCCGCTTCGTCACCGCACCGACCGTCGAATCATCCTACCTCAAGCGCAAGGGCGTTTCCGGATACGGTGTGCGCTACTCGCCGGATGGCGACGACACGCTGGCCATCCCCATGCTGCGCGACGGCCGCCTGGTCGGCCTGCAGCTTATCCGCGGCAAGGATCGCGGCAACAAGCTGGAAAAGCAATACTGGCCGTCCGGCATGGACAAGGTCGGCGCCTGCCACCTGATCGGCGGCACCCCGCGCGGCCTGCTGCTTGTCGCCGAAGGTTACGCCACCGCTGCCTCGCTGCACGAAGCCACCGGCCTGCCGGTCGCCGTCGCCTTCGACGCCGGTTCGCTGAAGCCAGTCGTTGCCGACCTGGCCAAAAAATACCGCTGCAACCTGCTCATCTGCGCCGACGACGACTTCGCCACCGAAGGCAACCCCGGCATCGAAGCCGCCCGGCTGGCCGCCGCTGCCCACGGCGCGCAGTACATCGCCCCAATTTTTACTGAAGAACGCCGTGAAAAGAAGGACGGCACCGACTTCAACGACCTGCACCTCAAGGAAGGTCTGCACGTCGTCCGCGAGCAGGTAGAGGCCCGCCTCCGGGAACTGGGTTGGCAGTCCGCGCCCGCGCGGGCGGCGCATGCGGGGGGGCAGGGGGAAGCGCCCGCCAAGGAAAAACTCATCTCGCTGCTATCGGTGGGCGAGGCCTGCGAACGCTTCGCCCTGATCTACGGCGGCAAGGGCACGCTGTTCGATCACCAGGAACATTTGCTGGTGCCGAAGTCCGATGTGCTCGACATCATCCCTGACCACGGCTGGCGCGAATGGAAGCTGCGCGACGACCGCCAGGTCGTGCGCCTCGCCGAGGTCGGCTTCGACCCGGCCGGCACCGACTCCGCCATCAAGTGCAACCTGTGGGGCGGCTGGCCGACCGAGCCGAAGGAGGGCGACTGCACGCAACTGCTGCTGCTGCTGCGCCTGCTGATGGCGAATGAAAGCAACAACCCGGACCTTTACACCTGGGTGCTGCGCTGGCTGGCCTACCCGATTCAGCACCCCGGCGCCAAGATGCGCACCGCGCTGATCTTCCACGGCCTGCAGGGTACCGGCAAGAACCTGTTCTTCGAAACAATCATGGCCATCTATGGCGAATACGGCCGCATCATTGACCAGGCCGCCATCGAAAGCCAGTTCAACGACTGGGCCTCGCGCAAGCTGTTCATGATCGCCGACGAAGTGGTCGCCCGCCAGGAGCTGTACCACGTCAAGAACAAGCTCAAGTCATTCGTCACCGGCGAATGGATACGGATCAACCCGAAAACGGTGGCTGCCCACGACGAAAAGAACCACTGCAACATCGTCTATCTGTCGAACGAAACCCAGCCGCTGCCCATCGACCCGGACGACCGCCGCCACTTCGTCATCTGGACCCCGATGAAGCTGGAAGAAGAGAGCTACCACGCGGTGCGCGATGAACTCAAGGCCGGCGGTGGCGCCGCGCTGCACCACTACCTGAAGAATCTCGACCTCGGCGACTTCGACGAACACACCAAGCCGCCGATGACGCAGGCCAAGGCCGACCTGATCGCCGTCAGCAGCGGCAACGCCCAGCGCTTCATCAGCGAATGGCTAGGCGGCGACATCTACTTTCACGGCAAGCGCCTGCCCGTCTGCCCCTGCGGATCATCCGACCTATACACCGCATACACCCGCTGGTGCCGCGACAACGGCGTGCGCAACCCGCGCGAATCAAACCAGTTCATTTCCGAGATCGCCAAGCTGCCCGGCTGGTGGCGCGGCCTCAAGGATCGCCTGGACAACCTGCACGACGACCGCAGCAAGGTCCGCTGGCGCTTCATCATCCCAAGCGCCGACGTCCTCAACGCCGGCGCAAAGCTCGGGATGGATACCGACTACCGCAAAAAAGAAGGCGACACCGACGCCAAATGGCTGGGCGGCTGTTTTTTCGCCTTCCGCGACGCGCTGGGCGACCACCCATGAGCGAACAGCGTACACCGCGCGAACACCGGAGCGAACGCCCGCAAACCATTGCCAACAGGGCAAGCGAACAGGCGTACACCATATCCCGCACGTACACGCGAAAACGTGAACGCTCTCACCATCACCCAATCGCGCGCACAAATTGCTCCCGTGTACGTGAATGTGGTGTACGCCTGTTCGCTCGCCCTGTTCATGCGGGTTCACAGGTGTTCGTGATAGTGTACGCCCGGTGTACGCCGTTCGCATCGCGCGCGCCCTCCCTCCTTTCGTTGCCTGAAAGAACAAAACAATGACCGAGGAAACCCCGCTTCCGGCCGTCCTCAGCAAAAGCGCCTTCGCCGCCCACCTCGGCCTCGCCCCGTCCTACATCACCGCGCTGGCCAAGGCCGGGCGCCTGGTACTCGACGGCGAAGGGCGCACCGCCCGCGTCAAGGTCGGCGAATCGCTGGCCCTGATCGAAGCCACCCAATCCGGCCGCTTCGATGTGGCCCGCCGGCACGCCGCCGCGCGCCGCCGTGGCGCGAACGCAGGGCAGGGCGATGCACAGGTACGGTCGACGCCGGAAAACGCGCCAAAACGCGATTCTGAAAGTACGGACCCCGAGCGCCTGGTCGACGCCAAGACGCGCAAGGAGTCCGCCCAGGCCGACCAGGAAGAAATGAAAGCCGCGCAAATGGCCGGCAACCTGATCGCCCGCGAGGATGTGGATGCCGCCATGAAGTTCCTCGGCGCCAGCGTGCGCGCCGCGATGGACGTTTTCCCCGACCAGACCGCCCCGGTGCTCTGCGCCGTGACCGACCTCAACGAAACCCACGCTGTGCTGACCGACGCCTGCCGAAATGTGCTGCACGACATTGGCGTGGCGATTGAGCGGCAGATCGCGCAACTGCAAGGGGTGCAGCAGTGAGTTTTATTGATCGCTTTATGAATGATAAGCAACCACTCGGGAATGAGTTTTCAAAAATTCTCCACGAGAATCTGTTCGATTTGTACGAAAAATCGAGCGGTCAACAAGCGCAGCTATTTATGCGCCATGAGGACATTGCTGGAGAAATAAGCGGATCAAAATTTGGCGACGGAAATGGTGACGACGGGAAGCACTACTGGCTTACACCGCCTGATCTATACGCCGAACTGGACGAAGAGTTCGATTTCGATTTCGATCCTTGCCCATACCCAAAACCGGAAGGATTCGACGGGCTGACATGCAATTGGGGAAAGCGAAACTATGTCAACCCGCCATTCGGTTCGATTATTCACCAAGGACGGAAGAAAGGGCCGACCGCATGGATGCGAAAGGCCATAGAAGAGCAACAGAAAGGAAACCTATCAGTTGTCGTTTACCCCGTTGATAAGTGGGTATTGATGATGCTTGCAGCAACTGGCGCGCAAGACGTTCGCAACCTCGGCGACGTGAAATGGTGCGCAACAGAGGACGGATCCAAAGGGAAAGGAACGGGGCGGCATATCGCCGCATTCATTCTTCGCCCGAAAGTATCCGCCTAAATGCGCTCCCTTCCCCGCGCCCTCCCACACTGCCTGTCGGTCATCGCTACCGCGCTGGCCCCGCGCCGCACGCTGACCGTGTCGCAGTGGGCCGACGACCACCGCGTTCTCTCCGGCAAGCAGGCGGGCGAGCGCGGGCGGTGGCGGACGGCGCGCAACCCGATCCTGCGCGAGATCATGGACTGCCTGTCGGCGTCGTCGCGCGTCACCGACGTCTGGGTCATGAAGTCCTCGCAGGTCGGCGTCACCGAGGCCACCGTCAATTTCCTCGGCTACACCTTCGACCACGCCCCGGCGCCGGTGATGGTGCTGATGCCGACGCTGGATAGCCGCGACGCCTGGAAGGCGCAGAAGCTCAACCCGCTGCTGCAGGAAACCCCGGTCATCCGCGACCTGCTCGGCGGCCAGCGTTCGCGCGACGCGGCCAACAGCAAGGACATGATCGATTTCCCCGGCGGCGTGCTGTTCCTGGCCGGCGGCAACTCGCCGAATTCCTACGCGCAGCGCTCAGTGCGCTACCTGATCATGGACGACCTTGACCGCTTCCCCGGCGAAGTCGGCGATGAAGGCGACCCGGTGGCGCTGGCCAAGGGCCGCACCAAGGCCTTCGCCCGCGCCAAGCGGCTGTTCATCTCGACGCCCACCGTCAAGGGCGAAAGCATGATCGAGCGCGGCCACGCCGAATCCGACCAGCGCCGCTACTTCGTCCCCTGCCCGAGCTGCGGCGAATACCAGGCGCTCGAATGGGGCGGGCCGGAGTCAGAGCATGGCATCAAGTGGCGCGGCGAAGGGGAACGCCTCGAAGCCTTCTACGTCTGCGCCCACTGCCACGGCGAAATCTACGAGCACCACAAGCCGGCCATCCTCGCCGCCGGCCGCTGGATCGCCGCCCACCCAGAGCGCAGCACGCGCGGCTACCACATCAGCGCCTTGTACGCGCCAATCGGCCTCGGCCCGAGCTGGGCCGACCTGGCGCGCGAATGGCACAGCGCCGTCAAGTCGCCCGGCACCCTGCGCACCTTCATCAACACCCACCTCGGCGAATGCTGGGAAGAGCAGGGCGACCACGTCGAGCCGGTCGGCCTGCTCGCCCGTTTGGAGCAATACGAAGAAAAGCCCAAGAGCCTTGCCCGCACCGCCGGTGTCGACGTGCAGAAAGACCGCCTCGAAGCCACCATCGTCGATTGGGATGCCGGCGAAGAAGCCTGGACGATGGATCACCTCATCATCCCCGGCGACACCGCGCAGCCCGAAGTCTGGGCCAGCCTCGCCGAAGAGCTCGCCCATTGGGCGCCCGATGCCGTGGCGGTCGACTCCGGCTACAACACCAGCATGGTCTATGCTTGGGTGGAAAATCGCCGCTGGGCCTTCGCCGTCAAGGGCAGGGCAGGGCCGGGCGTACCCATCGTCGAAGACGACAAGGCCCGCCGCCAGCGCCTGCGCCGCCAGCGAAAGAAGGGCATCCTGGTGCACCTGGTCGGCGACGACCAGGCCAAGGCGCTGATCTATTCCCGCCTCAAGATAGCCGCACCCGGCCCGGCCTACATCCACTTTCCGGCCGATCCGTCCTTCGACGACGAATACTTCGCCCAGCTCACCGCCGAAAAGCTCGTCACCAAGATGCGCGGCACCCGCCCCTACGCCGAATGGGTGCAAACCCGGCCAAGAAACGAGGCGCTCGACTGCTGGAAATACGCCCTGGCCGCGCTGCGCCTGGCCGGCATCGACCTGCGCGCCCGGTCGGCTGCGGTCAACGCCGAAAAACAAGCAAAACCCACCGCTCCGGCCAAGCCGGTTCGCCCCGTCAAACAACACACGATAGGCTGGTAAATGGACATCCTCGATCACATCGCCGACTACATCAAGGCCGAGCTTGGCGCCGACATCTTCACCGACGCCAAGCGCGAAGAATTCATCGTCAATTTTCGCCTGCAGTATGGCAAGGATCGGCACTACGTCTATTCGCTGGAAAGCAAGCAGCACGTCGAGCGCGTGTCGGCCGTCTTCGCCTGTCTGCGCGCCGGGCTGACGCCGCGCGAAGCCGGCGAGCGCCTCGGCATCAGCAAGCGGAGGGTCAATCAGATTATGGCCACGATGCCGATGCCGGGAAACCCCCTGCCTTAACCGCTTCCCACCCGCCCGGTAAAACGCTCACATGAGCGCCCCTATACCGACCACCGAGCCGGCCAGCATTCGCGCCGGCGATTCCGCATCCTGGCAGATCAGCGATGCGAACTATCCCGCTGGCGATAGCTGGGGACTGACCTACACCTTCATCAACGCCGCCGGAAAGTTCTCCATTGCCAGCACGGCCTCGGGCAATGATCACCGGGTCCACGTGGCGCCCGCCGTCACTGCGCTTTACGTCGCCGGTGCCTACGCCTGGCAATGCGTCGCTGCCAACGGAACCGACGCCTACACCATCCGCACCGGCACCATGGATGTGGTGGCCAGCTTCGCCGCCGCGGCCACGCTAGACGCCCGCAGCCATGCCGAGAAGACGCTGGCGGCGCTGGAAGCCTGGATCGAAAACCACGACATGGCCGTCGCCGAGTACGAAATTGCCGGGCGCCGGATGAAATACATCCCGATTGCCGACCTGCTCAAGCTGCGCGACCAGTACCGCCGCGAAGTGCGCAGCCAGCCCGGCGCCGCGCCGAAGTCAGGCCGCGTTTATCTGAGGTTTTAAATGGCCGCTCAATCGGTTGCTCCATTCAACGGCAGCGTCATCCTGACCGAGTTTGCCGCCGGCCAGCGCGCCAAGCGCGAAGCCACCAAGCGCCGCGAACTCGCCGCGCAGCAGCAGAAGTCCTTCGCCGCCGCCTCGCTCAACCGGCTGACCAGCACCTGGCGCATCACCGCCGAGCGCATCGACGATGAGTTACGCTCGGACCTCGACGCCCTGCGCCAGCGCAGCCGTTCGCTGGAAAACAACAACGACTACGCCCGCAACTACCTGGACATCGTCGAGACCAACATCATCGGCACCGATGCACCGCGCCTCGTCTCGCTCGCCGACAATGCGCCGGGCAACCCGGACACCCTGGCCCGCGATGCCATCGTCGCCGCCTGGGCCGATTGGGGCCAGCGCGGCACCTGCGAAGTCACCGGCCAGTATTCCTTCACCGGCGTCTGCCAGGCCATCGCCCGCGGCACCGCCCGCGACGGTGAATTCTGCGTGGCCCTGCACCCAGGCTTCGACAACGCCTACGGCTTCGCGCTGCAGGTCATCGACGTCGACCGCCTCGCCACCTGGCTCAACCGCAACGCCGCCGAAGGCCAGAATGCCATCGCCGCCGGCGTCGAGGTCGACGGCTACGGCCGGCCCGTCGCCTACCACTTCGCCGCCGGCGATGTGCATGGCTCGCGCGCTACCAACCGCGTCGAGGCGCGCACCCTGCTGCACCGCTTCGTCGTGCAGCGCCCCGAGCAGAAGCGCGGCATCCCGTGGATGCACGCCTCCATGCTGTCGATGCACTATGCCGGCGAATTTGCGCTATCGGCCCTGATGGCCGCCAAGGCCGGCGCCGACCATCTCGGCTTCTTCGTCACCCCGGACGGCGCCGCGCCGCCGCTGGGCACCGAAGCCGCCGACGAAACCGGCGCCAAGATTATGACCAGCACGCCGGGCACCTACGATACCCTGCCGGAAGGCGTCGATTTCAAGCAGATCGACAGCAAATACCCGAACGAAGTCTTCGCGCCATTCCTCAAGTCCGCGCACCAGCGCATGGCCAGCGGCCTGCCCGGCGCGTCGTATCCTGAATTGTGCAACGACTACGAAGCCGTCAATTTCAGCAGCATCCGCGCCGCCATCCTGAGCACCCGAGACGAATGGAAGAAGCGCCACAAGTGGTTCGCCGAAGCCTGGCTGGAGCCGATCTTCGCTGAATGGCTGCGCCTGGCGCTGGCCAAGGGCGCCATCATGCTCCCCAACGGCTCGCCGCTGCCGATCGCCAAGGCGCAGAAGTTCGCCGCCCACGCCTGGCAATTCCGCGGCTGGAGCTGGGTCGATCCGCTCAAGGACATCCAGACCGCCAAGGAATCCATCGACCTGCGCATCACCAGCCGCAGCCGCATCGCCGCCGAAATGGGCCGCGATCTGGAGGAAGTCTTTGACGAGTTGCAGCGCGAAGAAGCGCTGGCCGAAACCTATGGTATCGCCCTCAACCCCGAGCCGCCGCCTGCCGCGCCTGCGCCACTACCGGAAGACGACGGAAGCAAGGCGCTGGCCATCGCGCTGGCCCGCTCGCTCGGCGAAGATCGCAAGGCCGGCGACACCATCATTCACAATCACCAGCCGCCAGTCACCGTGACGACGCCGGAAGTGCGCAACGAAATCACCGTCCAGCCCGCCGCCGCGCCGGTCACGAACATCACCAACGAAATCACCGAGCGCGAACAAGCGGCGCCGATCATCAATTTCAACCCGACCACCAACGTCGCCGCGCCGAATGTCGAAGTTGCGGTCGAAGCCATCATGCCGGCCGCGTCCGAAGTCCGTATCACCAGCCTGCCGGAGCGGGTCACCACCACCGAAATCGTCCGCGACGGCAACGGCAACATCGCCGAATCGAAGCAGACCGAAACAGACGCATAAAGGAATAACCATGTCCCTCTCGAACGCATCCGAATCCGACGCCCTCGACATCTTCCTGGAAGGCGTTGACCCCGCCTGGCGCGCCGGCGCCACCGGCTATCTCGCCCTCGTGACCGGCGTATCGGTCGATGAAGCCGACCCGCTGGCCAACGAATGCACCTATACCGGCTATGCCCGCGTTGCGCAGACCAAGGCCACCGCATGGTCGGGCAGCGGCGACACGCGCACCAATGCCAACCTGGTGCAGTGGGGAAAGCGCACCGACGCCGGCGCCACCCAGACCGCCACGCATGCCGTCTGGGTCGATACCGCCAGCGGCGCGATCAACATGGCGATCATCATCCCGCTTGACGACGACCTGCCGGTCTCGCTCAACATCCGCCCGCAGGTCGAAGCCGGTGGGCTGACGGTAAACGCCGCCTGACATGGGCTTCAACGGCACGCGCGACCTCGGCCTGGCAGAGCAGGAAGGGCGCACCCACTTCTGCAGCTTTCGCAAGGTGCCGTCGCAGGCATCGACGGCGCACGGCTGGGTCGACCTGTCGATGGCCGCCGGCAACCCGCTGCCGCAGTATTACGCCACCAGCCCGCTGGAAGCCGCGCGCCTCGAAGGCATGCGCGGCATCTTCCACGGCGACGACAAGGCGCCGAGCACCATGCACATGACCGACTGGAACGTCGTCACCCCGACCGCCAACTGCGTCGGCCGCCTCAAGGCGCTGCGCTATGGCCTGTATTACCCGTTCATTGACGGCGATTCGCTCGACCAGCAGGACATGGTCAATGACGTCGCCCCGCTGAACACCCCGGCGCAGGGCTGGAAGGTCATGATCGTCGCTGTCGCGCCGACTGCCGGCGGCGGCACGCTAACCTTCAACTACATGCGCGGCGATACCGAAAAGACCTCGCCGGTCATCGCCCTGAATACTGCCGTCGTCAATATCGCCAGCATCGCCACCGGCGATCCGGGCGTCGCCGCAGGTGGCATGCCATTCGCCAGACTGGCGAATGGCGACGAAGGCGTCGACCGGATCACCAGCGTCACCTTCATCGCGCCCTCCGGCGGCCTCTTCGCCTTCGTCCTGGTCGATCCGCTGGCCGACATTGCCACCCGCGAAATCAACACGCCCGCCGAAAAGAACTTCGTCCAGACGCACCCCGGCGCGCCGCGCATTCACGACGACGACTACATCAACTTCATCGGCAACTGCACCGGCAGTGTCGCCGCCGGCATCTTCGCCGGTTTCTGCAAATTCGCCTGGAGCAAATAATGGGCTACACCTCACACGACGACCTGCTGACCCAGATCTCCTCCGGCAAATACCTGCGCGCCGAAGGCAGCAAGATCACCAGCCCCGTGCACACTGCCGGCGGCTGGCACCTGCTGGTTGCCAACAACGGCATGCCGAACGGCGGCGCTTTCCCCGGCAGCTCGCTCGCCTGGCAGGGCTGCAGCGAACCCACCGGCGACGGCACCACCATCATCGGCCTGCAGCACGGCGGCAACCCAGGCGGCGCGGCCACAAAACACCTGCTGTCGATCAGCGCCAACCTGGTCGCCGCAGCCGGCGCCCCATGGCAGGCCAAGCTGGTTGATCTGATCGGCTATTACAAGCTGACCGGCACCGATGTCACCGGCACCGGCGCCCGCACCCTGACCGGCACCCCGACGCACCGCTACGGCAACGGCGACGGCGTGCAGGCCTGCATCGTTTCCGTCACCCAACCGACTGCCGGCGGGCCGAATATCTCAGCTTCCAGCTTCACCAACGCCGCCGGCACCGCATCGCGCTCTTTCCAGGGCGCGCCATCGTGCGGCGCAACGGCCGATGCCTACGCCACCCGCGTCATTCACTCGGGCAACGCCGCCGGCCGCTACGGTCCATTCCTGCCGCTGCAGGGCGCCGATACCGGCGTGCGCAGCATCCAGTCGATCACGCTTTCCGGCGGCACCGCCTACACCGGCTCCGGCGTCCTCGCCATATGTCTGGTCAAGCCGCTTGCCGACATCAGCATTCCGGTTTCCGGCATGTGGTCTGAGCGCGACCTGGTCAATCAGATCAACAGCGCCCCGAAAATCGCCGACGGCGCCTGCCTGGCCTGGATGCTGTTCGGCACCGGCGCCACCACCACCAACTCGCCATTCAGCTTCGCGCTCGATGTGGGCTGGGGCGGCTAAATGCTGATCTGCACGGGCGTCCGCGCTGGCGGTGGGCCGTATCGCTACTCCGGCGCCAATTCGGCGCTGGCAGTCGACCGCAACAAGGCCGGCACCGCCGCGCTGGCGATCGGCTTCAACATCAGCGAAGCCACCGTCGTCGCCGGTGAAAGCATTGCCAACACCAGCGGCATCCCGGCCGGCGTGCGCCACCCGCAAGCCTGGGTGCTGCCGGTCAAGGGTGGCGGCATCAAGTCCTACAAGCGCACCGACATCCTGATCGACGGCGCGGCCGTCGGCGAGCTGGGCTTCGCCCGCAGCGGCGCAACGACAATCACCATCGACGCCAGCGCATCCGGCGGCCTGATCGTCGGCGCCACCGGCAGCGCCACCATCACCATCGACGGCCAGGCCGCCGTGGTTGGCACCATCAATGGCACCGGCCAGGCGACGATCAGCATCGACGCCGCCGCCGTCATCGGCGCCGTCGCCTCGCTTACCGGCCAGGCGACGATCGCCGTCGACGGCCACGCGGCCATCATGGGGCTGGGTTACATGACCGGAACCACCGTCGAAAGCGGCGCCTTGACACCGGAAGCCATTGCCGTAAAGGTATGGGAATACATGATCGGCGGCAGCCCCGCGCAAGACCTGCTCGCCGCCGCCGGGGCCGCTGGCGACCCGCTGCTCGGCACCGTCGAGGGCGCGCTTACGCTGCGCGACGTGCAGCGCATCATGCTTGCCGCGCTGGCTGGCCTGTCGGAACGCACCGGTAGCACCATCACCTTCACCTCGCCGGTCGACGGCGCGACGGTTCGCATCACCGGCAGTTTCGACGCGGAGAATAACCGCACCGGCGTGATTCTCGATGGCGACTGAGCCTGGCTGGTTCTATCAGTGGTTTGCCGATAGCTGGTTTCCGCCGGTCTGGTTCGCTCCGGCCGATGAGGAAGACGTGCCGGTCGAGGAGCGGCGTGGTGTCGGCGGCACACCGGACAAGCCGAAGAAGCGCCGCCGCCCGGCCATGATCTACAACCCGCTGCCGGTCATCGAACCGGCCCGCGGTCCGGTCGATGAAGTCGAAGCGCTGCTGCTGTGCGGCGCCCTGTGATAGTGGGAAGCCGCCTGCCTTAATCGTTTCCCGCCCGGTCCGTAAAACGTCACTCATGGAGGCTTGCCCATGAGTTTGACCCGCGATCTGCGTTTTGCCCACGACACCCGCGCCGCCCACCCGGACGGCGAAGACCTGGTTGTCGAGATGTCGTTCGCCTCCGACCAGCCATACGAGCGCTGGTGGGGGATCGAAGTACTCGACTGCGCCGAAGGCTCGGTCAATCTGGCGCGCCTCAACGACGGCGGGCCGCTGCTGTTCAATCACGATTGGGACGCCCTGCGCGGCCATCATGTGCCTGGCAGCGTGCGCTGCGACGCCGACCAGGTCGTGCGCGGCCAGGTCGCCATTTCATGGGCAGCCGACGACGGCAAGACGATCAAGCTCGTCACCGGTGGCCACCTCACCAAGACCTCGACCGGCTACGAGATCCACGAGATCGTCGAGCAATCGACGAAGAAGTCCGGCGAAAAGATTTCACGAACCCTGGATGGCCAATTGTTCGACCGGGTGCTGACGCGCTGTCACGCCGATGCACCGGGCGACCTGGCCGCCTTTCGGCGCGCGCTGGATGCCGCCGCCGGAACCTTTGAACGGGCAGCAGACGAGCCGACCACCTACGTCGTCAAGCGTTGGGAAATCCTCGAAAACTCGCTCGTCACCGTGCCTGCCGACACCTCGGTGGGCCTCGGCCGCAGTCGCGCATCCGAAACCACCATCCCCGCTATTCAGGAGAACAGCACCATGACCGAAAAAGTCGAAACCGTCGACGTCGCCGCCATCGAGCGCGCCGCCACCGACAAGGCCAACAAGCGCGTCAACGACATCGCCGCGCTGGCCGAGCAGTTCAAGGATTACGCCGACGTGCGTGCGATGGCCGATCAGGCGATCCGCATCAATCAGCCGGTCGAAGATTTCACCGCCGCGCTTCTGAAGCATGTGTCCGAGAAGTCGAAGAAGGTCGACATGACAATCGGCATGAACGCCAAGGAAGCCAAGCAGTTCTCGATCATCAAGGCATTGCGCGCGATGACCGAAAACGACTGGTCTGGGGCCGGCCTCGAGCGCGAAGCCTCGCGCGCCATCGCCGACAAGATTCGCGGCCTCGGCGTCGAACGCGCCGGCTCCGGTCGCGGCTTCTTCATCCCGCTCGAAGTCCAGCATCGTGACATGACGGTCGGCACCGCTGCCAACGGCGGCAACATGGTCGCCACCAACCTGCGCCCGCAGGACTTCATCGGCCTGCTGCGCAACCGCATGCTGGCGATGCAACTCGGCGTCCGCCGCCTGGGTGGCCTGGTCGGCAATGCCGATATCACCAAGCAGACCGCCGGCGCCACCGCCTACTGGCTGGCCACGGAAGCCACGGCGATCACCGAAGCGCAGCAGACCCTCGGCCTGTTGCAACTGCGCCCGAACAACCTC
>Ga0209507_1002126_pt1 | contig 14044 bp, 20 predicted proteins | sample AD_UKC028_MetaG_FD_184414 | JGI IMG/M metagenome (GOLD analysis project Ga0209507, IMG submission 184414) | Active sludge microbial communities of municipal wastewater-treating anaerobic digesters from USA - AD_UKC028_MetaG (SPAdes) (version 2) | ecosystem: Engineered > Bioreactor > Anaerobic >...
ATAGCAATAACTTATGACTTTACATTAAAAGCCAAGGCTTTCAAACAAGGGTATGTCCCAAGTCAGACATCAACTTATGTTTATGACACAGGTGCAGCTCCAGAAAATTTAATTGTTGGTTTTATATTTCAAGGAATAGACAGTAATGCAACAATAGATAATGATCAAAATCTAGTAAGTATAAGAATACCATTTGGAATAAATAGAGCAAATTTAATTCCAATAATTGAAGTAGAAGAAGGTTGTAGTATATATCCAGAAAGTGGTATTTCTCAAAATTTTAATGTGCCTGTAACTTATACAGTAAGTTCAATAACAGGGCAAAGACTTTATACAGTTATAGTAACAAACAATCCACGCGTATTTGCTCCAATTGCAAGTGTTTCTGGAGGCAATTATAATTTACCAATAACTGTTGAGTTATCAACTCAAACACCTGGAGCAATAATTAAGTACACAACAAATGGTTCTTTTCCAACATTATCTAGTAATACTTATAATAATCCAATAACAATCAATTCTACAACGATTCTAAAAGCAAAAACTTACCTTTATGTTGGTCCACTATTGAGTTCAAGTAATTCTTCAAGAGGAAACTCTAGTCCAAAGAACATACAAAATATAGTCCCTGCCCCTTTGGTGTGGTTAAGCAGTAGTGTGTTAACAGAAGAATATATTTTTCCAAGAAAAACACCAAGTAAAAACAAACACGAAGTAATAACAAAAGAAAAAGAAAAAAAGGAGTTCACACAGAACAGTGAAAAGTAACTGTTGTATTTATAAAGATTATGATGTATAATTTTCAATAAATAGTATTTTTAAAAGGTGCAAATAGATGTTAACTTCAAAAAAAAAAGGACAGATTTCTGTTGAAGCTTTAATAATTGTTGGAGTTTTAGTTATTGGAGGAATAATATTTGCGTCTGTTTTTTTAGGAAATATTAATAATCAAACAAAGAAAGCAAACGAATTATCAGGAATTACTGATGATTTTATGAATGATTTAGAGGGATGGAATACTCCAGGTCCAGGTCCTGGTCCAGGAGGAAGTAATTGTGGCAATCACGTTTGTGAAAACCCCCCAGAGAATCAAAGTAATTGTTCTGATTGTGAAATACCATCTGATGGTTGTAATGATAATGGCTATTGTGAACCGGAATTAGGAGAAACTGCTGCAAATTGTGATGATTGTCAAAGTCCAACATTTAGTAATTTTGTTATAAGTAAATATGCACCAACAGGAGATTCCCCAGTTAATTCTAAATTTAGTTTAAAAGCAGAAATAACGTCTAGTTATCCTTCTGTAGAAATTTATGATATTAAATTAACTAAATTTGATCCAATTTCATATTCTTGGAGTAATTCAAATAAATGTGCAATAAAAGGAACGGCTCCAGATGCAGGAACAGGAATATATCCAGGGACATTATTAATGACAATAGAAGATGTTTCTTTAAAAAATCACGGAAAAATTATTGATGAAATCAGTTGTAGTGAAGAAGGAGAATACAGATTTTCAGCATTGGCTAGACCAAAAGGAGTTACAGGAGTGCCTTCTTTATCAGATGATGAAGCAAAAATTATAACATCAGCACCAGTGGGATGCGGAAATCCAGCAATTTGTGAATCTGGAGAAACCTGTGCAACATGTACAGAATGTTGTACCATACCAGGAACATCTTTTGGAGTTTTAATTTCTTCTCCAACAGATCAAAAATATTATAATAATACAGATAATATTAATTTTATTGCAATAACAGCACCAGAATTAAAACCTGGAGAAACCGATAGTTGTGTATGGTATGTTAATGAAAAAATAGAGATTCCTTTAACCGGGCAACAAAATAGTTGTTCATTATCACAAGTTTCTTTATCAGATACTTCTGTCTTTTCAGAAGGATTAAATAAAATTACAGTATATGCTCAAAGAAGTACAACTGCAGGAAAAAAATTAGAAGCTAACGCAAGTGTAGGAATATATATCTTAAAACCAATAAATCCAGGAACATTATATTTATTAACACCAAGAAATTTGCTTGTTGGAGAAAATTTTAATTTAATGGTTTATGGAACAAATCAAGGATCAGTTAATGCCCCAAGAAATATAAATAATTTTACATTTACAGGAAATAAATGTGTAGTAACTTCTTCAACACCAACTTGTGGAACAACAACAGTAAATGGAACTGATGTTTACTATTGTGATTATCCCGCAATTTGCTCACAGCCAGCATATTCACAAACAGGAGTACATAATCCTACAGAAATTACAGCCAGTATGACAGGCACAACAGAAACAGCTAAATTTTATTCAGAATATGATTTGTGGTTTGATTTTGGAAATTGTAGTGTGACTGCTACAAGTTATGGAAAAATGCATGCATGTTTATCATCCTCTAGTGGAATGGGATATAATAGCGATTATTGGAATAATTCTAGTGGATTATTAAAAGCAAATGTGGATGTTTCATTTAATATGACAAAAAATATTAATGGTACTTTAAAAGTATATGTGGAATAAATAAAAATGGGAGAAAGGAAAAAATATGAATAAAATAAATTTGTCAAAGATTTTTTTAATATTAGCGATAGCTATTATTTCATTAAATTTAGTATTTGCAGGAAGTATGGCTAAACGTTATAGAATAAGTGGTGATTTAATAATTAGTAACAACCTAGATTATGCTTGTCAAAATGGAGGAGATTGGACTTCTGGATCAACTATAGAAGAGAATGAATATGAGAGCGGCACAGGGATAGAATTATCTAATGTTAAATTAAATGAGTTTTTTGACAAATTATTTTTTGTCGCGACTCCTGCATCCACATGTAGTTTAGAAATTTGGTCTCCATCTGGAGTAAAGGTTTATGAAAGATCAGGATTAAATGCAAATGCTATAAAAACAGGTTTAAATGAAGGAATTGTTTTACAAAATGTTGTTGTGGACACAAATTCAACTAATATAACCTTAAATTTTGCTGTAAAAATTAAACATGCAACAGCAGGATATTTATTAGAAACAACAGTAAAAGTACCAAATATTAATAATCAATTATTCATTAATGCAGATAATGTAATTGCTACAATAAGTGAAACAGAAAGTGGATTTGATGCAGGCGCAAAACCTGTTTTAATGTTAGAAAAAAGAGAGAATGATGGGCAGTTTTATTATTTGCCTGTTTGGAGAAGAATAAATACCTATAATATTGCATCTGGGGGAGTAATTCCACAAAATGATTTATCAATTGTTGATAGAAATATGACCGGGAAAGATAGTTGGGTTTTATCATGGGATGCCGGTGCAGGTAAAATGAAATGGACAAATGAGATTACAACAAGCATTATTAAAGATGGCACACTATTACCTCAAGATTTTAATCCAAATGCAGTTTTTTCAAAAATTGGGGGTACAGTAGTTACTGAGACCGTAGGATCATTTATAACAGGTAGTAATAAATATTTAAAATTTACACACGACGGAATAGATTATTATTTAAAATTAGAACAAAAGCCAGCTACAGCTAGTTCAATGGAAGTAGGAAGTAATGGTTCTGTAATTGCGGGTAATACTTATACTAGGACTGCACAAATTAATGCAGTTACTGGTTTAACTTGGGGATTTCCATCAGGAATTACAATCCAATCAGGGCAAGGAACAGCGACAGCTACATTTTTAGCCACAGGAATAGGCGCAAAAACAATTACTTTAAATGGGACAACAAATACAGGTTCGCCAATATCTGATTCTTTTACTTTAAATGTTTCAGACTCAACAAATTTAGAGGTTGGTGGCGACATGACTGTTTCCTTTTCAAGTGGTAGTAGTAATAGTTTTGAAAGAGAAATTGTAGCAACTGGAGTAAATCAAAGTACAATTAATTGGGAAGTTCTTCCTTCAGGAACAGGAGTTACAATTAATGATGTGTCTCCTGCATCTAATTTAAAAAAGAGAATTACAGTATCAACTTACGGAACACGCACAATAAAAATTACTGGAATTTCAGTCTATAGCGGACAAGTTGTAACAGATTCATTTATTTTAACTGCGGCTCAATCTGGAGGAAGTAATCCACCACCAGGCCCACCAGGAGGAGGAATAAATTGTTTCAAGTCAGGAACACCAGTTTTAACATCTACAGGATATAAACCAATAGAATCAATAAAACAAGGAGATTTAGTTTATTCTTTAGATGAAAAAACAAATAAAATTGTTTTAACAAAAGTAAATAAATTATTAGTGCATGATACAATATCTTTTGCTCCAACAATTAAGTTAAAATTAAATAATAATGTAGAATTAATTGTTACAACAAACCATGCATTTTATGATCCTATAGCCAAAGGATATAAGCAATTAAGATTCTTTACAATAGGAGATAAACTGTTGTATTATAATGGAACAAAAAATACAGAAGTAGAAATCACAAGTATGGAAAAACAAGATGATTTATTAGTTTCATATAATTTATCATTAGAATATCCAAATAATTATTTCGTAAATGGTATATTAGTTCATAATGATATAAAAGGTGGAGCTGATATTAATCCAACACCTGGCGGTTGTTATCAAGAAGGCCCTGGAGGGGTATTGTATTGGTACGATAGTTGTCAAGGAATATAAAATGAAATTTCTTTTTTTCTTTTTATATATATAGGAGGGAGATATTGTGAAAAATGATAATAAAACAAAAATTTTGTATCTGACATTAGGAATTATAATTGGTGTAGCTTTAACTATGCTTTTTCAAATTACAATATTAGGAAATGCGAATAAGTCAATAGTAAAAAAAGTAAATACAATTAATTATTATGGATTAGCGGAAGATTGTTTAAATGGTGGAGGAACCGCAATTACAAATCCAAATGCGCATTATGGAGATGACGGAGTAACATATTATCCAAATGGGTCATTTACATGCAGCGTAAATGGAACTTCCACTACTGTTCCATTACCAGTATAAATCTTTTCCCTTTTGCTTTCTTTTTTCCTTTCTCTTTATAAACCTTTTGCCTCTATAATTTATTCTATATACATATAATTTTTAATCGATTAGAGTTTTTTCTAATCTCTTTAGACCTTTATTAAAGTTAATCTTTTGATTGACTTTTCTGTAGACTGTTTGCTGGTACCTTAATCAGTGGAATGGCACTTTGCTGTTTTGCCACTAACCAACATTTAAATGCAGAAACATTAAATACTGGAGATTTTTCTCAAGTATCTGTTTCTACATTTTTTCTGTTCTACAATTTTAATATTTAAATATTGATTAAATAAAAATTTGACAAAAAAAGATCATTTATGAGTAATCGAAATAAACCAAGAGCAGGTTCAATGGCATTTTACCCAAGAGTAAGAGCAGATAGTATTGTGCCAAAGTTTAATACTTACGGGGATGTCCCAAAAACAATTAAAGGCTGTAAACCTCTTTGCTTTTATGCTATAAAAGCAGGAAGTACCTATGTTATGGCAAAGAATGCAAAAAAAGGTGCATCAACTTATGGTCAAGAGATTTCAGTACCAGTAACAATTGTTGAAACTCCTGATTTAAAAATCGTAGGTGCAAGATTCTATAAACACCATTCAGTAAATGCAGGAAAAAAAGCAATCTTTGAGTTTACAAACCAAGATGCTGATTTTAAAAAAAGAGTTACAGGAAACAAACAGAAAAAAACTATTTCTTATGAAGATGCATTGAAAAGAAAAGATGAAGCTGATTCTATTGTCTTAATAGCGACAGTTAACTACAAGGCAACAGGAATAGGCCAAAAGAAACCAGTCATAGTTGAAGTACCATTAACAGGGACTTATGAAGAACAATTAAACTATTTAAAAGAAAAATTAAATAAGACAATTTCAGTTGATGAAGTCTTTAAGGTTGATGATTATTTAGATGCTAAAGGAATAACAACAGGTTATGGAACAACAGGTGTTGTTGAGAGATTTAATATAAAAGTTCAAAGAAGAAAAGCAAATAAATCTCAAAGACATGTTGGTTCAATTAATCCATGGCACCCAGCAACAATTATGTTTAATGTTGCAAGAGCAGGACAATATGGATTCCATAATAGAACAGAGTCTAATAAAAGACTATTAATGATTGATTCTGATATTAATAAAGTTAATAGAAAAGGTGGCTTTAAAAACTACGGTTTATTAAAAAACAAATATATTTTAGTTGCAGGAACTTTGCCAGGAACAACTAAAAGAGTAATTGTTTTAAGACAAACAATAAGACCACAAAGAACAAAATTAGAAGTTACAGATATTAATTATATTGCTAAATAATTTAAAAGGTATTGATTATCTATGAAAGCAAACATTTATGATTTAGAAGGAAAAGTAATAAAGGAAGTAGAATTACCTGAATATTTTAAAGAAGACTATAGACCTGATCTAATTAAAAGAGCAGTAATCTCTAGCCAGTCTAAAGAATATCAAGCAATGGGTGTTTCTCCTTACTCAAATAGAGGATACACTGCAGAATATAGAGGTAGAAGAAAAGAAAACAAATATTACTATTAATACAGGTAAAGCAAGACTTCCAAGAACAAAAAACAAAAGAGTATTAATGGCAGGAAGAGTTATGGGTGTAAGTCAAGCAGTTGGCGGCCCAAAGGCACATCCTCCAGTAGTTGCTAAAAACTTAATTAAAAAGATAAATAGTAAAGAAAGAACAAAAGCTATAATTTCAGCAGTAGCCGCAACTGCAAACCAAAGACTTGTTTTAGAAAGAGGCCACATATTACCTGAGAAAATTACTTTACCAATTATTTTTGATAATAAATTTGAAGGCTTAACAAAGACTTCTCAAATCTTTAATGTTCTTGAGAAATTCGGATTAGACAAAGATGTAATTAAAGCAAAAGACAAGAAAACAATAAGAGCAGGAAAAGGAAAAATGAGAGGAAGAAAATACAAGAGAAGAAAAAGTATTCTTTTCGTTTTAGCAGACAGTAAGAATTACAAGGCTTTCGGTAACCTTGAAGGCGCCGATGTTATAACTGCAAAACAATTGTCAATCAAAGAATTAGCTCCAGGAACACATGCTGGAAGATTAACAATATATAGTCAAGCAGCAGTTGAAGAATTAAAGAAAAGATTTGGAAATCAATAAAGAATGTGATATTTTATGAAAAAATTAGAATTTTACGAAATAATTGAATATCCTGTTATTACAGAAAAAACAGTTAACATGATATCAACAACAAATAGAATTTCTTTTGTTGTAAATAAGCTTGCAACAAAAAGCGAAATAAAAGCAGCTGTTGAAAAATTATATAATGTTAAAGTAAAAACAGTAAATACATTATTTGATAGAAAAAATAAAAAGAAAGCATTTGTAACTTTACAAAAAGGATTTAATGCTCAGGATTTAGCTAATAAACTTGGAATAATATAAAATTGTGATTAAAAATGGGTAGACGTTTAAAGATTCAGAGAAGAGGAAAAGGCGGACCAGTCTATAGAGCAACAATAAATGCTAAGTTTGATATTAATTATAAGAATACTAAAGAACTTATTAGAGGTCAAATAATAGACATGATAACAGACCCAATAAGATCTGCTCCAGTTGCTGAAGTATTAATGGCAGATGGAACAAAAGAGTATGTAATTTGTGCAGAAGGATTAACAACTGGACAAAAATTAGAATTTGGAAAAGGTGCAGAGAAGAAAACAGGAAATGTTTTACCTCTTGGAGACATCGAACCAGGAACAACAATATTTAATATTGAGAAAAATTATGGAGATGGTGGAAAGTTTGTAAGAGCAAGCGGCCAAACTGCTATCTTAGTTAATAAAAAAGACAAGGCAACAATTAAGTTACCTTCAGGACAATTAAAACAATTACCATTAGATGCAAGAGCAACAATTGGCGTTATTGCAGCCGGTGGAAAAAGCACTAAGCCATTTGTAACAGCTGGTGCAAAATTTAAAGCAATGAAAGCAAAAGGAAAGAAATACCCAAGAGTTAGAGGTGTTGCAATGAATCCTGTTGATCACCCATTCGGTGGTTCTCAACATCACGTTGGTCACTCTAAGTCTACATCAAGACACGCTCCAGCAGGAAGAATGGTTGGTGCAATTGCTTCAAAGAGAACAGGACGTAAGAAAAAGTAAAAGAGCGTTTCTTAAGAAGAAACCCTCGGGAAAGAAATTAATAATAAAGTGTGAAAAACAATGGCTGAAGAATTTAAATATATGGGACATAGTTTGGAAGAATTACAAAAAATGTCTTTACTTGATTTTGCAAAGATTGCAAATTCTAGAGCAAAAAGACATTTAGTAAGAAATCACAGCGATCCTTTCTATGAAAGAATTGAAAAAAATAAAAAAGCAACCAAAAAAATAAGAACACACAGAAGAGATATAATCATAACTCCAAAGATGGTTGGTAAAACAATCTATGTGTACAATGGAAAAGAATTCTTAACCGTCGAAGTAATGCCAGATATGCTTTGCCATTATTTAGGCGAATTCGCATTTACAAGAAAAAGAATTAAACACGGAAAAGCAGGAATCGGTGCTACAAAATCAAGTACTGCAGTTGCTGCAAGAAAGTAAATTAGGGATAATTTATGTCATCAGATCACAAATATAATTTTCAAAAAAAAGTTGATGAAAAAAAAATTGCAAAAGCATGTAGACATAATGCTCCAATATCTGTTAAATATGCAACAGAGTTTGGAAATTATTTTAGAGACATGCCAATTAATAAAGCAATTAAAATCGCAACAGATATAGAAGCAAAAAAAGATTATTTGCCATTAGTTAAGTACGCTAAGAAAGTTCCAAATAGAAAAGGAACAAGTAAGAGAGGAACAACAATAGGAAGATATCCAATCAAATGTGCAAAATATGTAAGAGAGATGCTTGAAGAAGTCAAAGCAAATGCCGAGAATAAAAATCTTGATGCAGATAAATTAAAGATTGTTTCAATGTTTGCAGTAAAAGGAGTCACAAGATCAAAATTACAACCAATGGGAAGAATTGGTGGAAAATCAAGAGAATCCAAATCTACAAACTTAGAAGTTGTCGTGGTGGAGGAATAAACCATGAAGGAAAATGTTTTTGTTAAAGACAAATTAAAAAAAATGGCAATAGCTCAATATTTACAAAAGAAATTAAAACCAGCTGGATTTATTGATGTTGAAGTAATTAAATCTCCTGTTTCGACAAGAGTTGTAATCTATGCATTAAGACCAGGCTTTGTAATAGGTAAAAGCGGTTATAACATTAAAGCATTAACAGAAGACTTAGAACAAAAATATGGTTTAAATAAAGCACATATAGAGATTGGAGAAATACAAAATAAAGATCTTGATCCAAGAGTTATTATTGAAAATCTTGCAAGCGATATCAACAGAGGAGTTGCTTGGAAATCTGCAGTAAACAAGGCAATGTTACAAATGAAACAAGCTGGAGCAGTTGGTGCCGAAATTGTTGCAAAAGGTAACACTGCAGGAAAAGGACAAAGAAAAAGAGCATCAAGATATGCTTTTGGTTATTTAAAGAAAGCAGGATCTCAAAAAGATTTAGTTTCTTTTGAAAAACAAACAACCTTTCCTGGTCTTGGAACAATTGGTATAAGACTTAGAATTGTTCAACCAGAAACAGTATTTTCAGACAAGATTGATGTTAAAGAATTATCTCATAGATTTAAATTAGCAAGAGAACAAAAGAAATTAGAAGATAGAAGTGAAACAGTAGAAAAAGAAACAAAAGAAGTTGCTGAAGTAATTGAAGAAAAAAAAGAAAAAAAAGCAAAAGCAACTAAAACAGAAGACAAAGAAAAAAAACCTAAAAAAGTAAAAGTAAGTTTAGAAGATTTAAAAGAGTGATTTTGTAATGACAAAAAAAAGAGCAGTAGCAATTAATTCCTTAAAGGAAATAGAAAATAAAGTAAGTGAATTAAAATTAGAACTTGCAAAAGAAAAAGGAATGCTTGCATCAAAAACGAAATCAACAAATCCAAGCAAGAAAACAACATTAAGAAAACAAATTGCAAGATTACTTACAAAAAAAAATGAATTAGTAAAAAAAGAAGAAGAGAAATTAATAAAATAATTTAGAGGTGTAAAATAAAGTTATGGCTGAAATTTGTCCAGTATGTCATTTACCAAAAACAATCTGTACTTGTGATATAAGAACCAAAGAGTCACAACAAATCAAAATAAGGACAGAAAGAAAAAAGTTCAAAAAATATGCAACATTAATTTCAGGTTTTTCAGAAGTTTCTGAACAACAAGAAGTTTTAAAATATTTAAAGAAAAAATTGGCTTGCGGAGGAACAGTAAAAGATAATATTATTGAACTTCAAGGCGAGCAAAAAGAAAGAATAAAAAAATTATTAATTGAAAAAGGATATCTTGGAGAACTGATAGATGCTTAATATTAAAAATTCAGATTTGATTGGAAGAGAAATTACAATTGTAAATTCTTCAGATAAATCAAAAATCGGAATTTTTGGAATAGTGATCTACCAAACCAAAGAAGAATTAAAAATAAGGAATGAAAAAAAAATAATTACAATTAAATTTGGAGAAATAATTAAATTTAAAGTGAAGGGTTATGGAAACTAAAACTTGTCTTGATAAAAACTGTCCAATTCACGGACAAATAAGTGTAAGAGGAAAAGCAATTGAAGGCGTTGTTATAAGAAAAAAAGCAACAAAAACAGCTGTTATTCAAATGGAAAAAACAAAATATATTAGAAAGTATGAAAGATCTATGAGAAAAACAGTAAAGCTTCCAGTACATTGTCCAGAATGTATGGATATTAATATTGGAGATGTTGTTTTAGTTGGAGAGACAAGAAAGATAAGTAAAACCAAATCTTTCGTAATATTAAAAAAAGTTGGAAAAGTTAGCCACTTAGAAGAAGTAATAGAAAAAGAAAACGAATACGAAGGTATTGAAAACGGTGATGAAGAATGAAGCAAATTAGTGCAAATGTTACAAGAGGACTTCCCGTAGGAACAAGATGTATTTGTAGTGACAATAGTGGTGCAAAAGAAGTAGAGATTATCTCTGTTATTAAATTTAAAACAAAAAGAAAAGGATTACAAATTGCAGGAATTGCTTCTTTAGTTAATGTTGTTGTAAAAAAAGGAAAACCAACAATGAAAAAGAAAATGGAAAGAGCAGTTGTTGTAAGAGTTAAAAAAGAATATAGAAGAAAGAACGGATGGAGAATTTCTTTTGAAGACAATGCAGTTGTTTTAACAGATCCTAAAGGATTTCCAAAAGGTTCTGAAATTAAAGGTTGTGTTGCAAAAGAAGTTGGTGAAAGATATCCTAAAATCGCAGGTCTTTCAAGCGCAGTAATTTAAATTTGGTGAAATTATATGAATACTAAAACAATTAGACCATCAAAGCAAAGAAAAAGAATGGCAACAGGTGTTTATCACACAAAAAGAAGATTGCTTGTTAGTCCATTAGATAATGCTATGCAAAAAGAAATAAGTAAGAAAAAAGCAGTACTTAGAAAAGGAGATACTGTTAAAGTTATGGTTGGTTCTCACAAAGGCAAAACTAGCACAGTTTTAAGAGTAAACTACGATAAAGGATTAGTTTATTTAAAAGACATTAAAGTAACAAACTCAAGAGGACAAGAAAAAAATCCTCCAATTAATGCATCAAATTTATTAATCACAGGTTTAGTTTTAACAGATAAGAAAAGATTTCCTAAGAAAAAGGAAGTAAAAAAGAAATAGGTGACATTTAATGACTAAAAAAGGAAGCACAAAAGTTTTGAAAATGCAAAATGCTGGAAAGGTAATAAAAGTAGAAAAAACAAAAAGGTTTGTTTTAAGACCAAATCCAGGAAAACACACAATTAAAACAACAGTTACCGCAGGATATATCTTAAGAGATTTATTACATATAACAGACAACAACAGAGAATCCACACACATCATAAGAGCAAAAGAAATGTTAGTTGATAAAAAACCTATAAAAACAATAAATTTTGCAATTGGTTTACAAGATGTAATTGAGTTTCCAAAATTAAAGAAAAATTATAGAGTCACTTACAATAAGAATGGTTTAATTAACTTAATTGAAATTACAGCTGATGAAACAAAATACAAAATATGTAAGATTGTTAAAAAGAAAATTACAATTAAAGGACAAATACAATTGACAACAAACGATGGAAGGACAATAATTACAACAAATAATGGATATAAAACAAAAGCATCAGTAAAATTAAATTTAGAAGACAATACAATTAAAGAATACTATCCACTTGAAAAAGGAAGAAAAGTTTTCTTAATTGGTGGTAAATACATAGGACAATCAGGAACAATTGTCGGATTAACAAAAGGGAATATGATTAAAAGAGAATTAATTAAATTAAAGATTGATGATAAAGAATTTGAGACTACAGAAAAAAATATTTTTGTAATTAATTAGATGTGATATTTATGAATAAAGAAAATTCAATGAGAGAAATTTATATTGACAAAGTTGTTGTTAACATGGGTATTGGTGAAGCTGGTGAAGAACTAGAAAAAGGAATAAAGATATTACAATTAGTAACTAAGAAAAAACCTGTTAAAACAGTTGCTAAAGTAAAGTTACCAACCTGGGGAATAAGACCAGGACTTCCAATTGGATGTAAAACAACATTAAGAGGACAAGAGGCATTAGATTTTATTGCTTTAACTTTAAAAGCTAAAGAAAATAAAGTTTCTAAGAAGTCCTTTACAAATGACAGTATATTTTCATATGGAATTAAAGAATACTTAGATGTTCCAGGAATCAAATATGATCCAAATCTTGGAATAAGAGGATTTGATGTTTGTGTAGTTTTAAGAAGAAGAGGCGACAGAGTAAAATTAAGAAAGTATAATGTTTCAAAGATTGGAAAAAAACATAAAATCACAAAAGACGAAGCAATTAAATTTGCACAAGAAAAATTAAAAATAGTGGTTGAATGAGCGCAATTGATAATAAAAAATTAAGTAAAACAAGTAAAGAATTAAAAAGATCTAGAAAGTGTAGATTTTGTGATACACAAAGAGGACTTATAAGTAAATATAATCTTTATATCTGTAGACGATGTTTTAAAGATTATGCAAACAAGTTGGGATTTAAAAAATTAGATTAAATATTTATTAGGTGAAAACTGATGAGCTTGAATGATCCAATAGCAAATGCATTAAATAACATAAATAATGCTGAGATGGCTTCTAAACAAAATTGTACAATAAACCATTCAAAGTTTCTAGAAAATGTTCTAGTGCTTTTGAAAAAAGAAGGTTATATTAAACAATATAAGGTTGTAGATAAAAAGCCAGTTAAGCAAATTGTTGTGTATTTAGGTGGCAGAATAAATAAATGTAAAGCAGTTAAACCAAGATATCCTGTTAAAAAACAAGACTATGAAAAGTTTGAAAAGTCTTATTTGATTTCAAGAGATGTTGGTACATTAATTGTAAGCACGACAGAAGGAATAATGTCACACAAGGCAGCAAAAGAAAAAGGCCTTGGTGGAAGAATAGTAGGTTATATTTACTAAAAGAATGATTTGATATGGTAAAAGAACATAAAAACACAAGTGTTGATTTAGCAGATGTTAAATGCGAAATAGGTTTAGATACTATTGTTTTTGAAAAGAACGGGAAAAAAGTTGAATTCAAATACAATCCAGTATATATTACACTAAATAAAACAGGTAATGCTATTGAACTTGTTCCAAAGAATACAAAGAAAAGAACAAAAGCAGTTGTAAATAGTACAGAGAAGCACATCATTAATGCAATTAAAGGATTAAATAAAGAGTATGTTTATAAGTTAGCAATTGTTTACTCTCACTTCCCAATTACTGTTAAAGTTGAAGGTAACGAAGTTGTTATTTCAAACTTTTTAGGAGAGAAAAAACCAAGAAAGACAAAAGTTTTAGCTGGTTGTAAAGTTGAAATAAAAGGAAGAGACATAATTGTTAAAGGTCACGATAAATACAAGACAGGACAAACAGCAGGAAATATAGAAAAAGCAACAAGAGTTGTTGGAAGAGATTTCAGAATATTTGATGATGG
>Ga0209507_1002127_pt1 | contig 14039 bp, 5 predicted proteins | sample AD_UKC028_MetaG_FD_184414 | JGI IMG/M metagenome (GOLD analysis project Ga0209507, IMG submission 184414) | Active sludge microbial communities of municipal wastewater-treating anaerobic digesters from USA - AD_UKC028_MetaG (SPAdes) (version 2) | ecosystem: Engineered > Bioreactor > Anaerobic >...
CCGGTAGCCCTCGCCCTCGAGGCGCGGGGTGGCGTCGGGGCCCACGAGCTGAACCGTGGGCCGGGCGCGCGGCTCGCCGGCGAAGAGCTGCTCGAGCGCCAGCCCCAGGCCGTTGGCCAGGCGCCAGGTCACCGCGATGGTGGGGTTGGCGCGGTCGCGCTCGATCTCGGAGAGCATCGACTTCGACACCCCGGCCACGCGCGACAGGTCGTCGAGCGTCATGCCGCGCTCGGCGCGCAGGCGCTGCAGGGTCTCGCCCAGGCGGGGAGGGGCCGCGGCGGCGGGCGGGGGGGAGGTTCGGGGCTTCACGGGGCTGTTCGACAAATCGAATTGTTGATCGATATACTGAACAAAATTCATCTGCCGAACAAGTCCCCGCCGCTGGCCGGGCGCTTCGGCCCCCGCCCACACGACCTGCGGCCACCCCGGCCGTGCCAGGAGCCGGCCCATGAGCGAGCCCGCGCGCAACGCCTTCTACACCGACCTGCAGGCCGCCCTGGCCGAAACCCGCGCCCAGGGCCTGTTCAAGCCCGAGCGGGTGATCGCCTCGCGCCAGGGCGCCGAGGTGCGCGCTGCCGACGGCCGCACGCTGATCAACCTGTGCGCCAACAACTACCTGGGGCTGGCCGGCCGCCAGGAGCTGGTCGATGCGGCCAAGCACGCGCTCGACCAGCACGGCTACGGCATGTCGTCGGTGCGCTTCATCTGCGGCACCCAGGACGTGCACAAGGAGCTCGAGGCGCGGCTGGCGCGCTACCTGGGCACCGAGGACAGCATCCTCTACGCCGCGGCCTTCGACGCCAACGGCGGGGTGTTCGAGCCGCTGTTCGACGAGCGCGACGCGATCATCTCGGACGCGCTCAACCACGCCTCGATCATCGATGGCGTGCGCTTGTGCAAGGCGCAGCGCCTGCGCTACGCGCACAACGACATGGACGAGCTCGAGGCCCGGCTGCGCGAGTCCGCCGGCGCGCGCCGCCGCATCATCGTCACCGACGGCGTGTTCTCGATGGACGGCACGGTGGCCAAGCTGCCGCGCATCGTCGAACTGGCGGAGCGCCACGACGCGCTCACCATGATCGACGAGTGCCACGCCACCGGCTTCATGGGCCCCACCGGACGCGGCACCCACGAGCACCACGGGCTGCTGGGCCGCATCGACATCATCACCGGCACGCTGGGCAAGGCGCTGGGAGGCGCCATGGGCGGCTTCACCTGCGCGCGCCGCGAGGTGGTCGAAACCCTGCGCCAGCGCTCACGCCCGTATCTGTTCTCGAACACGCTCGCGCCGGTGATCGCCGGCACCTCGATTGCGGTGCTCGACCTGCTCGAGGGCTCGGGCGAGCTGCGCGAGCGCCTGCACGCCAACACCGCCCTGTGGCGCGCCGAGCTCGTGCGCCTGGGCTTCACCATCAAGCCGGGCGCCCACCCGATCGTGCCGGTGATGCTGTTCGACGCCAAGGTGGCGCAGGCCTTCGCCCAGCGCATCTACGAGCTCGGCGTGCTCGCCAGCGGCTTCTTCTACCCGGTGGTGCCTATGGGGCAGGCGCGGGTGCGCACCCAGATGTCGGCCGCGCACACGCGCGAGCAGCTCGAGCGAGCCTTGGACATCTTCGCGCAGGCCGGCCGCGAACTCGGCGTGATCGGAGGCCGCTGATGGAGCGCATCCTCGTCATTGGCGCGCGCGGTCAGATCGGCAGCGAACTCACCGAGGCGCTGGCCGCGCATTTCGGTGCAGCCAACGTGGTGGCGGCCGACCTCGCGCCCGCGGGCACCGGGGCGGTGGCCTACGAGCGGCTCGACGTGCTCGATCGCGCCCGGCTCGAGGCCGTGATCGAGGCGCGCGGCATCACGCAGGTCTACCAGCTCGCGGCCATGCTCTCGGCCACCGGCGAGCGCGACCCCGGGCGCGCCTGGGCGCTGAACATGGGCGGGCTCATGAACGTGCTCGAACTGGCGCGCCAGCGGCCGCTGCGCGTGTTCTGGCCGAGCTCGATCGCCGCCTTCGGCCCGGGCACGCCGCGCGACATGACGCCCCAGGCCACGGTGATGGATCCGGCCACCATGTACGGGGTCAGCAAGCGGTCGGGCGAGATGCTGTGCGACTACTACCACGCCAAATTCGGCGTGGACGTGCGCAGCCTGCGCTACCCCGGCGTGATCAGCTGGCGCACCCCGCCCGGCGGCGGCACCACCGACTACGCGATCGACATCTTCCAGTCCGCGCGTCGCGGCGAGCCCTACCGCTGCTTCCTCGGGCCCGACACGCGCCTGCCCATGCTGTACATGCCCGACGCGGTGCGCGCCACCCTCGAGCTCATGGACGCCGACCCGGCCCGCCTCACGCAGTGGTCCTCGTACAACCTCGCCGGCCTGTCGTTCACGCCGGCGGAACTGGCGAGCGCCATCCGCGCGCGCGCACCGGGCTTTGCCATCGAGTACGCGCCGGACTTTCGCCAGGGGATCGCCGCAGGCTGGCCGCGCTCGATCGACGACACGCAGGCCCGCGCCGACTGGGGCTGGCGCCCGCAGTACGGGCTCGAGGCGATCGTCGAGGACATGCTGGCCCACGTGCCGCTGGTGTGGCCGGCCGCGGCCTGACCCCTTAGCACAAGCAGGTTTGCACGGCGGCGTGGCACCCCGGGTGCCAGATCCGCGCGGCGATCCTGCCTGCTAGCCCGCGCCCCGCGGCGTCACCGCGTGCACCTCGGTCGGCCCGGCGATGCCCTTGAACTGGGCCGCGCCCAGCGCCTGCGTGGCCAACTCCGCCGGCAGGGTGGCGCGGGTTGCGTCGTCGACCAGGATGGTGTGCGCCGCGACGCGGGTGTGCGCCTCCAGGCGCGCCGCGAGGTTCACGGTGCGGCCCACGCAGGTGTAGGTGGCGCGCCGCTGGGTGCCGGTGTAGCCGGCGATCACGTCGCCGGTGGCCAGGCCCACGCCGATCGCCAGCGGTGCGCGGCCCGCTGCCACGCGCTCGACGTTGAGCAGTTCGATCATCTCGATCATCTCGAGCGCGGCGCGCACCGCGCGCGATCCGGCGTCAGCCAGCGGCAGCGGGGCGCCGAAGATCGCCATCAGCCCGTCGCCGATCATCTGGTTGATCACCCCGCCCTGGCCGCTGATCGCGTCGAACATCAGCGTGTAGTAGGTGTTGAGCAGCTCGATGGTCTCGTCGGCCGACTGCTGCTCGCACAGCGCGGTGAAGCCGCACAGGTCGGCGAACATCACGGTGGCGGTCAGGTGCTTGCCGCCCAGAGCGAAGCCCGAGCGCTCGAGGTCCTGCTCGACCTCCGAAGTGGCAAAGCGCCGCACCATCTCGCGCTGCTCGTCGCGCAGCCGCTTCTTCTCGAGGCTGGATTGCACGCGCGCGCGCAGCAGCACCGGGTTCACCGGCTTGCGCAGATAGTCGTCGGCGCCGAGCTCGATGCAGCGGACCACGCTGGCGATGTCCTCGAGCGCAGAGGTCACGATCACCGGCAGGTCGCGCAGGCGCGGGCTGGCGCTCAGGTGCTGCAGCACCTGGAAGCCGTCCATCTCGGGCATGGCGATGTCGAGCAGCAGCAGGTCGAAGTTCTGCTGCTCCAGCAGTTCCAGTGCCAGGCGGCCGTTCTCGGCGCCCGCGCCGCGGTGGCCCAGCTGCTCCAGGCTGCGGATCAGCAGCAGTCGGTTGACCTTGTTGTCCTCGGCCACCAGCACGCGCGCGCCCGACTCAGCCACGGCGCAGCTCCGTCAGGCGCGCAGCGGCACGCTCGTAGGCTGCGCCCAGGGCCGCGAGCGGTGCGCCGTCGGCCGGCACTCCGCCGAGCTCCAGCGCGCGCGCCAGGCCGGCCAGCTCGGCCGCGCCAAAGGCGCTGCTGCTCGACTTGATCGAGTGCGCCAGGCGCTTGAACTCGGCGGCTTCTCCCGCGGCGCGAGCAGGTGACAGCGCGGCCAGCAGCGCCGGGGTCTCTTCTAGGTAGGTGCCGATCAGTTCGTCGACGAACTCGCGCCCGACGCTGGACTGCAGCTCCTCCAGTACGGCGAGGTCGATCGGGTCGTTGAGGGGTTCGCTCATGGCGCAGCTCCTTTCGCGGGCGGGACCTGGCTCAGGGCCTCGACCAGTTGCTCGACGCGGATCGGCTTGGTGAGGTAGTCGTCCATGCCGGCTGCCAGGCACATCTCGCGGTCGCCTTCCATGGCGTTGGCGGTCATGGCCAGGATGCGCGGGCGGCGCGTGCCGTCGGGCGTGCGCGCAACGATGCGGCGCGTGGCCTCCAGCCCGTCCATCTCGGGCATCTGCACGTCCATCAGCACCACGTCGTAGGGCTGGCGCGCCACGCTTTCGACCGCCTCGATGCCGTTGCTGGCCACGTCGGCGCGGTAGCCCATCTGCTGCAGGATGCGCAGCGCGAGCTTCTGGTTCACCACGTTGTCCTCGGCCAGCAGGATGCGCAGCGGATGGCGCTCGGCCATGCCGGCATCGATGCGCGGCTTGACGGCCGCGGTGGCCGCCTTGGGTGCGGCTTCGTGCGCCAGCAGCGAGATCAGCGTGTCGAACAATTGGCTCTGGCGCAGCGGCTTGGCCAGGTAAGCGCTGAACAGGCCCTCGGTGTCGCCGGCTTCCTTGCGGCCCAGGCTGCTGAACAGCACCAGCGGCAGCTGCGGATGCCGCGCGCGCAAGGCGCGGGCGAGTTCGAGGCCGCTCATGCCCGGCATGTGCATGTCCAGGATCGCCAGGTCGTAGGTCTGCGCCTCGGCCATGGCCAAGGCTTGCGCCGGGAACTCGGTGTCCTGCACCACCATGCCCCACTTGGCGGTCTGCAGCGCCAGGATGCGCCGGTTGGTGGCGTTGTCGTCCACCACCAGGATGCGCTTGCCCGCGAGCTGCGGCTGCTGCCCGATGAAGTCGCGCCGCGCGCCCTGCGGCAGCACGGCGGGCACCGCGCGGATCGTGAAGTGGAAGCTGCTGCCCTGGCCGGGCCCCGCGCTCTCGGCCCACATGGTGCCGCCCATGAGCTCGGCCAGCAGCTTGCTGATGGCTAGCCCCAGGCCCGTGCCGCCGTACTTGCGCGTGGTGCTGCTGTCGGCCTGGCTGAACTTCTGGAACAGGCGAGCCAGGCCCGCCTCGGTCAGGCCGATACCGGTGTCGCGCACGGTGAAGTGCAGGCGGCTCCCCTGGCCGGTCTGCTCGTCGCCCTCGACCCGCACGCTGAGCACGACCTCGCCCTTCTCGGTGAACTTGACCGAGTTGGAGAGCAGGTTGAGCAGGATCTGGCGCAGGCGGGTGACGTCGCCGTCGAGCGCGGCCGGCACCTCGCCCTCGAAGTCGTAGGCGATGTCCAGGTGCTTATCGGCCGCGCGCGGGCCAATCAGGTCGAGCGCGCTCTCCACGCACTCGCGCAGGTCGAAGGGATGGCGCTCGATGTCCATGCGCCCGGCCTCGATCTTCGAGAAATCAAGGATGTCGTTGATGATGGTGAGCAGCGCGTCGCCGCTGTCGCGGATCGTGGCGGCGTAGTCGCGCTGCTCGTCGGTCAGGCTGGTGTCGAGCAGCAGCCCGCTCATGCCGATCACCGCGTTCATCGGGGTGCGGATCTCGTGGCTCATGGTGGCGAGGAAGGCACTCTTGGCTTCGTTCGCCGCCTCGGCCGCGGCACGGGCCTGCTCGGTCTCGCGCATCAGGCGCGCGCTCTTCATGGCCAATTGCGCCTGGGCCGCGAAGGACTGGACCAGCTCGATCTGTGCTGCGGAGAAGGGCTGGACCTCGCGCCGCACCAGGGTAAAGACGCCGCCCACGTGCCCCTGCTCGTCGAGCAGAGGCACGCCGACGTAGCTGCGGATCAGGCCGAGCTCGACGCAGGCCACGAAGAAGGGCAGGCGCTGGCGGTAGGGGTCCGTGTCCTGGATGTCGGGGATCATCAGGTAGGGTGCGCGCTGCCACTCGCGTCCCAGGAGATAGGCCAGGGGCACGTCGCCCTGCATGGCCGCCTCTGCGAGGAACGCCGGCGGCATATGGCGCTCGCCCCCACTGAAGCGCGCCATGCCGCCCTGGGCCAGCCAGAGACCGCCCGCGTCGGCGGTGCACAGAGTCACCGCGCGCTCGACGATGGCGCCGAACACGGGCTCCAGTTGCCCGGGGTTGGCGTTGATGACGTGCAGCACCTCGGCGGTCGCAGTCTGCCGCTCCAAGGCGGCCTGCGTCTTGTTGAACAGGCGGGCGTTCTGGATCGCGATCACGCCCTGGTCGGCGAAGGTCTGCAGCAGGTCGATGTCCTTCTGCGAGAAGGCCGACGGAGCCCGGCGGGCGATTGAGATGCTGCCGATGGGCCGACCCTCCCAGAACATCGGCGCGATCAGCAGCGAGTCGAACGCGGCCTTGTGCGCAAAGCGCCTGACCACCTCTGGCACACCCTCGTCGGTCCGGGCCGCCGTGTAGTACAAGGGTCGGCGCGAGTCGAACGCCAGTCCGAGCACCGTCCTGTCGATCGGGCGCGGATAGCCGCGCGCGAACATGCCGTCGTGATCGCCATGCGCGGCGCCCACCACGACCTGCTGCTGCTCGTCGACCACCAGAACAGCGCCGCCGTCGCATGTGATCAGGCGCTTGCAGCTGTCCATGATCTTCTCGAACACGGGCTTAGCGTTGGCCACCGAGCTGCTGATCACCTGCAGCACCTCCGCGGTGGCGGTCTGGCGCTCGAGCGCCTCCTTGGTCTCCTTGAACAGCCGCACATTGTCGATGGCGATCGCCGCCTGGTCCGCGAAGGCGCGCAGCAGTTCGATGTGCCGCTGGTCGAAGTCGCGCGACTCGGCACGCCGCAGCAGGATCGTCCCGAACGCGCGCCCGTCCTTGAGCAAGGGCACCGCGAGCGTCGTGCGGTGCCCGAGCAGGCGTGCATGCTCGCGTCCCAGAGGAAACTCGCGCTCGTCGGCTGCCTGCAGGTCGTGCACCTGCACCACCTTGCCGTCGATCATCGAGCGGCCCATCACGGTGCTGCGGTCGAGCGGGACGCCTCCGACCTGGCTCGGCCGGCCCAACTGGCCGATCGAGACCGCGGCGTGCAGCAGTCCGCCTTCCAGCAGCATCACGTCGACCACATTGGCCTGACAGATGCGCGCTGCGCGCTCGGCCACCGCCTCGAGCACGGGTTGCACGTCCCCCGGGGAGGCCGAGATCACCTGCAAGACCTCGGCGGTGGCGGTCTGCCGCTCCAGCGCCTCCTGCGTCTCCTTGAACATCTTGGCGTTCTGCACAGCGATCACCGCCTGATCGGCGAAGGTCTTGAACAGCACGTTCTCGCGCTCGCGCAGCCCCTCGACCTCCTTGCGGAACATGGTCAGCGAGCCGATGCCGCGGCCCTCCCACATCAGGGGGGCGACGACCACCGCGGAGCCCAGGCCCAGTTGCGCCGCGGCCTGCGCAGCGGGCTGGCTCGCGTCGGCGGTGGCGAAGACGTCGCGGATCTCGATCAGGTTTCCCGAGCGGATGGCCTTCTCGGTGAGCGTGCCGGCCAGCGGGCGCGGGAAAGCCGCCAGCGTTCGGGCCAGGACCGCGGCGGCCTGCGCCTCGCCGACCTCGGCGCGGGCGGCTGCGGTCACGCGCATCACCGGCATGCCGACCTGGCCTTGCTCGTCGACGAGCGCCAGGCCAAACGCCTGGGCCGAGAACAGCTGCTCGCAGCGCTCGATGATCTTCTCGAACACCGGCGCGGCGTCGGACATCGAGTGGCCGATCACCCCCAGGACGTCGGCGGTGGCGGTCTGGAACTCGAGCGCTTCGCGGGTCTCGTTGAACAGGCGCACGTTCTCGATCGCGATCACCGCCTGGTCGGCAAAGGTGCGCAGGAGCTGCTGGTGGTGCTCGGCCCAAGGGCCAGGCGGCTGGCGGGTGACGGCGATCAGGCCCACCACCTGGCCGTCGCGCATCAGGGGCATGTAGAGCATCGAGCGGTAGCCGCGCAGCCGCGCCAGGTCGCGCAACATGGCCGGCACGCTGGCGTCCGCCTCGGTGTCGGCGATGCTGGCGATGCGGCCGTCCTGAATCAGTGCTATCGGCGGGAACTCGGCAATCGGCCGCGGGAACATCGCGGTCAAGGCGGCGTCCGCTTCAGCGTTGGTCGGGGTGTAGGCCTCGAGGTGCAGCACCCCGTCGATGATGCGGAACACCGTGGTCGAGAAGGCATTGAGCAGGCGCTTCGAGCTCGCGGCGATAGCCTCAAACACCGGCAGCACGTCGGACGGCGACGCGGAGATCACCTTCAGCACCTCGGCCGTGGCGGTCTGCCGCTCCAGCGCCTCCTTCGTTTCGTTGAACAGCCGCGCGTTCTGGATCGCGATGACAGCCTGGTCGGCGAAGGTCGTGAGCAGTTCCATCTGCCGATCCGACAGCGCGCCGGGCTCGGGTGAGGACATCGAGATCACGCCGATGGCCACGCCGTCCTGCATCAACGGGGCCGAGGCGATCGAGCGGAACGCCAGCTCGCGCGCCTGGCTCGCGACGAAAGCGTCGTGACCGGGGGCGCGGTTGTCCGCCACCTGCACTGCCCGGCCCTCGAGCACGGCCCGGCCGACGACACTGCGCCGGTCGATGGGCACCAACTCGGGGCCGTGGAACTCGTCGGCAGTGGCGTCGTAGCTGCGCGCCCGGCGCCGCAGGCCATCGGGCTCGACGGTACGCAGAGCGGTCTTGCGGCCGAACAGCCGCGCGGCGCTGTGCACGATCGCGTCGAACACCGGCTGGGCATCCGCCACCGAGCTACTGATGACCTGCAGCACCTCGGCGGTGGCGGTCTGCCGCTCCAGCGCGTCCTGCGTCTCGTTGAACAGCCGCACGTTCTCGATAGCGATCACGGCCTGGTCGGCGAAAGTCTTGAGCAGGTCGATCCGGCGCTGTGGTGTCGGCCCGGGCTCGGGCCAGGCGACGACGATCGCGCCCACAGGAACGCCGTCCTTGAGCATCGGCGCACCCAGCATGCGCCGCCATTGCCCAGCGCTGGCCAGCGACTTGAGCCGGTAGTGCTGGTCGGAGGCCAGGTCGTCGATCGCGTGGGGCAGGCCAGAGAGGATCACCCGCCCGTTCATGGTGCCGGCATCGACCGGCATCGGATAGGCGACCTGGGCCTTGTCCAGTGCCTCGCGCGTCCAGTTGCGTGTGGCCGCCAGGTCGACCAGCTGACCGTCGTAGCGAAAGATGGCGACGTGCTGGGACTCGAACAGGCGCATCGCGCAGTCCATGATCGCCTCGAACACGGGCGACACTTCAGTCGGCGACTCGCTGATCACGCGCAGCACGTGGCTGATGGCGGTCTGGTACTCCAGAGACTCCGTCAGCTCGACCGTGCGCTCTTCCACCGCGTGGAGCGCCGTCTGCGTTTCGTTGAACAAGCGCACGTTTTCGATGGCGATCACGGCCTGGGCCGCGAAGGTCTGCAGCAGTTCGATCTGGTGCGCCGTGAACTCGCCCGCGTCGACCCGCGTCACGCTGATGAGGCCGATCGCGACCCCTTCGCGCATGAGCGGCACGTTGGCCAGGGCACGGAAGCCGCGCGCGCGTGCCAGCTCCCGGTGGGCTTCAGTCGCACGCACGTCGCTGAACACGTCGGCGATCTGGATGGGCAGGCCGGTGCGCAGCGGGTCCAGCGCGAACTGCTCGTCCACGGCCAGCCCGTCGCCGAAGCGCTGCAGGACGTGGTCCGCACTCTCGCCGGCCTGCGTGTAGGCGGCGAGGCGCAGCAGCTCGCCGTTGCGCCTCCACACCGTGGCCGAGTAGCCGTCGACGAGGCGCTTGGCGCTGGCCACGATGGCGTCGAGCACCGGCTGCACGTCGCTGGGCGACTGGGCGATCACCTTGAGGATCTCGGCGGTGGCGGTCTGGCGCTCGAGTGCTTCCTGGGTGTCATTGAACAGGCGCACGTTCTCGATGGCGATCACGGCCTGGGCCGCGAAGGTCTCGAGCAGCGCGACGTGATGCGGTGCGAAAGGACCGGGTTCGGCGCGGGTGACGCTGATCATGCCGATGGGCGCGCCGTCCCGCAGCATCGGCACGTTGAGGTTGGCGCGGTAGTGGCGTTGGCGCGCCAGTTCGCGCCACTCCTCGGTCAGTCGGGGATCGGAGTCAGTGTCCTCGACCTGGATCGCACGGCCGCTGCGCATCGGCTCGAAGCCATAGAACGAGGGCAGCGGAGCCGGAAAGCGGGCAAGAAGGGCTGCGGCGCCGGCCTCGTCGGTCGCCGTGTAGGCCGCCAGATGCACCACGCCGTCGAAGACGCGGAACGCGGTCGCCGAGAAGCCTCCGATCAGGCGTTTGGCACTTTCGACGATGGCGTCGAGCACCGGCTGCACGTCGCTGGGCGAACGGGCGATCACCTTCAGGATCTCGGCGGTGGCGGTCTGGCGCTCGAGCGCCTCTTGCGTCTCGTCGAACAGCCGCGCGTTGCCCAGCGCGATCGTTGCCTGACGCGACAGGCCCTCGAGGAAAGCCAGCTCGCGCGCCTCGAACGGCGCCCCGCCGGTACGCCACACCGCCATCGCGCCCTGCACCACCTCGCCCGCGAGCAGGGGCACGACCATCAGGCGCTCGTCGCTGCGCGTAGCGGTGCCCGGGATCTGCAGCGCACGCGGGTCGGCGGCCGAGCTGTTGATGAACTCGGCCTGGCCGCTTTGCAGCAGGCTGCCGATGATCCCCTGGCCGGGGGCGATCGAGGTTGCCTTGAGCTGCGCCGCCAAGTCACCCAGCGCGACGATGGCGCGGTAGCGCCCCGTGCCCTCGTCAGGCAGGAAGATGGCGCTGTTCTGCGCCGCGAGCAGTTCCTTGGCGTGCGCGGCAATGCGGTCCATCACGGTGGCCAGGTCCAGCGTGGACGACAGGTCGCGGCCCACCTCGGACAGCGCCGAGGTTTCGCGCTCGCGCCGTTCGGTCTCTTGCAGCAGCCGCTGGGTCTCGTCGAACAGGCGGGCGTTCTCGATTGCCGAGGCCGTGCTCGCGGCGATGGTTTCCAGCAGGCGCACGTCGGCCGGGGTGAAGGCGTGCTCGTCGGCGTGGCTCAGATCCAGCATGCCGATCGTGCGGCCGGCGACCTGCATCGGCACGATCAGCTCCGAGCCCGGGACGAAGGGGACCAGGGAGGTCTCGCCGGCCTGCGCGATGCGCTCGGCAATGCCTTCCGAGAGCAGCAGGCTGCGGCTCATCTGATCGGAGCCCAGCTCGAGCGGGCGTGGCTCGATCTGCCAGTGGCCCAGTTGCTCCGACCAGCAGTAGGGGAAGCGCATCAGCCCGGCCTCGCGGTCGAGGCTGCGGATCAGCACCGCGAAACGCGGGAAGACCTCGCGCAGCTTCTCGCCGACGGCCGCAAAGACGCCGGGCAGGTCGAGCTTGTCCGCCAGCGCGTCTTGCACCGCGTTGATCACCGCCAGCTCGGCGTTGCGCTGCTCGGTCTCCTTGAGCAGGCGCTGAGTCTCGTCGAACAGGCGGGCGTTCTCGAGTGCGGTGCCCAGGCTGGCGACCACGGTCTGCAGGAGGCGCACGGCGGACTCGTCGAAGGCGTCCTCGCGCACGAAGCTCTCGATGCCCACCAGGCCGAGGAAGCGCTCGCCGACCATGATCGGTACGTAGACGCCCGAACTTGGTTGGTCGGTGCCCGGCATCACGGCCATCTGAAGGCCCGCATAGTCGCCAGCCTTACGCACAACCAGCGTGCGGCCCGCCCGAACTTCGCGGTACCAGGCGCGCTCCTCACGCGGTACGAACGCCCGTTGCGCCAGGCGCACACCGTGCTCGACCCCGTAGGGCATGTGCATGGTCTTGTCGTCGGCATCGAGCAAGCCGATATAGAGGTCCTGGCTCGAAAACACTTCGCGCAGCCGGTCGCCCACCAGATCGACGATGCCCTGGAAGTCCAGCTTGGAGGCGATGCCCTGCTGGATGCTGTTGATCAGCGCGAGTTCGCCCGCGCGCTGCTCCAGCGCGGCGGTGCGCTCGGCCACCTGGCGCTCCAGCCCTTCCTGAGTGCGCAGGTTGGCCAGCGCCACGGCGGCTTGCGCGGCCAGGGTGGCAAGCAGGTCGCGGTCGCCGTCGTGCAGGCGGCCGAACACCCCTTCGAGGTCGGCGTAGAGGTAGCCCAGCAACTGCTGCTGCGCCACCAGCGGAGCGACCAGGCAGCCGCGCTGGTCGATGGCCTCGGCGCCGTCGGGGCCGTGGCGCAGGCTGGCCTGGCGCGTGCGCCGGGCCTCGTCCAGCCAGGGCGTGACGGCACGCAGCAGTTCCTCGGGTGCTTCGCCTTCGGGCACCTGGGCGCCCGCAAGGTGCGGGCCGTCGGGGGATTCGAGCACCAGCAGCACGCGTCGCGCGCCCAGCAGCTCGGCCACTTCTTCGATCAGGAAGCCGTGCAGCGCATCGCTACTGGCCTGTTCATTGAGGCGCAGGCCGGTGTCCACCAGGCGCTCGATGCTCTCGCGCAGATCGGCGGCGCCCTGTAGATGGGCGGTGTAGCGCCCGGCGGGCAGGCCGGCTGCACGTGCGTGCGCCACCCAGCCCTGCACCAGATCGGCGTGCGAGGTGGGCGCGTGCAGCGCGCTGCGGCGCAGGCCCTCGTCACCCAGTTCGGCGGTGGCTTGCACCAGCAGCTTGTACGCGGTCTCGGTGGCCTCGGCCGCCAGCGCGGCGCGGCCGTTGGCGTGCAGCGCGCACGCGTGCTGCCACCACACGTGGGCGTGCGACTCGCCGCCCCCGCCGGCGCGGCCGTGCAGTGCTTGCAGTTCCTGCACCGCCTGCTCGCTCGCGCGCAGCGCGGCGCGGGCATGGCCGGCGCGTAGTTCGGCCCGCGCCAGCATAGCGAGCACCAAAGGCCGCCCCCACCGCGCGCCGTCGGCCTGCCAGATGCGCCAGCCGCTGCGCCACACGGCTACGCCCTGGGCCGGGCTCAGCCAGCGCGTCGCGCGCGTGCGCAATTCCGTGGCGGCCAGGGTGACCAGTGGCCCCGGGTCCTGCTGCTCTGCCAGGGACCGCGCCGCCTCGGCGCGCGCACTCACGGCATCAAAGGCTTCGCGCTGGCCGAGCTTGCCGTGCAGCGTGAGCAGGATCCCATAGGGGTTGAGCAGGGCGACCGGCCGTGCCTGCGCCTCGCGCAGTGCGATCGACTGCTGCATCAGGCGCACCGCGCGCCGCAGCAGACCGAGCTGGTTGTAGGTGAGCGCGAGGTTGTGCAGCGCGCTCATCTGCTGCAGCAAGTCACCCGCAGACTGCGCCACGCGCAAGGCCTGGTGCAGGCCGCGCACACGTTGGGCGAGGTCGGGGTCGCTGGAGTACAGGCTGTTGATCGCGCGCGCCTCGCCGCCGCCGTCGCCACTGGCACGCGCCAGGGCGATGGCCTGCTGCATCAGCGCGCGGTGCTCGGGCGCGTCGTCCAAGGACATGCGCGCTGCGGCCAGCACCCGCAGCGCCTGGCCTTGCAGCGCGGTCTGGCCCAGCGCCGCGAAGAGGCTTACCGCTTCGTCGGCCGCAGCGGCAGCGTCCACGGGCTTGCGCACGAACGTGGCCGTGGCCAGCCGCAGCAGGGCCAGCGCAATCAGCTCACGCTCGCCGCTGCGGCGCGCGGCCGCCAGGGCAGCCGCGGCCGTGGCTTGCGCCACCTGGGCGCGCTCCTGGCGCGACTGCACATGGGCCAGGCAGCTCAGGGCCAGCGCTTCGTGGGCGACCGACTTCGTGCGGCGCGCCAGCGCGATCATTGCATTGGCGTCGGCCTCGGCGTCGTTGAGCCGCAGCAGGGCAAGCAGGCTCTCAGCGCGTTGAGCGAGCAGGGACAGTTGCTGTTCCGTGCTCAGGCCGTTCGCCGCCATGGCGCCCGTGGCGACCTGCACTGCGTGCTCATGCTGGCCCGCGCGCGCTAGGCCGGCGACCGTGGCGTCTTCCTGGCCCAGCAGACCCGGGGCCGAGGGTTCGCCCCCGCTTTTCGGCTCGCGCCGGTGCTGCGCCATGCGACCACCCTTCCTGAGCCGAGTTGCGCCGCGCGACCGTCCACGCGCCGGACGGAGGGCATCCTACACAGCCTTGGGATCGATGAGCA
>Ga0209507_1002131_pt1 | contig 14010 bp, 8 predicted proteins | sample AD_UKC028_MetaG_FD_184414 | JGI IMG/M metagenome (GOLD analysis project Ga0209507, IMG submission 184414) | Active sludge microbial communities of municipal wastewater-treating anaerobic digesters from USA - AD_UKC028_MetaG (SPAdes) (version 2) | ecosystem: Engineered > Bioreactor > Anaerobic >...
TATGGGGAGTATCGGGATCGGTTTGGGCCGAGGCGGCGGAGCGGGGCGCGGCCGATGCGGGGAGTGGAGGCGCTGGGGGATCTGGCGACGATGAGGGATTTGCGGGTGGATGCCGTGGGGTGAGATCGGCTCGTGCGACTCTGGTGCCCTGAGGGCGAGCAGGCTTGCGCCGTCGGGGAGTCTGATGCGCATTCCATCGAGCCGGGGCTGTGCGAGGCGTTGGTTACGCCTGCATCACCACGCGGATGGATTTACGACAAGGGCTGGATCATCCGGTCGAGGATGTTCCGCGTGATCCGTTGGACGCGGGAATCCGGGCCGCGGGGGGTTGTGTAAACCGAGGGCCGGATGTAGCCGGGCGGCTCGCTCAAGCCGTCGGTCCACCAGCAGGTCGAGGCGTTGAACACAAAATTGCCGCGCGGTCCGGGGTAGATCGTCGCGGTGTAGAGGCCGCCATTGGGTTTGCCGGGCGCGCTTTGAGTGGAGCCTGAGGCGATGACCTCGAGCCCGGGGATGGGGGCGGGATCGCCGTGCCATTCCCATCCGACCAGGCCGGGAATGCCTTCCCCGAGCGCCATGCCGGTTCCCGCGAACAGCCAGTGGTCGGGCCGGACGCAGATCCAGTCCGCGCCGCCCGAGAAGGGTCCCAGGTTGCGGGCGCCGACGAGCTCGCCGGAGCTGGGGCTTTGGTGGGGCAGAGTCTCCATGCCGCGGATGGGCTTGGGGTCGGGCGGGCCGAAGAAGTCGACGCGCTCGTATGTGCGGAGGCGGCCGCGGAAGTCGGGCTGGAATTCGATGCGTCCGCAGCAGGTGTTACCGGAGAGGAAAGCGATGCTGAGTCCGCCGGCGATGGCCTGCTGGAGATGGCGGAACATCTCGATCGAGTAATACTCGTCATGGCCGACGGAGAGAAACCCGCGTGCCCGGAAGAGCCCAGCGGGATCGGCGTGGGTGTCGAGGTTGGAGATGTAGGTCACGTCGAACCCATGCTGCTCCATCCAGAAGGCGAGGGGGAATTCCCAGAGGAAGAACTCGCCGGAGCCGGTCGAGAGGGGAGCATCGAGGATCTGGCAGTATTTGGCATAGGGGCGGTTGAAGCTGACGGCGACATCGCGACCCCAGTACCACGGGGTGCGTCCGTCGTCGTAGAGGGCGAACTGGCTGGGCCAGCGGTTGTAGGCCTGCCAGGTGGTGTCGGAACACTGGAAGAGGAAGTCCGCGGGGCGGTCGTCGCGGACGATGAAGATGACGTAGCTTTGCCAGCCGTCGGGCCGGGTGGTGAGCTTGCCGAGATAGACGCCGCTCAACCAGTCGCGGGGGATCTCGAGGGAGGCGCACGGGGCCCACTGGCAATCGCGCAGGCGCCGCAAGCCGACGGGTGGATCGGGCTGGGGGGCGCCCTGGAGGGGGCCGAGCGTCCTCATGAGCCGGCCGCCCGCTCCGCCGTAATAGCCGAGCCGGTAGACATCGAGCGTGAAGGCGGAAGATGGCCGGGTGCTTACGTGGAAGGTGAGCGTCTGACCGGCGCGGAGGCTGGTGTGCGAGCAATAGCCTTCGATCCACGGGCAGCGGTACCGGGTTTCGGGATCAACGGCTGTCTTGGTTAAGAGCCAATCTCGCGTGCCGGGCAGTTGGTTTTCCCGGAACACGGCGTCCGGGGAGCGGCGGGTTGTGTATCCGGACGATGCGCGCGGGGGGAGGGACGAGCAACCGCTCAACGCCGCGGCGCTTCCGGCGCCCAACAGGCTTTGAAGCCACTCCCGGCGTGATAATGGCAAATCGAAGTGTTTCATGGGTTGATCGAGTCGCCGGGCTCCTGGAGGACACGAAAGAAGCGGAAGGACGAACTCGAGAAATCGGGATCGGGGATGATCTGAAGGCTGCCGGTGGCCAGCAAGTTGGTCCATGGGTCCCAGTCAAGCATGTTGCTGCTGCGCTGGAGCTGAAGCCGGCTGCCGATTGTGGCACAACACTCGAGATGGAACTGGGCTTCCGCGATTTTGGCCTGCAATTGCAGCGACAACAACGGGACAGGCGCATAGAGGCGGGCGATGCTGGGGCGATACTGGCTGGCCAGATAGCGGAAAGAACCGGCAATGACGATGCGGCCATCGGGCTGCAAGGCGCAGCAATGAATCGACCTCCATGAGCCTTCTCCTTCTCCGATTGCTGGAACGCTGAACGACGAGTCCAATGTGCCATCGGGATTGAGCAAAGCCAGGTCGTTTCGGGGCGCCTGGTCGTAACGGGAAAAAACGCCGCCGATGAAGATCCGCTGGTCGGGCAGGACCTGGATGGCGCGCAACATCACATTGGGGCCGTAAACGGCACGGAAAGCAGGATCCACCTGGCCGTCGGGAAGCAATCTTGTCAGCGAACGGCGCGCTGACGGGCCTGAAAATGCCGAAAACAGCGAGCTGGCTACGAGAAGCCGGCCGCGGATGTCCAAGGCCATGCAATCAATGGAAACAACCCGCATTGCTGGAGCGAAAGAAGGATCCAGGCGTCCATCGGCATGGAGGCGGGCGAGGCCGGGGCACGGGATCTGGTCATAGTTTTGAAAACGGCCGGCGATGTAAATCTCGCCGGCATCCGTCACCTGCATGCTCAAGACGGGACCGTCGGGACCGATTCCGGGAGAGAAGGACGGATCGACGAGACCCGAGTCGAAGAGCCGGGCGAGGTTGGATTGGGTGGCGCCGTTGATCTGAGAAAACTCGCCGCCGATCAGGATGCCGCCGCCGGGCTGGAGGCGGACGACGAAAATGTTCGGAGGCAGCTCTGGCGGGAACTCGAGCGGGCGGAACGACGGGTCCAGCGAGCCATCCGGGAGCAGCCGGGCCACTCCCGGAGAGGATTGATCATTGACATGAAGGAATTTCCCGGCCAGGAGGAAGCGATCGTCCGGCATGATAAGGATGTCCCCGACCGCTCCATCGACCGGCCCAACATTGAAGTCCGGGTCGATTTGTCCATCCGGATCAAGCCGCACGAGGTTTTGTTGGGGTGTTTCGAAAAAAGCCCCAAAACTTCCTCCGGCCAGGATTTTCTGATCTTGTTGGATGGCGACGCAGTCAATCCACGGCGGGTTGGGGTTGACGTTGGTGAGGCCCAGGTCGAACGAGTCATCGGGCATGCCCGGGGCATCGGGCGGGATGATCTCGAGGGTGGCGGTGGACGTCCATTGAGCGCCATCGGCGCTGGTGATGGTGACGGAGTATTGGCCGGCATTGGCGGGAGTCGGGCTGGCAAGGTAGAGCAGGCTGTTGGATTGAGCGGGGAGGAGTTCCTGGTTGAGGAACCACTCGTAGGTCAGCGGCAGAGATCCCGAAGCCCGGGCCTGGAAACAGGCGGATTGGCCGATGGAAATGACCTGATCGGCGGGGGCTTCGCGCGGCTGGAACGATTCGGTTGGGAATTCGAGAGCGGCGGCCCAGCTCGATGCCTGGCCCAGGGCATTGGAGACCGTGACCTGATAAACCCCGGCGTCGGCGGCTTGGGCAGCGTGGATTTCCAGCAGGCAATTGGTCTGGCCCGACAATGGGATGCCGTTTTTCTCCCACTGGAAAAAGAGGGGAGATTGGCCAGTGGCAAACACATCCAAATCGTAATCGTTGCGGGGCGTCAGGATTTGCGAGCGGGGCGAAAAGATGACTTGCGGCAGACCAGAATGGGTGTGGGCGAGATCGACATCGAGCTGGATCAGGCGGGAGCAGGGGCTGCCATCGAACTGGGTGAACCCGCCGCCCACCAGAAGGCTTCCAGCGGAGGACAGGCTCAGGGCGAGGACGCGTTCGTTGAAGCCGGATCCCGGGTTGAAGGTCCGATCGAACTTGCCGGAGGGCAGGACTCGAGCGATGCGGTTGCAGCCATAGCCATCGTACGAGGTGAACTCCCCTCCGATCAGCAGCCGGCCGTCTGGACATATGGCAAGGGCCCGCACGGGTCTGGTCGGTCCCGATCCGGGATTGAACGAGAGATCCACCGATCCATCCGAGTTGAGCTGAACCAAGTGGTTGCGCGTTTGGCTGGAAACGCGGTGGAAGTTGCCGCCGACGATCGTCTTGCCGCCGGCAAGACAAGCCAAGTCATAGACGACGATCGTCGTCTGATTGGTGATTTGCATCGGGGGGATGGCCCAGTCCGGATCGAGATTGCCGTCCGGCAAAACCCGGATCACACCGTTTTTGTTCACCGGATACGTGGGACTCACCGTGCCCACAAGAATCCGGTCGTCACTCAAGATCCGGATGACCTGCGCCTTTGAAATGTTCTTTGGCAGGTTGGAGAAGGCGGTGTCGATCGCGCCGTCTCTTCCCAACCGTATGAGAGGCTGGCTTGGAGAATCGCCGCCGACCAGGAAGGACCCGTCGCGTTGCTCGGCGAGACTCAGAATGGAGGGGCGCCGGGCCGGATTGAAACCGGAGTCGAGTGAGCCATCGGGATTGAACAACTGCAGGAACGGTGAAGAGACCAGCACCTGGCCATTGGAGCATCGGACAAGCGGCGGAGCGTAATGGTCGATCATGAAGTGGCCAGGCAATTGGAGATCGATGGATTCATCGAGGGCGCCATCGGCATGGAGACGGGCGGCATAATTGCGCGGAACCCCATTGACCGTGGTGAACGCGCCGGTGATCCAAAAGTCGGCGCCGGGCTGACCGATGATCCGTTCGGCATCCGAGTACTGGTAGCCACCGATGGTAACATCGAAGGCCGTGTTCCGGGTGGAAGGTTGCGAAGGATCGACCCCGAGGCGAGCGACGCGGCTGGTGGCGCTGCCGGTGGAATTGCTGATTACAACCCAGTACTCGCCGGCGTCGCCCGGCGTCACATGGTCAATGAACAGGCTGGCGTTGGTTTGTTCCAGGAGCGGAGCTCCGTCTTTCCACCATTGCTGTTGGATGGGAAGCGAGCCTTGGAGTTCCAGGCCCAGACAGGCTGGCTGGCCCTCGACGATGACACGGGTATCCGGATGCCGGAGGATGAGAGGAGGCCGCGGCGGCGTATCGGACGTGAACCGGGCCAGTCCGGGGGCATCCTGACCGCCGATTTGGGTAAACGAGCCCGCCAGAACGAGCCGGTCATCGGGCAGGAGTGCGCAGGCTCGTCTTCTGTAATTGGATTGAGCTCTATCGACCACCGCAAGGCTGCTGTAGCTGATGTCGAAATCTCCGTCGGGAAAGAACCTATATAGTGATTCGGTATCGGTCGGGATGAGCAGCTTTCCGTCCGACTGAATCGAGAGATCGGTGGCCACCATGATGCCCATGGTGTAACCATTTGTGTAGCCGGGATCGGGTTCGCTGTTCGGCTGAAGCCGCTGCCATCGGATCATTTGCATAAAAGAGATCATTCCCACCAGGAGCGAGTCGTCCACATCTCGAACCAGGGCGCCTGTCGAGTTGAGATTAGGCAACGGATCGGAAAAAGAATCGTCCACGGCGCCATCCGGATTGAGGCGCAACAGGAACAACGTGCCGCCAATCACGATGCGGCCATCCGACTGGACGGCAATGGCGGAAATGCCCCGCTTGCTTGCATCCTGGTATCGGTATTGGAAAGTCGGATCGAGCCGTCCGTCGGGCAGCAGGCGGACGAGCTGCGCGCAATGGACGCCATGGAATCGAGTGAACTTGCCGCCGACGAGGATTCGGCCATCGGCCTGGAGCGCGAGGGCGAGGACCTCGTTGGTGGCGCCGCCGCCGGCCAGCTCATCTTCCTCGAGAGCGCCATTGGGCCATAGGCGCGCGATGCAGCCGCGAGCGCGGCCTTGGAAGTTGGTGAAAACGCCGCCGATCAGGATGCGTCCATCGGATTGGTGGAGGATGGTATTGATACGGGCGGGGGTTGAACCCAGGGCGCCGGTGGGCCCCGATCCGGGATCGAATGCATCGTCGGCGGAGCCATCGTAGCACAGCCGGGCGATGGCAGGCCGAGGCAGATCGCCGACCTTGGTGAAATCGCCCGCGATCAGGACCTTGCCATCGGGGAGCGCCGCGACGTCTCGGACCAGGCCGTCAGGGCGAGCTGGGAGGAAGGTTGGATCCAGCGCTCCGGCTGGCAGCGGATCCGCCGCGGTAGTTTTGAGGCAGCAAACGACGACCAGCAGACGCGCTACTCCTGCCAGAAAGTCCCGTGAGCGGAGGGCGGTGTGCATGGCCAACGGTTCAATCTTCGGGCAGGGGTTTGCCTTTGGTTTCGGGCGCCCAGATGAGGGCGACGATGCCGAGCAGGTAGATCGAGCTCATGATGATGGCGGTGGTGCGGAACGGGATCACGGTGGTCAGGTAGCCGAACAGGGCGGGGGCGGGAGCGGTCAAGAAACGGACTGTATTATAGCAGAAACCCACTCCGGTGCCGCGGAGGCGGGTGGGGAACAGCTCCGGGAAATAGATCGAGTATCCGGCGAACACGGACAGCGTGGCAAAGCCCATCATCGGCAGCATCCAATAGGCGTCGGCGGCCGTCTTCAGGGAGTAGAACACGAATGCGACGACGATCCAGCAGAGGATGAAGGATCCGAGGAACGCGGTGCGGCGGCTGACGAACGACGCGACGAAGGTGAAGACGACCATGCCGGTGAATGCGCCGACATCCTGGAGCGCGGTGCCCCAGGAGCGGACGAAATCGACGGTGGATTGAGGGGCGCCCTTGAGGGCCTCGGAGACCAGCTCGGGCGAGAAGAACCCGATGCCCCAGAGGCCGATCATGCCGGAGACGCCGAGGCAGAGGCCGATGATGGCGTTATGGCGCCAGCGGGGGTGGCGGAAGAGATCGGCGAGGGAGCCGACGTTTCGCTGGGAGCCGGTGGCGGCGGCGGCTTTGGCCTGCTTCCAGGCTTCGGGCTCACGGAGGATGAAGAGGATGGGGATGACCAGGAGCGAGGGGATGATGCCGACGAAGAAGAGCAGGCGCCAGCCGGAGTAATCGCCGACCAGGTTGACGGCGCTGGGTGGGATCTGGGTGCTGATGATCGAGCCCATGATATTGCCGGTGGCGGACAGGGCTTGGAGCGAGCCCAGGGCGATCGCGCGCATGCGGCCGGGGACGCTCTCGGCGACCAGGGTTGTGGCGGCGCCGAACATGCCGCCGACGCCCAGGCCGACCAGGAAGCGGTAGGAGAGAAACTCGGCCGGGCTATGCGCGATGCCGGAGAGCCCGGTGAAGCAGGAGTAGACCATGAGCGTGGCGGCCATGGTTTTGACGCGTCCCCAGCGGTCGCTGAGCATGCCGAAAAAGATGCCGCCGACGGCCCAGCCGAGCATCATGCAAGCGGTGGCCCAGCCGCCGAGCGATTTGGCGTGAGTGGCGATGGACTGGAGAAGGGCGGGATCGTTGGCAGCGGTGGCGGCGTGGATGCCGAGCAGCTCCTTGAGGGCGGGTTCGCGGGCCAGGATGAACAGCCGCTGGTCCATGCAGTCAAACAGCCAGCCGCACGAGGCGATGATCACGACCAGCCAATGATAGAGAGTGACGCCGTCAAAGATGTTCCCCGAGCTGGCGCCGCCCGATGGATTGGATTGAGATGTTTGCACGGATTCCTATGGGCACATGTTAGTTTTCGGAACTGGCGACATAGTCCGGATCATGCATGGCCATGTCAAGCGCTTGGGCAGGCGAGGGGCTGGAAAAGTGCTGGCGAAGCCGTAGTGCCTGCGGGCTTGAGCCGGGCCGGATTGGGCTCGACGGGGGGGCGTGCATCGGTGCAATGTAGGCATCATGAAAGCACGTGTTATGAGCCTGGGGCTGGGGGTGTCCGTTCTGGCGGTTGTGTCAGCGGGCGCCGCGGAGCAGCACCGCACGCTGACAGTGCGCGAGTATCGGGATCGCATGAAGGGGGGGTGGATCGGGCAGATCGCCGGGGTGTCCTGGGGCGCGCCGACCGAGTTCAAGTGGAAGGACGAGATCATCCCCGAGGACAAGATGCCGCTGTGGCGGCCGGAGATGATCAACCACGCGTTCGGGCAGGACGATCTGTATGTGGAGATGACGTTTCTCCGGACGCTCGAGGAATATGGTCTGGGCGCGTCGATTCGGCAGGCGGGGATCGATTTTGCCAACAGCGGCTATCCGCTCTGGTGCGCGAACCGGGCGGGGCGGACCAACCTGCGGCGCGGCATTGCGCCACCGGACTCGAGCCATCCGCAGTTCAACCGCTGCCCGAACGACATCGATTACCAGATCGAAGCGGACTACTCGGGGCTGATTGCGCCGGGGCTGCCGCAAGTGGCGATCGATCTGGGCGAGAAGTTCGGGCGTCTGATGAACTACGGGGACGGGATGTATGCGGGGCAGTTCATGGGGGCGATGTATGCGGAGGCGTTTTTCGAGAGCGATCCGGTTCGAATCGTCGAGGCGGGTCTGCGGGCGATCCCGGCCGCAAGCCAGTATGCGGAGATGGTGCGCGATTTGCTGGCGTGGCACCGGGCGGATCCGAACGACTGGCAGAAGGCGTGGGGGCTCTGCCAGCGCAAGTACCGGGAGGATCCGGGGTATCAGCGGGCGTCCAACGGCGGGATCGACTGCAAGATCAACGGCGCCTACGTGCTGCTGGGGCTTCTGTATGGGAATCGGGATGCGGATCGGACGATCGTGATCTCGTGCCGGGCGGGGCAGGATTCGGACTGCAATCCATCGAGCTCGGCGGGCGTGCTGTTCACGACCATGGGCTTCTCGCGTCTGCCGGCGCGGTTCAACACAGGGCTCGACGAGGAGAAGGAGTTCAGCCACACGGCCTACAATTTTCCGCGGCTGATCGAGGTGTGCGAGAAGCTGGCGCGGAGCTATGTGACGCGGCATGGAGGCAGGGTCGAGAGGGGGGCGTCGGGCGAGGAGGTGTTTGTGATCCCCGTGTCCGAGCCCAAGCCGAGCCGGCTGGAGCTGAGCTGGGCGCCGGGGCCGATCGCCGGCAGCCGGTTCACCCCGGAGGAGATGGCGCAAATCCGGTATACAGCCACGCCGGCGGGCATGAAGGAAGCGGTCGAGCGATGGTCGGCCGGCTGGGAGATTGTCGATTGCGGCCAGGACATGGACCCGGGATTGCGCGCGGAATGGGGAGGGAAGAAGAACGTGCTCTGCACGCATCCGCTGGATCAGACGACGGGCTGTGTGCTTCGGCGGACGGTGGACGTGCCGTCGGGGCGGAAGACGGCGCTGCGCCTGGTTGTGGGGCATGATCCGCAGGGCGATTTCGAGCTGCGGGTTCGGGCGGGCGGCCAGGAGCTGCTGCGGAAGCCGGTGAGCGCGGCGACCTGCACGGACGGCCACTGGCTGGCGGCGGAGGTTGATCTGACGGCGTTTGCGGGCCGGACGATCCGGCTGGAGCTAGTGAACCAGCCCACCGGCTGGTCCTACGAGGCTGCTTACTGGGCCGAAGCGAGCATCGGGAGCGAGTAGGGATTTTTCCGGGGCGATCTGGGTGGGCTGCCTGGGATTGGATCAGGCGGGGATGGCGGTGCAGGGGTGGGGCGGATGGACCGGTTTCGATACTGTGTTGCGCTGCTGGTGGTGATGGTCGGGCCAACGATCCTGGTTTACTGGCTGGCCATTCATCGCTGGATACGCTTGTGGCGCCGGCTGGGTGCGGCCGCCACGCTGGGAGCGGTCTGGTCGCTCATGCTGGTGTCGGCGGCGGGGTTATTCCGGGCCCGAGGCTGGCTGCTGTCGGTGGATTTCGGGACGCATCGTTTTCTGGCGATTGCGGGGCTGATTTGTTTGGGGATCGCGGGCTGGCTGGGATGGGAGCTTCGGCGGAACTTCGGGTTCCGTGTGCTGCTGGGGCTGCCGGAGCTTGCCCCGTCGAGATATCCGGCGCGACTGATTGCGGAGGGGGTTCACGCCCGGGTGCGGCATCCGCGGTATGTGCAGCTGTTCGTGGCGCTGGCGGGGTGGTCCCTGCTGGCGAACTACGCAGCGAGCTACGCGGTCTGCGCGCTCTGGATTCCCGGGGTGTGGGTGATGGCCCGGCTCGAGGAGAGGGAGCTGCGGGAGCGGTTCGGGCCTGCGTACGAGGAGTATTGCCGTCGAGTTCCGGCGTTTGTGCCGCGGCGTCCGGATCGATCCTGAACGCCGCGGGCGGTGCGGGGCCGGGAGGCGGCCGTGTTCAGGCGTCGTAATAGAGGTGCATCTCGTAGGGGTGCGGCCGCAGGCGGAGGGCGTCATGCTCCTTGCGCTTGGTGCTGACCCACATTTCGAGGAAGTCGAGGCTGAAGACATCGCCTTTGAGGAGGAACTCGTGGTCTTTCTCGAGGCAATCGAGCGACTCGCCGAGGCTGGCGGGGACGCTGGGGACCTGTTTGAGCTCCTCCGGTGGGAGCTCGTAGATATTTTTGTCGAGGGGCTCGCCGGGATCGATCTTGTTGAGGACGCCGTCCAGGCCGGCCAGGAGGAGGGCGGAGAAGGCGAGGTAGGGGTTGGCGGCGGGATCGGGCGGGCGGTATTCGATCCGCTTGGCCTTGGGATTTTCGCTGTAGGCGGGGATGCGGATGGCGGCGCTGCGGTTGCGCGAGCTATAGGCGAGGTTGACGGGGGCTTCGTAGCCGGGGACCAGGCGTTTGAAGCTATTGGTGGTGGGGCTGCAGATGGCGCACAAGGCCCGCGCGTGCTTGAGGATGCCGCCGATGTAGTAGAGGGCCATCTGGCTCAGGCCGGCGTATTCGTTGCCGGCGAAGAGCGGCTTGTTCTTTTTCCAGAGGGACATGTGGGTGTGCATGCCGGAGCCGTTGTCTCCGAAGAGCGGTTTGGGCATGAACGTGGCGGTTTTTCCGTGTTTCTTGGCGACGTTGCGAACGATGTATTTGAAGACCATCATCTTGTCGGCCATGCGGACGAGGGTGTCGAAGCGGATATCGATCTCGACCTGGCCGGCGGTGGCGACCTCGTGGTGATGGCGTTCGACCTTGAGGCCGAGCTCGTCCATGATGAGGCACATTTCGGTGCGGAGATCCTGCTGGGTATCGGCGGGGGCGACGGGGAAGTAGCCCTCTTTATATCGGATCTTGTAGCCGAGGTTGGGCATTTCATCGCGGCCGGCATTCCAGGCGGCCTCCTCGGAATCGATCAGGTAGGACGATCCGTTGGTGCGGTTGTCGAATTGGATGTTGTCGAACACGAAGAACTCGGCCTCGGGGCCGAACACGGCTGTATCGGCGAGCCCGGTGGCGAGGAGGTAGCGTTCGGCGCGGTGGGCGATGCCGCGGGGGTCGCGGAGGTAGGCCTCCTTGGCGCCGGTCTCGGCGATGGTGCAGGTCAGCGAGAGCGTGGGGACGGCGCAGAACGGATCGATGAACGCCGTGGCGGGATCGGGCATGGCGAGCATGTCGGATGCCTCGATGGACTTCCAGCCGCGGATGGATGAGCCGTCGAAGCCGAGCCCTTCGGCGAAGGCCTCCTCGGTCAACTCGCCGATGGGCAGGGTGAAGTGCTGCCAGGTCCCGAAGGTGTCGACGAACTTCAAGTCGACCATTTTCGCCCCGGATTTCAGGGCCGTTTCGATTGCGTTTTTCGGTGTGCTCATTCCGTGATGGGTGTGGGTTTTCGGTTGTTCTGCAGAGGCGGCGGTCCGCCTGCTGCGGGTTGATTGCATTGGGGGTTGTGATCAGCCGTGATACGCTTCCTCGCCATGCTCGGACAGGTCCAGGCCGATCGTCTCAACTTCCTCGGACGGGCGCAAGCCGATAGCGGCCTTGAGGGCGAAGGCGATCGCCGCCGTGCCAGCTGCGGCCAGGAGGGTGGTGAGGGCGACGGCCTTGAGCTGCTCGATCCAGAGAGTCTTGCCAAGGAAATCCTGGAGGTTGGAGGCGAGGTTGGGGTTGGCGTCGGCGGTGGCCAGGAGGCCGGTCAGAAGGGCGCCGAGGGTGCCGCCGACTCCGTGCACGCCGAATGTGTCGAGGGCGTCATCGTAGCCCAGCCATGCCTTGAGCCGGTAGCATGCCAGGAAGGGGATGAGGCCGGCAGCGATCCCGATGAGGACCGCGCCGGAGGGCATGACATATCCGGCGGCGGGGGTTACGACGACCAGGCCGGCGACCGCGCCCGAGCAGAAGCCCAGGACGCTGGGTTTGCCTTTGACGATCCATTCCGCGGCGGGCCAGACGAACGAGGCGACTGCGGCGGCGAGGGTTGTCGTGGTGAATGCGCCGGCCGCAACGCCGTCGGCGGCGAGGGCGCTTCCGGCGTTGAAGCCGTACCAGCCCACCCAGAGCATCCCGGTGCCGACCATGCAGAGGACCATGCTGTGCGGGGGCATCGGCTCCTTGGGATAGCCAAGCCGTTTGCCCAGGATCAGGCAGAGAATCAGAGCGGTCCATCCCGAGGACATGTGGACCACGGTGCCTCCGGCGAAATCGACAGCGCGGATCGATGCGCGGGGGTTCCAGACGCCGTTCATGAGCCCGTCGATACCCCAGACCATGTGCGCCAGGGGGAAGTAGACCAGGAACATCCAGAGGGCGACGAAGGCCAGCACGGCGGAGAACTTCATGCGTTCGGCGATCGCGCCGACGATCAGCGCGGGCGTGATGATCGCAAACATGAGCTGATACATCGAAAAGACGTTCTGGGAGATCCAGTAGGAATAATTGGTGTTGGGACTGGAATCCACGCCAGCCAGGAACCGGAACGAGAGGCCGCCAAGGAAGGAGCCGCGGGAGTCGAACACCAGGCTGTAGCCCGCGCAGTACCACAGGATCGTGACCAGGCCGGCGATCCCGAGGCATTGGCCCAGGACCGAGAGCACGTTCTTGCGTCGGACGAGCCCGCCGTAGAAGAGGGCCAGGCCGGGCAGCGTCATGAACAGGACCAAGGCCGAGGATGTCATGAGCCATGCGTTGTGGCCGGGGCCGGGGCCGGGCACTTTGGAGGCGACGGCGGCATCGGGGGCGTCGGCGGCTCGAGCCGTGTTGTTGAGGTAGGCCTCGACGTCGGCCAGGCGCTGCTCGAGAGTCGGTTCTGTCCGGGGCGCGGCGGCCGCGGCATCGGCGGCGGGGCAGAGCGCGGGGGCCAGGTGCAGAGCCATGACCAGCAACCAGAGCCAGGATCGGATTGTTTTCATAAGCGGATCGGGCTGGATGAATCGCTGCTCAGACAGCTTGATCTCCCTTCTCCTCGGTCCGGATCCGGATGGCCTCGATGATGGGGGAGATGAACACCTTGCCATCGCCGATCTTGCCGGTCCGGGCGGCTTTCACGATGGCCGCTACGGCGGGGTCGACATCGCCATCGGCCATGACGACCTCGATCTTGATCTTCGGGAGGAAATCGACCGTGTATTCGCTGCCGCGGTAGATTTCGGTGTGGCCCTTCTGGCGGCCGAACCCTTTGACCTCGCTGACCGTCATGCCCTCGACGCCAACTTCGGCGAGCGCGTCCTTGACCTCTTCGAGCTTGAACGGTTTGATGATCGCTTCGATTTTTTTCATGGCGCATCTGTGGCTCAGTCATCGTCCGACGACGATCAGGGCTGGAGCAGCCCTTGTGCCAAGCCGCGTGATCGAATCGATGATTATCGCAATCGATTGGGCTCGAGCAGGATGCATTGATGAAGTTCGAGTGGCAGATCGAGCGGATGGGGCAGGGTCGGGTGGCTCTTTTTAGCCAGTTGATCAAAACAAGCCAGGCATCGGGTGCAGGAAATAACAGTTCGGCTCTTGGCGCGTCCGATCGGACCAAGGGGGCGTCTGCGGAGCGTGTTCTGCTTCACATGGCCCATGGAGGAGGGCGTGGAGAGACCCGGGCTTTAAGGGTCTGTGCAAAAATTACTTCCGATTTTGGCGGGAGCGCCGCCGGGCCCGATGCGAGGCGCAAGGGAGGGAGTGTATCCCCCCGCGATACTCGACCGACCGAGCCACGAAGCAGATGGCCCGGCGCCGCCCCGCCCCGCAGGGCTGGGGGCCTTGGGCGCGCTGGCTGTGTTGCTCCTCGCTCACAGACCGCGCGGGTATGCTCGCTCGTCGCGCCTTGCCAGCCCGCCCAATCCCCTCCAGCAAAATCGGAATTCATTTTTGCACA
>Ga0209507_1002132_pt1 | contig 14001 bp, 15 predicted proteins | sample AD_UKC028_MetaG_FD_184414 | JGI IMG/M metagenome (GOLD analysis project Ga0209507, IMG submission 184414) | Active sludge microbial communities of municipal wastewater-treating anaerobic digesters from USA - AD_UKC028_MetaG (SPAdes) (version 2) | ecosystem: Engineered > Bioreactor > Anaerobic >...
GGGGAAGAAAAATGACTCGTATCGTTATGCAACCTTCGGGCAAGGCGGTGGATTGCGCCTATGGCGACACCGTGCTGATGGCGCTCGAAAAGGCGGGTTACGCCCTGCCCAACAATTGCCGCGCCGGCGCCTGCGGCGAGTGCAAGGTCAAGGTCACCTCCGGTCAGTTTGACCAGGGCATGGTGCTCGACATGGCGCTGTCACAGGACGAGCGGAAGCAGGGCTACGGCCTGATGTGCATGGCCAAGCCGATTTCCGAGGAACTGGTCATCGAATGGGGCACCCTCGATGCCAAGCCGAAACTCTTCCCGCCGCGCGAGGATGCGCTGTTCGTCGTCACCGACAAACGGCCGATTGCTGCCCGCGTCGTCGAGTTGCGCCTGCGCCCGGTCGGCCAGCCGATTCGCTACTGGCCCGGCCAGTACGTGACCATCGGCAATCCGCGCGCCGACATCCCGGCTCGCGCCTACTCGATTTCCAACGCCCCGCGCCCGGATGGCGAACTGGTGCTGCAGGTCGCCCGTGCCGACGGCGGCGTCACCAGCAACTGGATCCACGACCAGTTGGCCGTCGGCGAGAACGTCAAGATTTCCGGCGCCTACGGCACCTTCATCGGCGACCCGTCGGTCGATACGCCGGTCCTCTGCCTGGCCGCCGGCACCGGCCTGGCGCCCGTGCTGGCGCTGGCCGAAGCGGCGCTGCGCCGTGGTTTCAAGAAACCGGTGACGATGCTGTTCTCGGCCCGCACCCGGGAAGACGTCTACAGCCAGGGCATGATGGCCTGGTGGCGGACCAAGCACCGCAATTTCGACTACAAGGTCACGCTGACCCGCGAACAGGCCGAAGGCTACCTGGCCGGCCGCGTCGATGTCGTGCTGCCGCAGTTGTTCAAGGATCTGTCGAAGCACACCATCTTCGCCGCCGGCAGTCCGGAGTTCGTCGATGCCTGCGTCGCCGCGGCCAAAAAGCAGGGCGCGCTGGATGAGTTGATCCACACCGAGGGCTTCTTCGCCCAGCAGCAACCGGTGGTCGCCGACGCCGAGCATTTGTTGCCGGTTTGAACGGTTGACCGCAGCAATGCCTCTATAACGACAAAGGAAACGAGATGACCCACTTGTACCCACAGAGAAGGAGCGTGTGATGCTTGCCCAGTTCCTGCAATTCCTCTTTTCCGGGATCACGGTCGGCGCGACTTACGCGCTGGCCGCTCTCGGTTTCACGCTGATCTACAACGCCAGCAACGTGATCAACTTCGCCCAGGGCGAATTCATCATGCTCGGCGGCATGCTGGCGGTGTTCTTCCTGCAGGCCGGGCTGCCGCTGCCGGTGGCGCTGCTGCTCGCCATCCTGGTGCCGGCCATCGTCGGCGTGCTGATCGAGAAACTGGCCATCGAGCCGGTCAAGGGCGCCGAGACGGTGACCCTGATCATCATCACCATCGGCGCCTCGCTGGTCATCCGCGGCCTTACCAGCGTCATCTTCGGCAAGGGCACGCACAGCCTGCCGGCTTTCTCCGGCGAAACCCCGATCGACGTCCTCGGCGCCACGCTGATGCCGCAGAGCCTGTGGGTGCTCGGCGTCACCGCGCTGGTCGTCGTCGTGCTCTGGTACTTCTTCAACCGCACGCTGCAGGGCAAGGCCATGCTGGCCACTTCCTACAACCGGCTGGCCGCCGAACTGGTCGGCATCAACACCAATTGGGTGCTGTTCATGAGCTTCGCCATGTCGGCAGCGCTCGGCGCGCTGGGCGGCATCCTGATCACGCCGATCACGCTGACCTCCTACGATGTCGGCATCATGCTCGGTCTCAAGGGTTTCGTCGCCGCTGTACTCGGCGGCCTGGGCAACGGCCTCGGCGCCGTCGTCGGCGGCCTGCTGGTCGGCATCCTCGAAGCGATGGGCGCTGGCTACATCTCGTCGGCCTACAAGGATGCGATGCCCTTCGTGCTGATCCTGTTCATCCTCTTCTTCATGCCGCGCGGCCTGTTCGGCGGCAAATCGACGGATCGGGTGTGAGCATGAAAAAAAGCGTTTATAACGGCCTCTATCTGGTCATCGCCATCCTGGCGGTGCTGCCCTTCGTGCTGCCCAACAGCTTCTATGTCGACCTGGTCATCCGCATGGCGATCAACGCCGTCATCGTCCTCGGCCTCAATCTGCTGATCGGCTTCGCCGGCCAGATCAGCCTCGGCCACGCCGGTTTCCTCGGCATCGGCGCCTATGCGTCGGCCGTGCTGCCGACGCATTTCGGCTGGCATCCGCTGCTGGCGATGGGTGCCGGTGCGGCGGCCACCGGCCTGCTGGCGGCGCTGGTCGCGCGGCCGATCTTCAAGCTCAAGGGCAACTACCTGGCGATGGCGACGCTCGGCCTCGGCATCATCATCAACATCGCCCTGCGCAACGAAGCGCAATGGACCGGCGGGCCGGACGGCATGCCGGTGCCGGCGATGGGGATGTTCGGCTTCGAGCTGAGCAACGACAAGCAGTGGTACTGGGTGGTGGCGCTGCTGCTGTCGGTTTCCGTCTGGGCTTCGCTCAACCTGATCGACTCGCCGTTCGGCCGCGCCCTGCGTGCGCTTCACGGCTCGGAAGTCGCCTCGCAGGTGGTCGGCGTCGATGTCGTGCGCTACAAGGTGGCGATCTTCGTGCTGTCAGCCGTCTTCGCCAGCCTGATGGGCAGCGTCACTGCGCATTACGTCGGCTTCGTCAGTCCCAATTTCGCCGACTTCTTCCACTCCATCGAACTGGTCACCATGGTGGTGATCGGCGGCATGGCCTCGGTATACGGGTCGCTGGTCGGTGCCGTGCTGCTGACCGCCTTGCCGCAGGCCCTGGCGACCTTCGAGGGCTGGGAGACGGTGGTGTTCGGCGCCATCCTGATGCTGTCGATGATTTTCTTGCCCAAGGGTCTGGTCCCGACGCTGGCGGCCAAATTCGGAAAGGGGGAGTGACATGTCGATGCTCCAGGTAAAGGATCTCTCCATCCATTTCGGCGGTGTCAAGGCCGTCCAGAACGTCAGCTTCAACATCGATTCCGGCATCGTCTATGCCGTGATCGGCCCCAACGGCGCCGGCAAGACGACGCTGTTCAACCTGATTACCGGCGTCTACAAGCCGACGACGGGCGAAATCACGCTCGACGCCGAAGCCATTCACGGCAAGTCGCCGAACGAACTGGCCCGGCGCGGCGTCGCCCGCACCTTCCAGAACCTGCAGATCTGCATGAACATGAGCGCCGTCGAAAACGTCATGGTCGGCGCCCATCTGCGGCTGGATCGCAATCTGGTCAAGGCAGCCTTGCGCTTCCCCGGTCTCAAAAAGCGCGATGCCGAACTGCGCGAGGAAGCCGCCGAACTGATGCGCTTCGTCGGCCTCGGCCAGTATGTCGAGGCGCGCGCCGACGCGATGTCCTACGGCGCCCTCAAGCGCCTGGAAATTGCCCGCGCCCTGGCCATGAAGCCGCGCCTGATCTTCCTCGACGAACCGGCCGCCGGTCTCAATCCCAAGGAGACCATCGAGGTCGACCATCTGGTGCGCAAGATTGCCGATTCCGGCGTCACCGTCGTGCTCGTCGAGCACGACATGAAGATGGTCATGAACCTGTCCGACCGCATCCTCGTCCTCAATTACGGCAAGAAGCTGGCCGAGGGTACGGGCGAGGAAATCCGCAAGAATCCTGACGTGATCGCCGCCTATCTCGGCGCGCACGCCTGAGGGAGAGAACATGGAAGCACTGCGCATCATCACCGAAGAACACCAGAACCTGTGGCGCATCGCCACGACGATCGACATGGTCGCCGACGAAATCGACGGCGGCAGCAAGGTCGAGGTGCCATTCTTCAGTTCGGTCTTCGACTATATCGAGCAATACATGGATCGCGCCCATCATACGAAGGAGGATGATTTCCTCTTCCGTCTGCTGCGCCAGCGCTCGCCGGAAGCCGGCGCGATCCTCGACCGCCTGCAGGCCGAGCACCGCAACGGCCCGGAAAACCTGCGCGATTTGCGGGTAAAACTGGCGTCGACCGCAGCCGGTGGCGAGAACAACGCCGCCTTCACCGCCGCGCTGCGCAATTACACGCAGGGTGTGAAAAGTCACGTGCGCAGCGAGGAAAAGGACGCCATGCCGCTCGCCCGCGAGGTGCTGACGGCGGACGACTGGGCCGAGATCGACCGCGCTTTCCTCGATAACGAGGATCCGCTGTTCGGCGGCAAGGCCAAGGCCGAGTACCGCGAGCTCTTCCACCGCATCGTCAGCCTGGCGCCGGAATCGGTCGGCCTCGGCGCGCGCAGCGCCGGTGAACTGCAGCCGGGCGTGCTGGCCGGTGGCGGCGACATTCTGCTGTCGGTGTCGGGCATGGAAAGCTGCTATGGCCGGATCAAGGCGCTGAAGGGCATCGATCTAGAAGTCCGGCGCGGCGAGACGGTCGCCCTGGTCGGTGCCAACGGGGCGGGCAAGACGACTTTCCTGCGCACCTTGTCCGGCGTGCAGCCGATGAGTGCCGGAAAGATCGTCTTCGACGGCGAAGACATCTCGAAGCTGCGTGCTGACCTGCGCATGCGCCGCGGCATCTGCCAGAGCCCGGAAGGCCGCCAGGTCTTCGGCCCGCTCAGCATCGAGGACAACCTGCGCCTCGGCGCCTATACGCAGCCGAAATCCCAGGTCGAGGGCGACCTCGAAAAGATCTACGCGATGTTCCCCATCCTCAAGGAAAAGCGCGCCCTGCCGGCCGGTACCCTGTCCGGCGGCCAGCAGCAGATGCTGGCCATCGGCCGCGCGCTGATGGGCAGGCCGAAGATGCTGCTGCTCGATGAACCGTCGATGGGCCTCGCCCCGCTGCTCGTCGAGGAAGTCTTCAACGTCGTCAAGACGCTGAAGAGCCAGGGCATGACCATCTTTCTGGTCGAGCAGAACGCCTTCGCCGCATTGGCCATTGCCGACCGCGGCTACGTGCTGGAAACCGGCAGCATCACGCTGACCGGCACCGGCCAGGAACTGATCAGCAACGAGCAGGTGCGGGCGGCCTACTTGGGGATGTAGCTGATTGTTTCGTGGGGCTCCTGCCAGAGAGGTTTTTGCTAACTGGCAGTGCGCCGCGTGAGTGGCTTAATGGAAAACGATGGAATGCGCCGATTCGTCGCAAAACTCGTCGAGCAATGCGTCGATGCGTTCCTCGTTGCGTTCGGCCTCGGGAATGTCTCCCATCGCCTCACAGAAATGCGTGGCCAGTGGGCCGTCGAGAAACAGAGTGCGCAGCCACTGCTTGTCGAACAGCTCGAAGCTGTGCTGCTCGGGATACGCCAGTATCCAGAAATGCTTGCTGCTGTAGATGACGTTCATGGCTTTGTCTCCGGTGCTTTGCTACCGGTGCCATTAAAACGTCCGGGCACGATTTGCCCGAAGTAACTAATTCACGCTTGCCTTCAAATTTCTGCTTGCGAAAGCTAAAGCCGACGCCCGCCGTCTAGTCCTGCCGGACGCACCATTCCGCCCACATTCCCCGCCAGGCGGCTTCAAGGTTGCGTGTATAGCGGGTGGCATCGAACAGTGCCGAATCGGCGAGACGCGCCCGCAAGCCGGCGCGCATTTCGGCCAGTGCACGGTACTCGGCGGCTGTGCGCAGAGCCAGTTGCACGTAGGTATTCCTGTCGGCGGCGATCATTTCGCCAAGGCCGGCAGCATGCAACAGGCTTTCGCCCTGGTGGGCGATGAAACGGTCGCCCTTCAAGGTGATGACTGGCACGCCCATCCACAGGCTTTCGGCCGTCGTTGCGCCGCCGGTGAACGGGAAGGGGTCGAGTGCGATGTCGACGCGGCCGTAGGTTGCGAGATATTCGGTGTAAGACCCCGCGCCTTCCAGTAGCAGTCGCTCGGGGCCGATGCCATGGGCGGCAAAACGGGCCACCAGGCTTGCCCGTAGTTCGTCGGTGCCCAGTTGCCTGGCTTTCAGCAGCAGCCGGGATGCCGGGTCGGCATGCAGGATGCGCGACCAGGTTGCGATGACCCCGTCATTGACCTTGGCCAGGTTGTTGAAGCAGCCGTAGGTGACGTAGCCGTTGCGTTCGCTGGGCAGGGCGGTAACCGCCGACGCGCCTTCCGGTGGCGCGAAGCAGAAGCAGCCGTCCGGCAGGCGCCACAGCCTTTCGGTGAAATGGCCGGCCTCGTTGTCCGGGGTGACCCAAGGGTCGCCGATCTTCCAGTCGATTTCGCGCACGCCGGTGGTGGCGTAATAGCCGAGCCAGCTGGCCTGGATCGGCGCCGGCCGGCGGGCGAAGACGGCGACCCGGGAAAAGTCGGTGTGGCCGGAGAGGTCGAGCAGGATGTCGATCCGGTCGTCGTGGATTTGCCTGGCCAATTCGGCATCGCTTTTCTCGTTGACCGAGATCCAGTTCGTGAAATGTTGGCGCAGTTCGGCGCTCAGGTCGTCTTCCCGCGGGTAGTTGCTGTAGGCGAAAAGTTCGAATTCGCCCTTGGCGATTTCGTGCAGCGGTCCGCGCAGCAGGTAGCCGACCGGGTGGCGCCGCAGGTCGCCGGAAACCAAGCCGACCCGCAGCTTGCGCGCCGGCTCCGGGGCGCACTGCCATGCGTCGAAGGTGGGGGCGCCGACACGGATCGCGTCGCCGTAGCGTCGGGCAATCGCTGTCATTTCCGCCGGTGGGCGGTCAGGCAGATAGTTGAGACAGAACAGCTGGTGGGCGAGAATTTCCGGGTCGTCCGGTTCCTTGGCCAGGGCCTTGTCGAGTTCCTCGGCAACCTGCGCGAAATTGCTCTGTTCGAGGAAGACCTTGGCCAGGCCGCTGTGCAGCGACGCCGCCGTCGGGTCGAGCGCCAAGGCAGTGGTGTAGGCGGCTTCGGCTTCGTCGAGGCGGAACTGCGCGGCTAGCGCATGGCCGAGGTTGCCCCAGGCTTCCGGCGAATTGCGGTCGAGTTCGAGCGCCTTGCGGCAGGCGGTTTCGGCATCGGCGAAGCGCTTGCAGCCGATCAGCGACGAGGCGAGGTTACTCCAGGCGACCGGCGCCTCGGGGGCGAGTTCGACCGCCCTGCGCCCGGCGGCTTCGCCGGCCACGTAGTGCTTCTGGGCATTCAGGATGCCGCATAGGTTGGCGTGCGCCGGCGCGAGGTCGGGTTGCAGTCTGATGGCGGTTCTGAACGACGTTTCGGCTTCCTTGTAGCGCTTCTGGCGCTCCAGCAGCTTGCCCAGGTTTGAATGTGGAAAGGCGTAGCCCGGTGCCAACGCAATGGCCCGCTCGAAGTAACGCTTTGCTTCTGGATAGGCCGCCAGTTCGAGGAATTCGAGGCCGATGCTGTTCTGCGCGTCGGCCGAGTCGCGGGTCAGCGTGCCGGTCTTTTTCAGCGCATCCAGCGCTTCGGACTTCCTGCCCAGCCCGCGGTGGGCGATGGCCAGGTTGTACCAGGCTTCCGGTAGATTCGGGGCAACCTTCAGCGCTTGCTTGCACAGGCCGGCGGCGGCATCGAACTGGCCGTTGGTGTTGGCCGCGTGGGCGGCGCTGATCCACTGGCCCAAAAGTTGGAAGGGTGCTGTCATGTTGTCGGGCGCTTCATTGGTCGATGTATTCGACCATCAACTGCGGCGATTCGACGCCCATGTATTCGTTGATGGCGAGGCGGTAGGCGGCGCGGGCGAGGTTGCCGGGCTGGGTGCTGAAATTGAACTGGATGGCGTCGATGCGGGTGTTGCCCTTCTTCAGCCGCAGCTTGAGGTGCTTTTCCTTGAGCACGCGCTGCTGCTCGACCTCGAATTCGTCCATGAACAGCGGCGCCGGAAAACCCTGGCCCCAGACTTCGTTTTGCAGCAGGCGCGCCGTTTCCAGCGAGATATAGCCACCCTCCAGTCCGCCGTCGGTTTCCAGCGTGCGCGTCAGATCGGCGGGAGCCAGCAGTTCGCCGGCCACTTGGGCGAAGAGGTCGCGGAATTTCTCGAAGTTTTCGGCGTTGACCGTAACACCCGCCGCCATCGCGTGGCCGCCAAAGCGGATCAGCAGGCCGGGGGCGCGCTTGGCGACAAGGTCGAGCGCATCGCGCAGATGCAGGCCGGGGATCGAGCGGCCGGAACCCTTGACGATGCCGTCTTCGCCGGGGGCAAAGGCAAACACCGGGCGGTGCAGTTTGTCCTTGATGCGCGAGGCGAGAATGCCGACGACGCCTTCGTGCCAGCTTTCATCGTACAAGGCGATGCCCGGTGCCGCATCGTTGGTGTCTAATGATTCGAGCAGGAACAGCGCTTGTTCCTGCATGCCGGATTCGATCTCGCGGCGTTCGCGGTTCAGGGCGTCCAATTGCTGGGCGATTTGCAGCGCGCGGCTGGCATCGTCGGTGAGCAGGCATTCGACGCCGAGGCGCATGTCGGCCAGGCGGCCGGCGGCGTTGAGACGGGGGCCGAGGATGAAGCCAAGGTCCATCGCCGTCGCCTTCTTAGGGTCGCGCCCGGCAGCCTTGAACAGCGCCGCGAGGCCGGGCTGCAACTGGCCGGCGCGCATGCGCTTCAAGCCCTGGCTGACGAGAATGCGGTTGTTGCGGTCGAGCTTGACGACGTCGGCGACGGTGCCGAGCGCCACCAGATCGAGCAGGCTGGCGAAATTGGGCTCGGGCTTGTCGGCGAAAAAACCGCGCTCACGCAATTCGGCGCGCAGGGCGAGCACCACGTAAAACATGACGCCGACGCCGGCGATGCACTTGGACGGGAAATCGCAGCCGGGCTGGTTCGGGTTCACGATGCAGTCCGCCGCCGGCAAGGTTTCAGCCGGCAGGTGGTGGTCGGTAATCAGCGTGGCGATGCCATGTTCGCGGGCGCGGTTGACGCCCTCAATGCTGGCGATGCCGTTATCGACGGTGATGATCAGGTCGGGCGATTGCTGCGCGGCGAGATCGACGATTTCCGGCGACAAACCGTAGCCGAGTTTGAAGCGGTCGGGCAGCAGGAAATCGACATCGGCACCGAGCATTTTCAGGGCGCGCACACCGACGGCGGTGGCAGTGGCGCCGTCGCAGTCGTAGTCGCCGATGATCAGCATTTTGGCTTCCGCCTCGATGGCGTCGGCCAGCATGTGCGCGGCATCGGTGGCGTGGGTCAGGCTGGCGGGCGGCAGCAGCGATTTCAGTTCGTAATCGAGTTCGGCGCGGTCGGTGACGCCGCGCGATGCATAAAGACGGGCGAGCAGCGGGTGCAGGCCTTGCTGTTCAAGCTGCCAGACAACGCGTGGCGGAATGCTGCGGGCGACGATGCGCGTCATAGCGCGAGTTCCTTGGCCGTCTCGACAATGGCTTTGCCGCGCTTCCACAGCTTCCAGCGGTCGCCGCCGGTCAGCGTGTAGCGCAGTTCGCCATAGACGGTGGGGGCGATCAGGCTGATGCGGTCGACCTTGCCGCCGAGGGCTTTTTTGAGCGGGGCGAACCAGTCGCTTTCCATTTGTTCGAAATCACTGCGCCAGCCGTCGCCATCTTCATAAAGCACGCGCGACAGCAGTTGGTCGAGGACGAGCAGCGGCTGCTGGCCGCCCTGCGCGAGCATGTCGGCCAGCGCGGCGGGGCGTTCATACAGAGGAATGTCGCAGGCGCGGGCGAGGCCGGCGGCCAGCGGATTGTTGCTGAAGACAGCGGAAAACGCCGGCGCAGCCGGGGCCTGCAAAGCACCGCCGCCCCATAGCCAGAGGCTGTTGATCACCGGCTGGCCGGCGGCCTGGCGCTGTTCGTTGACCGGCAGGCCGTGCAGGAACATCTGGACTTCGTTCAACCAGCGCGTCAGGGGCAGGGCGCTGCCGGAGATTTCGCCATCCACGCGGCGCCCGGCGACGGCGGAAATCGGCGCTACGGGATGGTCGACCGCAACCGCCAGCTGCAAATACCAGCGCCGGGCGCTGGCAACGTGAAACTGGCCGATGTCGGCGAATTCGGCATTGAGCGCGGCAACGATGGCGTGCGCTTCGTCATCCGCCAGATCGAAGGCGCCGGCATCGGCGAGGATGATGCGTTCCTGATGAAAGCGCAGGTGCACCGGGTCGGCGCACAGCCAGTGGCCGCTGCGCGCTTTGTCCTGCGCTATGTCATTGCCTTCGCCGAGCAAGCGCAGGGCGCCGCAGGGCGCGGCGGCAAGGCCGAAGCAGCCGGTCAGCACGGTTTCGTAGGGTTGGCGCGCTTGGCGCTCAAGGCGGGCACGGGCGAGCAGCCATTCGAGGCCGGGCGCGCTGAGCTTGCCGAGGGTGAATTGGTCAGCCGGCTCAGGCCAGATCAGTTCGGGGACAAGCAGGGTGAGATGCACGGAAATTCAGGCCAGCGTCGGGGAAGGCGAAGAGTGTACCATAGCGGTTTTTCACGCTCCCAAGCCGCCGCATGGCCCTGCCTTACGAACTGTTGATCGGTCTGCGCTACACGCGCGCCAAACGTCGCAACCATTTTATTTCCTTCATTTCGCTGATTTCGATGCTTGGCATCGGGCTTGGCGTCGCCGCGCTGATTGTCGTGCTCTCGGTGATGAACGGCTTCCAGAAAGAACTGCGTACGCGCATTCTCGGCGTCGCCTCGCATATCCAGATTGCCGGCATCAATGGCGAGCTGAGCGACTGGCAGAGCATCGCCGCGCAGGCCATGCAGGATCCGGAGGTCAAGGCGGCGGCGCCCTTTGTACAGCAGCAGGCCATGTTTACCGTCGATAACGGCGTCAAGGGCGTCTTGGTGCGCGGCATCTTGCCGGATCAGGAAGAACGTGTTGCCGATTTTGCCAAGACCATCAAGAGCGGCAGCCTTGACGACCTGCGCCCTGGTGAGTTTGGCGTCGTGCTCGGCGCCGACCTGGCGCGCGCTCTGCGCGTTTTCGTTGGCGACAAGGTGACGGTGATCGCGCCGCAGGGCACCGTGACGCCGGCCGGTGTGATACCGCGCCTGAAATCGTTCACCGTGGTCGGCATCTTCGAGGTCGGCATGTACGAATACGACAGCGGCCTGGCGCTGATCCACATGGCTGACGCGCAGAAGCTCTACCAGATGGAAGATCGCGTCAGCGGCGTGCGGCTCAAGGTCGACGATCTCTTCCAGGCACCGCGCATCGGCCGCGAACTGGTGCGCTACATCAACGCCGATGCCTGGATCAGCGACTGGACGAAAAGCCACGCCAATTTCTTCCGCGCTGTGGCCATCGAAAAGAACATGATGTTCATCATCCTGTCGCTGATCGTCGCTGTCGCCGCCTTCAACCTCGTCTCGACGCTGGTCATGGCCGTCACCGACAAACAGGCCGATATCGCCATCCTGCGCACCCTCGGCGCGCGGCCGCTGTCGATCATGACCGTCTTCATTGTGCAGGGCGCACTGGTCGGCTTCATCGGCCTCGGCCTCGGCATCGTCGGCGGCGTTGCGCTGGCGCTCAACATCGATGTCGTCGTGCCCTTCATCGAACGCGTGCTCGGCGTGCATTTCCTGTCGAAAGAGGTCTATTACATCTCCGACCTGCCTTCCGACCTGCAATGGGGCGACGTCTGGGGTGTCACGCTGATCGCCTTCGTACTGGCGCTGCTGGCGACCATCTACCCAAGTTGGCGCGCCTCGCGCGTCAATCCAGCGGAGGCGCTGCGCTATGAGTGATGTCATTCTCGCCGCCAGCGGGCTGGGCAAAGCTTTCCGCAATGGCGGGCTGGACGTTACGGTGCTTTCGGCCGTCGACCTCGAAGTCTCGGCCGGCGAAACACTCGCCATCGTCGGCACCTCCGGATCCGGCAAAAGTACGCTACTGCACCTGCTCGGCGGTCTGGACTCGCCGACCACGGGCAACGTGTGCTTGATGGGCCGCGATTTTTCGGCCTTGGGCGAGGTCGACCGTGGCGACTGGCGCAACAAACATCTCGGCTTCGTCTACCAGTTCCACCACCTGCTCGCCGAATTCTCGGCGCTGGAAAACGTCGCCATGCCGCTGCTCATCCGCCGTCAGGAACGCCGCGCGGCGCTCAAGGTGGCTGGCGACATGCTCACCGCCGTCGGCCTCGGCCACCGCCTCGAACACCGCCCCGGCGAACTCTCCGGCGGCGAACGCCAGCGCGCCGCCATCGCCCGCGCGCTGGTCAGCTCCCCGTCGTGCATCCTCGCCGACGAACCCACTGGCAACCTCGACCGCCAGACGGCGGGTGTCGTCTTCGATCTGCTGCTCGGTCAGGTGCGCTCACAAAACGCCAGCCTGGTCATGGTGACGCACGACCTGCAACTGGCAGCGCGTGCCGACCGGGTCATGCATTTGAACGATGGTGTGCTGGTTGGAGAGTAGGGCGCTGTAAAAAACCGTCCTGCGAAAAACAGGGGTAATTTCCGGTCGACAGCAACAGGGTGGCGTTTCCCGCCATTCGTTGCCGGCGCCAAAGAACATGCAGCCCAACAGGGATGTCAACAGCAAGACTTGTTTCGGCTTTTCAGATTCCGTAATACGGAACATAATCACGCATGATCCACTCATTTACATGTCTCGATACCGAGGCGCTTTTTCATAGCCAGACAGTGCAGAGTTTTCGGAACATCGAACGAGTGGCCAGGCGCAAGCTACTGCAATTGCACGCTGCAACCGAGTTGGCCGGCTTGAGGATTCCTCCGGGGAATCCTCAAGCCCTCAAGGGGAACCGCAAGGGGCAGCACAGTGTCCGCGTCAACGATCAATGGCGCGTGTGCTTTGTCTGGCGAGAAGACGGCGCGCACCAGGTTGAAATTGTGGACTACCACTAGGAGTTGAACATGGCTGAATTACTTGATGAAATCCACCCCGGCGAAATTCTGCTGGAGGACTTCATGAAGCCGATGGGTATCTCGGCCCGTCAGCTTGCGGCCGACATCGATGTATCGCCAAGTCGAATTAGCGAACTGGTCAACGGCCACCGTCCGGTTACGGCCGATACGGCGCTACGCCTCGGCTTATTTTTCGGGATGGAACCGCGTTTCTGGCTCAACCTGCAAACCGAGTACGACATACGGATCGCCGCCCGCACCCTGCAAGATCGGATCGCGCCGCGTATCCGTGTTTTCCACCCGGTCGCGGCCTGATGGCGAGCCGTATTCTGCTACGGGGTGCCTAATGCTCAACAGGGTCAGAGTGAATTGGATTTTTCAATTCACTCTGACTTTTTTGGTTTGTCGCAGCGAAGGGAAGTTCGCATCTACCTCGTTTTCCCTGTTTTCAGCCGGGGGCGGGTGAAAGCTATGCCGCCTTCCGAGGTTTCAATTCCTCGCGGATTACCTTCCTGATTGTTGCTTCCATGTCGGACTGCTGAAGCGAGCTTTTCAGCGTCTCGTTAATGAGCGTCTGATACCCGCGCTCGCCGGCCATTTCCTTGAAGCGTTCCACCAAGGCTGCATCGAGGTAAAGAGTGACGCGCTTCTTTGGCAGCGCTACCCGACCACCTTCGACTCGCTTGCGCAAGACCAGCCTGCCGGCGTCAATGTCGGTCTGGGTGATGGGGGTGTCTTCGTCAAAGATTGCTGTAGTAGATTTCTTGCTCATTTCGCTCTGCCTTCCGCATCGAAATAAACCGGATTTCCTCATCCGTCTCGGCGGTGGCAATGACCACCACATCCTCGCGCAACATCCCCAGAGTAATGAATCGCTGCTCGCTGTAGGCAAAGCGGCGATCCTCGAACGTCACCGTGCGGTCGCTTTCGATGACCCGGGGCGCGTCTTCGAAGTCGTAACCGTGCTTTTTCAGATTCGCGGCTCGTTTCTTCGGGTCATAACTGTAGCGCATGGGTTTATTTTATGTATGTTTGTGCATACGTCAAGCGGGTTTTTCAGCGGTGCAGCTTTGGCCGTTGTGATTGGTCCTCAGGTTGCAAACATTACAATAGGGGAGGCCAGCATGAGAACCACAGCACGAGAACCGTGGTCTGCCCCCAATGCCGTTAAGTTAAGCCACACGCATGCTATCAAACAGGCTTGTAAGCGCGATGTCGTGCGGGTTTAACAAGTTGCCTGGTTCTCGGGAAGCTGCGATCTGGTCGCCGCCATTCGAGCGTTT
>Ga0209507_1002141_pt1 | contig 13973 bp, 11 predicted proteins | sample AD_UKC028_MetaG_FD_184414 | JGI IMG/M metagenome (GOLD analysis project Ga0209507, IMG submission 184414) | Active sludge microbial communities of municipal wastewater-treating anaerobic digesters from USA - AD_UKC028_MetaG (SPAdes) (version 2) | ecosystem: Engineered > Bioreactor > Anaerobic >...
CCCGACTCGGCGGCCGGTTTGCGCACCTTCGCGCTGGTTTCCATGCTCGGCTGCCTGTGCGCGATGCTTGGCGAGAAAGCCGGCGGGCCGTGGATGCTGGCGGCCGGCCTGCTGGTAATTTCGGTGGCGATGGTCGCTTCCAACTTTTCGGCGCGCCAGGAAGAGCAGTATCGCGGCTTCACCTCGGAAGCAGCGATCATCGTCACCTACGGCCTCGGCGCGGCGGTCTGGTATGGCTACGCCACGCTGGCCGTGATGCTCGGCATCACCACCACCATCCTGCTCTATTTCAAGGCGGAACTGCGCAACCTGAGCGAGCGCCTGACGACGCGCGACATCAACTCCATCCTGCAATTCGCGGTGCTATCGCTGGTCATCCTGCCAATTCTGCCCAACCATGATTTCGGGCCGTACAACGCCATCAACCCGCGCCAGGTGTGGTGGATGGTGGTGCTGATTTCCGGCCTCGCGCTGGCCGGCTACATGGCGCTGCGCATCATCGGTGCCCGCCACGGCGCGGCGGTGCTGGGCATTTTCGGCGGTCTGGCGTCGTCGACCGCAACCACCATGATGTTCTCGCGTCACGCCGCCGCGCATGGCGATCTGGTCCGGGTGTCGGCCATCGTCATCCTGATCGCCAACGTGATGGTGATGATCCGCCTCGGGCTGGTCGCCGCCGTCGTCGCCCCCCATCTGGTGACGCCGGTGGCCATTGTCTTCGCCTGCGGCATCGTGCCGGGTGTGGCGATCGCGCTTTACGGCTGGCGGGCGCTCGGCGCCGACGGCGAGTTGCCGATGCCGGAAGTCAAGAACCCGACCGAACTGCGCATCGCCCTCTCCTTCGGCCTGCTCTACGCGCTGGTGCTGCTCGCCTCCGCCTGGTTGCAGGACATTGCCGGCGACAAGGGGCTATTCATCGTCGCCCTCGCCTCGGGCCTGACCGACGCCGACGCCAGCGTGCTGTCCACGCTGCGCCTGTTCAATCTCGAAACGATCCCCGGCCATCAGGCGGTCATCGCCGTCACGCTGGCGCTGCTGGCCAACCTGGTATTCAAGATCGGGCTGGTCATCAGCATCGGCGGCGGCAAGCTCGCCCGCCACGCCCTGCCCGGCCTGCTCGCCATCGGCGGCGGCATGGCCTGTGGATTATTGCTCGTTTGAGGAGTCGACCGTGACCAACACCCGTCCACCCGCCGTCGCCGGGGCTTTCTACCCGGGCAACCCCGGTATTCTGGCCGCCACCGTCGACCAGCTGCTGGCCGACGCCCCGACAACGCCCGAAACTCAACCCAAGGCGCTGATCGTTCCACACGCCGGCTATGTCTATTCCGGCGCCACCGCCGGCCAGGCCTACGCGCAGCTCGCGCCCTGGCGCGAGCAGATCCACCGCGTCGTCCTGCTCGGCCCGACGCATCGGGTCGCGGTCGACGGCATCGCCGTGCCGCAAACCGACGCCTTCGCGACGCCGCTCGGCAACATTCCGCTCGACACCGCCGCCCTCGCCAGCCTGGCCGATCTGCCGCAGATCGTCGCCAGCGACCGCGCGCACGCCCAGGAACATTCGCTGGAAGTGCACCTGCCCTTGCTGCAACGCCTGCTCGGCCAATTCACGCTGGTACCGCTCGCCGTCGGCCACGCCGCGCCCAAGGAAGTCGCCGAAGTTCTCGACCGCCTGTGGGGCGGGCCGGAAACGCTGATCGTCGTCAGTTCCGACATGTCGCACTTCCTGCCCTACGCCGCCGCCAAGCATGTGGACAGCGAAACCTGCGCCCACATCCTGCAACTCGACACGCACATCCGGCCCGAACAAGCCTGCGGCGCCTACCCGATCAACGGCCTGCTGCTCGCCGCCCGCCAGCGCGGGCTGACGCCACGCCTGATCGACCACTGCAATTCCGGCGATACGGCGGGCGACAAGCAGCGTGTCGTCGGCTATGCCGCGTTCAGTTTCACGGAGGCGCAAGATGCCTGAACTCGGCGCAAGCCTGCTGACCCTGGCGCGCAACGCCATCGCCGCCCGTTTCGGCCTGCCGCCGGCGCCGGTTGCAGTCGACCGCCCGGAACTGGCAAAAATGGGCGCCACCTTCGTCACCCTCACCCAGCGCGGGGATCTGCGCGGTTGCATCGGCAGCCTCGAAGCCTGGCGTCCGCTGGCGCAGGATGTTCAGGAAAACGCCCGCGCCGCCGCCTTCCGCGACCCGCGTTTTGAACCGTTGAATATCGAGGAGTTGCCCATCACCCGCGTCGAAGTCTCGCTGCTTTCCGCCGCCGAGCCGATCCACTTCCGTGACGAAGCAGACGCCCTCGCCCAACTGCGCCCGAACATCGACGGTGTCATCTTCAGCGCCGGCAACCGGCGCTCGACCTTCCTGCCGCAAGTCTGGGAACAACTGCCTGAACCTGCCGACTTCATGGCCCGCCTCAAGCAGAAAGCCGGGCTGCCCGCCAATTACTGGGGTCCGGATGTCCGCCTCGAACGCTACACCGTCAGGAAATGGAAAGAGGCCATGCCATGAGCCAAAGCGAAACCCTGTTCCCCGGCCGCTGGTGGCATACCCTGCCCGACGGCCGCGTGCAATGCGACCTCTGCCCGCGCGACTGCAAGCTGCACGAAGGCCAGCGCGGCGCCTGCTTCGTGCGCCAGATGGTCAATGGCGCCATGCAGCTCACCACCTACGGCCGCTCGTCGGGCTTCTGCATCGACCCCATCGAGAAGAAGCCGCTCAACCACTTCTACCCCGGCAGCAGCATCCTCTCCTTCGGCACCGCCGGCTGCAACCTCGCCTGCCGCTTCTGCCAGAACTGGGACATCTCCAAGTCGAAAGACATGGACCGGCTGATGGACGAGGCCAGCCCGCAGGCCATCGCCCGGGCGGCCAAACGCTACGGCGCTGACGCCGTCGCCTACACCTACAACGACCCGGTCATCTTCGCCGAATACGCCATCGACACCGCGCTCGCCTGCCGCGAACAGGGCATCCGCAATGTAGCCGTCACCGCCGGCTACATCTACCGCGAACCGGCACGCGAACTGTTCGCCGTCATGGATGCCGCCAACGTCGACCTCAAGGCCTTCACCGAGGATTTCTACCACAAGCTCTGCGTCGGCCACCTGCAGCCGGTGCTCGACACGCTCGCCTACATCCACCACGAAACCGACTGCTGGCTCGAAATCACCACCCTGCTGATCCCTGGCAGCAACGACAGCCCGCAGGAAATCAACGAACTCGCCACCTGGGTCTACAAGGAACTCGGCCCCGACGTGCCGCTGCACTTCACCGCCTTCCACCCCGACTGGAAGATGGACGACCTGCCGCCGACGCCGCTCGCCACCCTCACCCAGGCCCGCCGCATCGCCCTCGACGCCGGCCTGCACCACGTCTTCACCGGCAACGTGCACGACAGCGAAGGCGGCACCACCTTCTGCCCAAGCTGCCACGCCGCGCTCATCGTCCGCGACTGGTACGACATCCGCCGCTACGACCTCGACCCCGAAGGCCACTGCCCGCACTGCCAGACCGCCATCGCCGGCCGCTTCGGCCCTATCCTCGGCCACGACGGCCGCGCCTTCGGGCCACGGCGGATTCCGGTGCATCTGGGTGGCTAAGGCAGCGATCCGGTTTTTGCCCTTTTTTGGCGGTCGACCGCAACAGGGCGCAACCGGACGCTGAAACCCGTTCGACTCTTCCTCAAACGATCCGGCTATCGCCAAACGGAGGCTTTATGAAACGCTGGCTTGAACTTGCTGCTCTCGCTTTCGCGCTATCGATCGGCGCATTCCCGGCCGTTGCCGCCAGCGACATAGTCCTGATCGACCAGAGCGACCCGGCTTACACCGTATATGCCGGCCTGCCGGCCGAACGGATGGACGATCTCAGGGCCAAAATTGCGAACCAACCAGCCAAGCTGGTCACGTTCAAGGAATTTTCCGATAACCGCGCCGAGTTGATCGCCGCGCAGGTAAAGCTCGACGAATATCCGAATTCCAGAACTGTCGACGGCATCGTCGAGCTCGTCAAAAAGTACCCCGGAACCCCGTTTGGCATCACCTGGAATGGCGGTATCGCCTTTACACGAAACGATTACGCCTTCGCAAAAAACCGGTTTGCTGCTTACAGCAAGGATCAGGAAGAATATCGACGCACCCGGAAAACGGATTCCGCAGCGGACCCCGTCTACCCGCCCAACCATCTTGGCCCGCTACTCGGATGGTAGATGGTCAATTGATCAAGAAATACGGCCCTATCGTAATTTCAGGATAATCAGCGCCCTTTGGCTGGAATTGCCGCCCTCGCCCCGGCAAACACCGGGCGCGGCTGATGCGCCACGTAATCCGCCACATCGATGGCATCCTGATCGCTCAAGGAATCCGGCTGGCCCATCGGCATCTTGCTCTTGATGAAGGCCGCCGCCGTTTCGGTGCGCGCCATGCCGGCGCCCGTGTTGTACGACTGCTTGCCCCAAACGGGCGGGAACACGTAGCCGCCGCTACCATCCGGCGTACCCGCCCCTTGCGGCCCATGGCAACCGGCGCACTTCGCCGCATAAATCGTCGCCCCGCGCGCCCGATCCGGCTTCAGCGAAGCATCCACCTGCCCCATCCCGCGCCCGGCCACCTGGCTGCCGACCGGCACGCCGGTGGACAACCACCGGATGTAAATCAGCATCGCGTTCATTTCCTTCGAATCCCAAGCCAGCGGACGGCCGTTCATCGAGCGCTCGAAACAATCGTTGATCCGCGTCTGCAAGGAAATCACCCTGCCATCGCGCGTGTAGTACATCGGGAACAGCGCCGTCAGCCCGACATACGGGCCGGCATTGGCCTGCGTGCCCCCAGCGATATGGCAACTCGAACAATTCAGCCCATTGCCCACGTTATGCGGCAACTGCTTGCGCGTGTCGTTCATCAACTGCCGCCCTAGGCGAATCGCATCGCCTTCCGGCCCGACGGGGATGGTGGTGTCGGCAGGGACGACCAAGGGGACGTCGGCGGAAATGGCGATAGAACTGGAAACCAGGCCGGCAATGAGAATGAAGGCAGGTAGCACTGGGAACTGCTTGTGGAGTTTCAAGGGTTTCTCCTTGTTGGGCTGTTTTGCGGACGCACCAAGAAAGACTATCAACTAGTCCAATTCTAGCCCTCGTTGGTTTGCAGAGATGCAACTACCGACCGAGGTTGTGTGGAAACGCATCCTAAATGCTGGGTCACTGACGACTGCCGAGAATGACGGTTTCACCTGGAGTCACTTTTTAGTCGAAATGTGAGCGGTAAAAATGGGCATTTTTGCCCTTGGATGCTTCAAGTTGCAGCCACATACCTCCTGATGGCCACCATTAGTTCGTCAGCTCCCAGCAGATTGATGACCCGCCGTAGGTTGTAGCCGAGGACATGCAAGCTCATCTCCGTTTTGACGTTCTTTAGCCGTCGCATCAGAAAGTGCGCTGAGCCCATCCAGAATTTCAGCGTGCCAAAGACGTGTTCCACCGTGCAACGGCGTTGCTTCATCTTCCCGGGTGTGATGTTCATCCTGTGCTGCATGGCATCAAGTACGCCCTCATGCTCCCAGCGTCGAACACGCCTTTCCTTGCCAGTCGTGCACTGCGGCTTGAGTTCGCAGCGTTGGCAATTGGTCGTGTAGTAGCTGTGAATCAACATCTCGTGTTCGATGGATGAATGACGGCGTGGCAGTCGCTCTCCGGCAGGGCAACGATATTCGTCGTTCGCTTCGATGTAGATGAAATCGCGCTTGTCGAACAACCCCTTGGCCTTGTTATCGGAGGTCATCGTCTTCGGCACCCAGGGCGTAATGCCCGCCTCAAGGCATTTGAGGATTTCCGGTCCTTTGAAATAACCCCGGTCAGCCAGGACGTCCAGTTGTTCTGTGCCGGTGGCATCCATGGATTTCAGCGCCATATTCGACAGTTGCCGGCGGTCGTGGCCTTCGTTGGTCACCTCGTGCGTCACAATGAGGTGGTGCTTTGTATCCACTGATGCTTGGACGTTATAGCCCACCATCCCCGTTCCGCGACCGCTGGTGGCCATCGAACGGGCATCCGGGTCGGTCAGCGAGAGTTGTTCGTCAGGCTCTAGCTTCAGTTGCTCTTGAATCTGACGGAGATATTCCATCTGCTGGCGCAGCTTGCCTAACTTTTCCTGGATGTGCTGACCGCGTTGGCCGGCATCGGGCAATTGCGTTCTATCGGCGGTATCCAACTCCTGCAAATACCGCTCGATGCTTTCGTCGATTTGTTTCATCCGCTGGGCCAGCTTGTGCGGTGTGAAGTTCTTGTCGCGGTTATTCACGGCCTTGAACTTGCTGCCATCGATGGCCACGGTGGCTTCGCTGAATAGGTCGAGTTGGCGACAGAGGGCTACAAAGCGCCGGCAGACATTGCGGATGCCTTTGCCGTTGTCGCGACGAAAGTCGGCTATCGTTTTGAAGTCCGGACATAGGCGGCCGGTCAGCCACATCAGTTCGACATTCCGCCCGGCTTCTCTTTCCAGTCGCCGACTTGATTGGATACGGTTCAGATAACCGTAGATGTAGAGCTTGAGCAGAAGTCCCGGGTGGTAGCCTGGTCGCCCCGTCGCAGCTGCCGAGGTACCGAACCCCATTTCGGCCAAATCGAGGGCTTCGACAAATGCATCAACTACCCGAACCGGATTGTCTGGCCCGATGTAATCCTCCAGGCATTCCGGCATGAGGGTCAATTGGCTACGGGACTCGCCCTCGATAAATCGCTTCATTCCTGCACCTCCGTACAGGAATTAACGCACCGCACCCCTGTTTGGCGTACACAGTCGAGGAGTTTTCACACAGCCTCGGTCGGAACCAGCCACGGCATCCGCAATAGATGAAAAAAGGGCTCGGACAAGCTTGCTTGTCCGAGCCCTTTTTGCGACTGGCTGCCGAATCTACTGCCAGCTAATCAAGCCGTAGTTCTTCTTGCCCCGGCGCAGGATTGTGAAGCGGCCGTAGAGGCGTTCTTCGCTGTCGATCTGGTGGTCGAGGGCGTCGGCCTTGTTGCCGTTGATGGTGATGCTGCCGCTCTGGATGAAGCTGCGGGCTTCGGATTTTGATTTGGCGAGGCCGGCGGCGGCGAGGGCGTCGATCAGGCTGGCGTTGGCGGCGTCGAGCGTAATGCCGGGCATGCCGTCCTGGGCGAGTTGTTCGAGGTCGTTTTCGGTGAGGTCGGCAAGTTGGCCGGAGAATAGGCTGGCGCTGATGCGGCGGGCGGCCATTAGCGCTACTTCGCCGTGCACCAGGCGGGTGGCTTCTTCGGCCAGGATGCGCTGGGCTTCCGGCTTGGTGCCGCTGGTTTTGTCGGTAGCTTCGATTTCGTCGATGCGGGCGACCGGCAGGAAGGTGAAGAACTTGAGGAATTTGTAGACGTCGGCGTCGCTGGTGTTGAGCCAGAACTGGTAGAAGGCGTAGGGCGAGGTCTTTTTCGGGTCGAGCCAGACGGCGCCGGATTCGGTCTTGCCGAACTTGGTGCCGTCGGCCTTGGTGATCAGCGGCACGGTGACGCCATGCACATGAGCGTGGTGCAGGCGGCGCGTCAGATCGGTGCCGGCGACGATGTTGCCCCACTGGTCGGAGCCGCCGATCTGCAACACGCAGCCGTAGCGCTTGTAGAGTTCGGCGAAGTCGTAGCCTTGCAGCAGGCTGTAGGAAAACTCGGTGTAGGAGATACCCTGGTCTTCGCGCTCCAGGCGCTGCTGCACCGATTCCTTCTTGATCATGGCGTTGACCGAGAAGTGCTTGCCGATGTCGCGCATGAATTCCAGGCAGTTCATGCTGCCGAACCAGTCGTAGTTGTTGGCCATGCGCGCCGGGTTGGCGCCGTCGAACTTGAGGAAGGGCTCGACTTGGCCGCGAATCTTGTCGACCCAGGTGGCGATTACGTCGGGCGTGTTGAGCTTGCGTTCGGTGGCCTTGAAGCTCGGGTCGCCGATCATGCCGGTGGCGCCGCCGACCAGTGCGATGGGCTGGTGCCCGGCTTCCTGGAAGCGCTTGAGGATCAGCACCGGTACCAGATGGCCAAGGTGCAGGCTGTCGGCGGTCGGGTCGAAGCCGCAATAGAGCGTCACCGAACCTTCGTTCAGCAGTTGATCGAGCGCCGCCGCATCGGTCATCTGGGCAATCAGGCCGCGATCCTGCAGATCCTGAAGAAGGGGGTTCCGGTACATGGTTTTCTCCACAAACGGCGCAATTGACGCCCGCAAAAATCGAACGCGCGATTTTAGCAGAGCTGTTGCGGTCGACAGCCAAAAAGGGCCGATTTTCAAGGTTTTGCCATGCTGAATCCAGCGATGCGGCGCCGACTTTCGGTCAGCGTGGCGGGGGCGATTTCGCGGCGTTCCAGCGCCTGCGCCGCACCGAAAATCGCGCGATACACCTGGCGCGGGTCGTAGCTGACGAGCACCAGGTCGGCGCCGGCCGCCAGCGCCTCGCCGGCCACCCGACCGATGCCGAGGTTATAGACGGCGCCCATGTTGAGATCGTCGGTGACGAGCAGGCCGTCGTAGCCCCAGCGCTCGCGTAGCAGGCCGTCGATGATGGCGGGCGAGTGCGAGGCGGCGCGTTCGGGGTCGAGCGCGGTGAGCGTGACGTGGCCGAGCATGATCGCCGCGCCGGGGTGGCTGGCTAGCTGGCGGAAAGGTTGCCAATCGCCGGCCAGTTCGGCGGGGCTGGCAGCGAGCCGGGCCGGGTGCAGATGGGTGTCGCCGCGCACGCGGCCGAGGCCGGGAAAGTGCTTGAGGGTGCCGCGCACGCCGTGGTCGTTGAGGCCATCGAGATAGCTGCCGGCAATTTCCACGACGCGCCCCGGTTCGCCGGCGATGGCGCGGGCGGCGATGTTGCTCAGGCGGTCTTCCCCGCCATCGGCCGGGCGCAGGTCGACGACCGGGCCGAAGTTGAGATTGACGCCGAGCGCTGCCAGTTGGCGCCCCTGCCGCTGCCCGTAAGCGCGCGCCGCGCTGGCCGGGTCTTTGCTGTCCGCCAGCGTCGAGAGCGGCGGCAAGGCGTCGAGTAGCGGCGAAAGGTGCGAGACGGCGCCGCCTTCCTGATCGGCGGCGACGATCAGCGGCGGCAACTCGGCGCGGCGGCGGATGGCCTGCAATTCGGCGATTTCGCCCGCCACCTGTTCAAAGCTGCGCCCGCGCAGGTTGCGTCTGGCGAGGTAGATGCCGCCGATCAGGCCGCTTGCGGTCAACTGGCGGATTTCGTCGAAATCGCTGTAGCCGACGATGAAATGCTGCCCGACCGTCTGCATGGCCGGGCCGGCGGCGAGCACGGCATCGCGTTGCAGGCGGTATTCGACCTCGCGCCAGACGGTCAGGAATAGTACCGTCAGCAACAAAACTCGGCTGACGACCGGCAAAACCTGCCGCCAACGCAGCAGTGCGAGGACAGGCATGGCGATCAGCAGCGGCGTTTCGAGATGGCGCAGGCCGTAAAGCAGTGGATGCTTGAGGTGCCAGGCGGTTACGAGCAGCAGGGCGGGGAGCGCGATGGCGGCTACGCTGGCAAACAGCGTCCGCGCCGCCGGCAGGCAAGCAGCGGCCCGCCGGTACGCGTTAAATGGCGCGGCGCCCGGGCGCCGCAGGGCGTGTGTGGCAGTCATTCGGCGCGCGCCGCCGGCTGGCTGCCCAGGCCGTACCAGTCGAGTTTGCGGGTGGCGAGCATGGTGGTGGCGAGCGCCAGGAAGAGCAGCACGCTGCCCATCAGCAGCGAGTTGTCTTCGGAAAGCAGCACGCCGTAGAGCACGCCGTAAAGGCCGGTCAGCCCGGCGCCGAAGGCGAGCCCGGGGCGCAGGCCGCCCAGCGCGCCGGAAAGATAGGTGGCGATCAGCCCGATGCAGGCGGCCGCCGACAATCCGTAGGCGGCATAGAAAGGCAGATGCTCGGAGAAGGCGATGAGCAGCAGGAAGAAGATGGCGAGCGCCAGCCCGACCAGCAGGTATTGCAGCGGGTGGATCGGCGCGCGGCGCAGGATTTCGGTCAGGAAGAAGCCGGCGAAAGTCAGCACGATGAACAGCACGCCATATTTGACGGCGCGTTCGGACTGCAGATAGACATTGACCGGATCGATGAAATCGATGCTCAGCAGCTCGCCGCGCGCCGGGTTCAGCGTCGCCTCGAAATTGCGCGCCAGATGCGAAATCTCCCATTGGGCGGCGAAACCGTCCTTGCTCACGCTGCGCGTGGTCGGCAGGAAGCGGCCGCCGAAATTCGGGTGCGGCCAGGCCGATTTCAGCTCGATGCGGTTGGCTTCGCCGGTCGGCGCAATCGCCAGCCGGGTGGTTCCGGTCAACTGCAAGGGGAAGGCGAAATCGAAACGGTTTTCGCGCTGCATGTCGAGCGGGCCGAGATCGATGCGCAGGCGTTTGACGCCGCTTTCCTGCTCGCCCTTGCCCTTGGCGCCGGGAGAGGCGAAGCGGCGCGGCTTCCCGTTGATCGTCACTTCCGGGTCGTTATTGACGCCGCGCGGGTCGGCGATGCCGAGCAGCAATTCGGCATTGGCATCGACAATACGGCCGCCCTGCGCCTCCGCTAGAGGCCCGACGACGAAATGCCCGCTGGCGGCGAGATCCAGACGGAACAGACGCGCCTGGTAAATGCCCTTGTTGCGCGTCTCGACCGCCGTATCGCCGGTCATCGTCAGTTTTTCCGGCGGCAGCATCAATGTGCGCTCGACGATCTGCGTGCGCGTTTTGCCCGGCGCGCCTTGCTCGCCCTCGGGGATCGGCACCTCGACCCGTTCCCGGTAATGCAGCGCGATCACCGGCCCCACAACCACCTGCGGCCCTGCCGCGCTGTTGGCGATGCTCGCCTGCACCTCGTTCTGGCGTTGCGCGCGGTCGCGGATCTGGCCCTCGATCAGCGCCAGCGGCACCAGCAGCAACACAGACATCACGCAGATCGCAGCGATCTTGAACAGCAGTTTCTTGTCCATTTCCAGGCTCCCTTGTTGAAAGTGAGCCCAGTTTCACAAGCCCGCGTGAACGCATGTCGAAGGCCAGGTGAAGTTGTGTGAAGCGGCGGTGAAGTCGGCGCCGATCCGACGCCCGGGGGGAATCGCGTTACCATCGGGAAATCCGGCAGGGCGCAGGCAACAAGACGCTCCGCCACCTGTTCGACCGAACCCCGTCGCATCGATGACCGTCATTCCTTTCCCGACACTCGCCTGCCCGCTCGACGGCGCACCGCTGCAACGCCACGGCGCCGCCTGGCGCTGCGCCAGCGGCCACAGTTTCGACATCGCCAGCCAGGGCTACGTGAACCTGCTGCCCGTCCAGCAAAAACGCTCGCGCGACCCCGGCGACAGCAAGGCGATGGTTGCCGCGCGCCAGCGCTTTCTCGAAGCCGGCCACTACCAGCCCATCGCCGCCATGCTGGCGCGCGCCACGCTGGCCGACGAGCCGCCGGAAGTCACGTTGAGCTGTCTCGACGCCGGCTGCGGCGAAGGCTACTACTTGCGCCAGCTCGCCGCCGCCGGCGGCGCCGGGCAAACGCTGGCCGTGCTCGGGCTGGATATTTCCAAGTGGGCCGTGCAATCCGCCGCGAAGCAGGACAAACGGGCGGCCTGGGTCGTCGGCAGCAACGCCCGGTTGCCCGTGCTCTCCGCCTCGCTCGACCGCGTGCTGTGCCTGTTCGGCTTTCCCGTCTACCCGGAATTCGCCCGCGTCCTCAAGCCCGGCGGCCGCCTGCTGCAAATCGACGCCGGGCCGGATCATCTGCGCGAATTGCGCGCCATCATCTACCCGACGCTAAAACCCGAACGCCCCGCCGATACCCGCGAACCCGCCGGCTTCACACAATACGCGGCCGAAACCCTGCGCTACAACATTAGCCTGACCAACCCCGCCCAGATCGCCGACCTGCTGACCATGACCCCCCACCTCTACCGCGCCACCCCCGAAGGCCGCGCCCGGGCGGCAGCGCTGACCGAGCTGTCGCTGACGGTGGATGTGCGCCTGGTGGCTTGGGAACGGAGCAGCAACGCCTGAACGAACCCGCCGGGGCGGATTCTGGTTTTTGCCCTTTTTTCCGGGTCGACCGCAACAGGCGGTATTGCTGACACTCAACATCCGCCGCCGCCAGCAAGCGCAGGCCGCGGAAGCGCTCCGCATGGCCTGCTCCTTGGGTCAAGCCTAGAATTCCGGCTTGTCGCTCATGGCTTTGAGGTTGGCCTTGAGTTGTTTGCTCATCGGCATGCCCAGAACGACGCCCTTGGGCGGAATCGGCGACTCGAACCATTTGGCGTAGAGCCGCGTGAACTCCCCGGATTTCATCAGTCGGGCAATCGTTCCGTCCACCAGTTTCTTGAATTCCGGATCATCCTTGCGCACCATGCAACCGTAGGGTTCGACCTGCAGGGTTTCACCCACAACTTCAAGTGACGCAGGATCCTTGGAATTCGCTCTCAGGCCGAACAGCAGGACATCGTCCAAGGCAAGCGCCACGGCTCGACCGTCTTCCACCATTTGCAAGGCATCCCCATAGTCTTTGCCCGAAACGATCTGTATATCGAGATTGTTGTCGGTACTGTACTTGCGGAGGACTTTTTCGTTTGTGCTGCCCGCGGCGGTTGCCACGGGCTTGTTCGCGAGATCAGCGTAGTTTTTTACGTTGGACGTTGTTTTCGCCAACAATCGCGTGCCGGTATAGAAGTGGCTGATGGCAAAGACGACCTCCTTGCCACGTGCGGCGGTATTGGTCGTGGAGCCGCATTCCAGGTCATAAGTGCCGTCAACCAACAAGGGTATGCGGTTCTGCCCCGTCACCGGAATGTGGCCAACTTGCAGGTTTGGCTTTTTCAGCTTGATCCGCACATCATCGACGATGGCATCCGTCAAATCCACCGCGAACCCCACTGCCCGTGTGGGGCTTAGTGCATAACTGAACGGGACCGCGGCTTCACGGTAGGAAACGGTAATCTTGTTATTGGCAGCAATCTTTTCCAGCGTTTGCGCGTCGACGGATAACGGAAAGGTACTCGCTGCAGCAACCATCAATGCAGTAGTCGCAAAATTTGTATAGGCCATGTCAATCTCCCCTTGGTTGGAACCCTATTCGTCCCGCTCGTTAGCAGTCTCACCATTCAAGGTTCTTACGGACTTATTGGCTGGTTGAGGCAACTTCTGGCTAACAGCGGTTCGTACTTCTGTTATAGGCCACTTGGGGGAAGAGTGATAGTAAATCCGGCGGGTCGCTTGCCTGCCCCGCAGGCTGAGAGACCGGCCGCCCAAGGTTGCCGGCCAACCCTGTCTTACCCCGCCCGCAACCTGATCCACCCGACCCCGCCGCCCTCAGGGTGGTTATTGAATCCCGCCTCGCCGCCGTGCAGTCGCGCGACTTCGCGGACCAGCGCGAGGCCGAGGCCGGTGCTTTTTCGGCCGGTGGCGGGGCGGGGGAGGGAGTAGAAGCGGTCGAATAGCTGGGGCAGGGCGTAGTCGGGGGCGCCGTTGCCGTGGTCGCGGATGGTGATTTCGGCGTTGCCATCGGAGGCTTTCAGCGTGACTTCTATGGTGCTGCCTTCCGGGGCGAATTCGATGGCGTTGTCGAGCAGGTTGAGGACGGCCTGTTGCAACAGGAAGGCGTCGCCGCGTGCTTCGATGATGCCGGCGTCGGCGATCGGCCGGCATTCGAGCCGGCGCGCGTCGAGCTGCGGACGGCGCAGCTCGATGCTGGTTTTGAGCACTTTTTGCAGGTCGACCGCAAGCGTGCCTTCCGGCGACTGGAGTTGTTCCAGGCGGGCGAGCGTCAGCATGCGGTCGATGATGGTTTGCAGCCGTCGCGATTGTTCGCCGATGCTCTCGGCGAAGCGGCGGCGGTCGTCGGCCGGCAGGTCGCCTTCGAGGATTTCGGCGGCGCCGATGACGGCGGTGAGCGGACTTTTCATTTCGTGCGCCAGGTTCTGCACGTATTTTTCGACGTATTGCTTGCCTTCGAGCTTTTCGCGCATCTG
>Ga0209507_1002152_pt1 | contig 13926 bp, 15 predicted proteins | sample AD_UKC028_MetaG_FD_184414 | JGI IMG/M metagenome (GOLD analysis project Ga0209507, IMG submission 184414) | Active sludge microbial communities of municipal wastewater-treating anaerobic digesters from USA - AD_UKC028_MetaG (SPAdes) (version 2) | ecosystem: Engineered > Bioreactor > Anaerobic >...
CGCATCCCATAACTGACGCGGGATCCACAGGCATGCACCGGTAACGAATCCGACTTCCGTTGGATCTTCGTTAAACATCGGGACCGGGTTCAAAAAAAGATCAAAGCAGTAGCCGCGGTCGACGAGTGATCCAGCCTGCAAGTCATATTGGGGCAGACCGAGAATTCCTTTTATTGGCTGGGCGGCAGCATATGCAGCCAAAGCTTTGAAGCTGCCTTCGCGCAATACTGCGTCATTATTGAGGAGCAGTACATATTGCCCCCTTGCTTTGGCCACCATTCGGTTGTTGCTAAGACAAAAACCGACGTTGTTGCTGCTTTCCAGCAAGAGAACGCTGGGAAATTTTTCACGGATGATGCTGACCGAGTTGTCGGTGGAACAGTCATCGTGTACGACAATTTCTAGTCCAAAGTCACCCTCTTGGTCGATAACCGAGTGAATGCATTGCTCGATGCAGGCGGCACCGTTGTAATTTGCAATGCAGATGCTGATCAACGGGTACTCTCCAGAGGACGGTGGTGCACAGGTCGTGATATGGGGAGCTAAGGTCATGGCTATCTTGACAAACGTGTGCGCTTAGCCCTTGGGTAGAAGGCTATGCAAGCGCTCGCCGAAATTCTCCCAGCAAAATGACTTAGCGTATTCCCGTGGCGAGAAGTTCGTTCCTGGCTTATTCATGAGTATCCGGATGACGGCCTGCGCAAAGTCGTCATTATTTCCAGTTGGGATCAAATTGCCCGTGACCCCCTCTTTAATCGCATCAGGCACTCCGCCAACTGCGAAGGCGACAGTCGGCAAATTGTGTGCTGCCGCCTCGATAGCAACCATGCCGAAGCCTTCGATATCGCCGGGAATTTCCTGGACTGGGAAAACCATTACGTCCGCCGCCATGTAGGCGCTGGATAGCGTCTCGTCGTCCTTCGGGCCAAGAAAGTTGACCACCTTGCCGAGGCAGCTTTCTTCGAGTGCTTTTTCTACTTTTGCCCACTCACCTGGCGTGTGCCGAAGCGCATGTTTTGGTTCGTCCCCGATCACAACGAGTTGTGCGTCCGGAACTACAGCGATGATGAGGGGCAGGATATCCCGGACGAATGCAGACAAACCCTTGCGGGCATTGATACGCCCTACATAAAGCATAAGCGGGCGATGCTCAAAGCCAAAGCGGGTACGGAACTCTTCTCGGCGAATCTGTGCTTGGGATAGATTAGGTAGGGTTACGCCAGGGTGCAAAATGGCAATTCGCTCTGAGTCTATGCCTGCTTTTATTGCGAGATTCTGGGTGTAACGACTATTGACCAAAACCAGATCAAAGTGGCGAAAGAACGGGCGCCAAAACCATTTATAGATAGGGTGCTCCACTGCTATATCGAGACCATGTAGATAAACGATGCTTGAGGCGCCAGCAACTCGAGCTGCAATCCACGCGAAGGGAGCTGTCAGCCCGCTCCCGGCCAAAACGATGGCTGGACGAGTTCTAAGCGCGTGTGCGAACGACCGGATTGCCACAGCAATCAGGAAGCGAGGCATCGGAGTGATCGGAATTTCATCGGTGGTTATTTCAATCGGGAAATGCATTTTGCAACCCGAGGGCCCAACGATATGAACTTTCTGGTCATTACCAAGCGCCAAAGCGATATGCCAGATCAGCCGCTCCATACCGCCGATGAGTGGTGGCAGGTTGCGAGTAACAACCAACGCTCTCATTAAGTCAGGAGAGGTCATCGATTCGCTTGACCTTCAGACGCCACATATTTTGATACACCCCTCGCGCCAAAGATATCAAACGGTCCAAAATCGTTGGCTCTTTTCCCTGATTCCTGATTTTAATTCCGTGACTTGCAAGCAATGAGATGCTGTATTTCAGATCGGAAAGGTAAAGCTTGTAGACAAAGTTTACTATTGGATCAGGCAGGGCATAGCCGCTGGATAAAATGATTCTCTTGCAAACTCTGAGGCCGTGAAAATGATATGCAATTGCGCCGCTGTAGGGGAATCGCGTGGCATTCCAGGGGGCGAGTAATAAATGTCGCTGTTTGAGGACGTGGACTGCGTCGCGAAATCGCTCTGGCCAGTCATCCAGATATTTCTGGTCGCCGAACTTCCCGTTTTCATGGCGTGAATAGCACCATTCAATGCAGCGTTCCTCCCACCATTTTCGAACCAGTTCTCCGCCCGTGCGTGTAAAAGTTATGAACTGAACGCAATATTCTCCAGCAATTTCGGATTGATCGTATTCAGGGGCGTAGGCGTGCTCGGTGATGAGGACTTCTTTTTTCGATTCGGCAAACTCCTCGAAAATTGGATCTGGCGTTTTGCGGAACCACATGTCTGCATCAAGATAGGTTACACGAGAAATTGCCGGGTCCGCGGCAAAGACAAAGCGGGGTGCAAACGGTGTTAGGGTCCAACAGTATTCAGCAATTGTGCGGGACGTCTTTGCGTCTCGTAGCTCTGGAGTCTCGAGCCGGCTCAACTGCAATAACCGGATGTTGGGCAGGCACAGTCGGTTGAGTGTAGTGAAAGTCTCATTGTCAACGCACAAGACCCAAAGCGTGTATTGCCGAACGTGTCGCTCCATTGATTGATATAGCGCCAGCCCCTGAGGAAGGAAGAGGCTGTCAAACAGCGTGACGTAATGCTCCATTAGGCTGCGTCAAAACTGTTTACAGAGTCGATCACACGGTACACGTCGCCGTCGGTCATCTGAGGATGGCATGGTAGCGAGAGGCAAGTTGCTGCGTGAGCGTCGCTGTTATTCAAGCCCTGCGGGTCACGGGCAATGTCTCGACATGGCTCTTGCATATTGACTGGAATTGGATAGTGGATCAGCGATTGCACCTGATTGAGCTGCAAGTGTCTCTGTAGCGCGTCCCTCTCCTCACAGGCAATTACATAAAGATGAAAGACATGAGAATTCGGATATTCAGGCGCTACCAACTGCCTGATCCGATGATTCTTGATGCCGGCCCGATACATCTCGGCAATCTGTAGGCGCCTATTTGTAAAATCAGACAACCACCTCAGCCTCTCGCCCAATATCGCTGCCTGGAGTTCATCGAGCCTACTGTTCAGCCCTAGTTGTGGATGATGATAGCGGATGCTCTGACCGTAGTTCCTCAGGCAGCGCGCTTCTTCTGCAAGCGTTGTGTTGTTTGTAACAATCATTCCGGCGTCACCCAGTGCGCCAAGATTCTTTGTCGGATAGAAACTGTATGCCCCTATTTCGCCAAAGCTACCTGCCGTTCTGTTCTTCCATTGCGCCAAATGGGCTTGTGCGCAATCTTCAACCAAAGAGATGCGGTGTCGACCACAAAACGCTGTCCACGCATCCATGCCCCGGATCTGGCCGTAAAGGTGAACCAGAACTACTGCCTTGGTTCTCGATGAAATGCAGCGCTCCGCACTATCGAGCGAGAGAAGTGCCGTATCCGGATCGATGTCTGCCAGTACCGGCGTTGCTCCTGAACGAAAAATTGCCAACACCGTGGCAAAGGCGGTCATAGGGGTTGTGATCACTTCGTCACCACGGCTGATGCCTAAAGTGCGCAACGCGATCTCGATCGCATCCATCCCGTTTCCGACACCTACTGCATGACTAACCCCGCAGGCTGCTGCCCATTTTTCCTCAAATGCTTCAACTTCCTTGCCCAAGACATACCAGCCGGATTCAATAACCTTCCGTGCTGCATCCAGCATCGCTTCGTGCAATCCTTTGGGTTCGGCTCTGAAGTCGTTCATCAGAATCATGCGTTGTCATTCCAGTAATGGAAGTGGTGTTTAACGTAGTAGGCCATTGTCCGCTGCAAACCTTCTCGCAATCCAATTTTCGGCTTCCACCCCAACTCACGCGAAATCAAAGAGAAGTCGCTGTAGTAATCACCGATATCGATGGCTTTTCGCTCTGGCGGAAAGGGCACCAGATCAAAACTTCCTCCGTAGCCAAGTTCGATCATCATTTCGGCAAGCGCTTTAAGGCTGATTACTTCGTTGCTACCTAAGTTAAACACTTTTCCGTTGGCGCAATCGTTGAGCCCCGCAAGTAACAGCGCATCTACGCAATCATCCACATAATTGAAGTCGCGCAACTGCTGCCCATCGCCAAAAACCTTCAACGGCTTGCCTTCGATCAATTGCCGGACCCAAATGCCAAGAAAGGTCTGTCTGGCATCCTTTACACGCATTGCGGGGCCATAGGTATTGGTGAGGCGCAGGGCGCAGGCGCGGATGCCATGAACGTTGTTATAGAGCAGGTGGTACCACTCGCCGGCCAGTTTGTTGATGCCATTAACGTCCACAGGTCGGACTGGGTGCCTTTCGTCCACAGGGAGATAGTCTGGCTTTCCATATAACTGGCGGGTGCTGGCAAAGACGATCTTGATGCCCGGGTTGGTCTTGCGGCAGGACTCCAGGATGGAGAGCTGCGCGGTTGCGTTGATTTCCAGATCGGTTTGCGGATCGGACATCGAGTCCAGATGACTGGTTTGGCCGGCCAGATTGAAGAGAAAATCCTTGCCCTGGACAAGATAGGCCATGGCGAAAGGGTCGCGAACGTCACAAACGTTAACTTTCAACTTGTCCAGGATGTCGTCGATATTGAACAGGTTGCCACCGTATTGTGGGATCAGGCTGTCGACAATAGTAACAACGGCCTTTTGATCAACTAAAGCACGTGCTAAATTAGAACCAATGAAACCGAGGCCACCGGTGATCAAAACGTGTCTGCCGGAATATGAACTCAAGATCGCTTCTCCGCTAGAATAACGTGATCAAGGAATAAATCAGGATTGCCTGGCAATATTCTGCCAGCAACCACGCCAAGGAAGTTTATAAGTGCCATCGCCGTGATCGTAAACCCGAATCTTAATAGCTTGGGCCAGCCTCGGGTGATTTTGAATAGGTAGGCATTCGCAAGCTGAAACAGGATGGTTGCGTCGGCCCCCAACTTCTTGTGCAACAGGATCGTAAATCCATGCTTTTCCAGCAGGGCTCGCAATCCAAAGCTTGAATATCGCGCATAATCATAGGGCTGTTCATGCTCATCCCACACAAATGGAACCGTCAATAGAAGCCTGCCATCTGGCCTTAACACTCGGTTCATTTCCTGGACAAAAAAATCCGGATTAAATACATGCTCGAGTACTTGGTTGCAGAGTAGTGAATCGAATGACGCATCTGGAAACGGGAATGAGTTTCCATCGTAGAAATAGTCTGCGACGTTTCTTTTGCGTGGAACCTCGGCATCGATATCCAGCCCTATATATGAATCAACATTGAAAAGCTCTCGGTACGGCTTGGTTCCACAGCCTACATCAAGTAACCGATGTCGCAGCCTAGGTGCCAACTCTTTCATGGCGCGGCTGAGTTCGATGCGAGAAAAATAAAAAGGATTGATAACCACCCCCAACCAGTTCGGGAAAAACATTTGGCGGTGGTAATAAACTTCTAGTTTTTCGAGCATTGTTTCGACGAGAGTAACATGCCTTTGAAAGAAAAATCTTGGCGGTGATCAGTCTTTACATAGCCTTCAGGGCAAATGTGTGATGCGAAAATTTCCCAACTATCTGTAATGTGTTGCACAAATCGGTCCCACGAAAAAATCCACATCGGGTAGCTGGCCCTGTAGATATTTGATGGTACATGCTGTATAACCAAACAGTCTTCAGCTTGACTTGAGTAAGGCGTGCGATCAATGATTAAACACGATGCGCCGCATTTTGCTAGTTTATCCAGTACATTGAATGGGTTCGGCAAATACTGCAATACACTGGATAGCAATATAACGTTGGGTTGGTTTTCCGTCATGTACGAATCTATTGTTAAGTAAAAGCGCAATCTTTCATCCTGGATATGCTCCTTCCCGGCTCGGACATAATGCGGTTGCTCGATGACGTTCCAGCTGACCTTCCTGAGGGTCTCCAGGAATCGTCGATTCTGGAAATAACTACTCCCCAACGCACCGCCAAAATCCAGAACGTTCAAGAACCCTGCATTGCGGGACGCCGCCCACAAAAATGCCGCGAGTACTGGCCAATTATATTCAATGTCATGGAAAGCCACAGAGTCACGCTCGAATGCCGCGTCCCCCTGTTTTACCTTTAAGGTTGCATCCAGAACCTTTGTCAGAATGTTCTCTGCGGCATAGCCACCACACTGCGTGGCGGCTTCCTCCCAGCTTGAGTAGTTTCCCTCAAAACGAGTTCCGCTTCCCAGAATTTGCGCTACGGTGCGCAGCACGATGGGGGGCAGGCAATCCTTAAGTAAAGGCCGAATATTTCTCATTGCGCGAATCTTCCGGCAAGGCTCCTTGCGCGACGCAGCGTTTTGCGAACCCATCCCTCTCGCGCTTGCTTCAAAAAGTCTTCGAAAGCTTGGCGGCCATTAGTCGATGGCTGAACCTCGAGGTGGCTGAGATTGATGGGCGTAGTGCTCAAGGCTGAATCGTATATTTTCGACTCGCTGCTGTGCGTGCCGCTATTATCGTTGCCGATGTTCCGCACCAAACTTCGCCCAGGATAAAGCGTTAATTTTCCGGCCAGAAATGCTGACGCATACCAAAGTACCGCCCACGAGTCGTTGGTCCCCTTGATCTGACCTTTCAGCATACGAGAGTAGTGATAGGCACCATGGAAATCAAAGGCATTGAGCAGTTTTCGCTTTTTGAGCTGATCCAGTAGGTATTGACCGTTGGGATTGAAAAGCGCCCATGCTCGGCGCCAGGTTGCCCAGCCCCAGCAGTCGGCACCGGGTAGAAAGAAGGCCTCTGGCAGCGACTGCTTAATCGGATAAATGTACCCGTGGACACTTACAACCCGATCGTCTTCCGCAAAAAGATCCAAAGCTTCGTTCATAAAGCTGAGGAAGTGGGGCGATGTCAACATATCATCTTCCAGCACAATAATTCGGTCGTGCTGCTTGAGAACTTCCGTAACGCCATCTATGATCGATTTCGCAAGTCCAAAATTGCATGGGCGATGATGGATAGTTACAGAGCGAAATCCTGTAATAGTTTTGAGGTAGTCGCGTACCTCAACCACTGCTGATTGCTTCGCAACAACGCGAGCGGCATCCGAGAAGACAATCAAATCCGAGTTTCCGGCGAGCGTGTTACGGAGCAAGGATTCGACCGTTCGGTAGGTGTGATCCCGTCTGGCGTAAGTGAACAAAACTATCGGAGCTGTGGTTATTGGCATCCGCTTTTCGTGGTGATTCCAACGCGAAGTGCAACAACATTTTGGTAAGCGAATAATTCACACAATAATGGATTGTAATTTTGAATTTTTAGCATGCTGTTGGGCAGTAGGCGATAAAAGTCATATCCTTCCAATAGCAACCAAAAGTCTTTAAATAAGCTCCTGCTTACAACGTTCATTTCATTAAATTCGAAGTGAATTGCATCGACTTTTCCGGACTTAATATAGTCCATAAAGCTACTTAGAACCTTAAGCTCGTTACCTTCCGTATCAATTTTTAACAAATTGATATTGTTTACGCTTTCTTTTTCAACAAAGCCATCAAGCTTCATTATCCTTACTGTGTGCTCTGCAGATGACGCCTTGTGAATCTCTTCGATAACTTCTTTATAGAGCGATGCATGTGAGGAGCCAGTTCCTGTCTCGTAATCATAGAGCTGAACCACGCCATCTTCATCTCCTACCGCAGCATTGATTGTCCGGACGCTAGGAGCAGAAATATTGGCTGTCAAACGCTTGTATGTTTCCGGGTGGGGTTCAAAAGCATAAATAATGGCGCTTGGGTTTATGGAAAGAATGGTGTTCGTATAGTGTCCTTCATTGGCACCAATATCAAATATTACGGGTGATTTAAGCCCGGTCAATAAATTTCTTAAAAACTGTCTTTCGCCGCTGACATGGCTATTCTCATAGTTCAATATTCCCATGCCTCGCAAACTGCAATGAAAGAGCAGTTTGTTGAATTTGTAGAATATATTGCGCCCAAACAAGAATCGGTAAATTCTGACAGATATTGAAAGCATATTTATTTCCTACGAAAAAGCCGTATCGGTAACAATGAGGCTGATTTCATTACGAATGCTGTGCGGGTCCTTGGGTGGAGCAAGTCGAAAAGATAGGCAGCAGAGGCTTGCGAGATCAAGGTTGCTATGGCGGCACCTTTTGCGCCATACATGGGAATCAAGACCAGATTCGCGAAGACATTCAAGACTGCTCCAATAAGCGTTCTGTAGAATGCAAGTTTCTGCAATCCTTCTGACAAGTACCAACTGCTGCTCGCAACACCCATTGTCACAAAGATGCCTGCCCAAATATGAATTTTTAGTATTTCACTTGCAGCAATAAATTTTTCACCATAAATAAAAAGGATTATTTTATCAGAGAAAAAACTGAAGACTACGGCGGTGCTAAACGAAACTATAAAAAGACTGTCGTATAGCTTTTGTATTTTGTCTTTGTAAGTATAATCATCTCGCTGTTTGGCAATAATAACAGAGGGAAATGTTGATGCGGCGATCACCATCGGGATGAAATACCATGCTTCGCTGATTCTTGAGGCGGCCGCAAATTGACCAACTGAATCTGCCCCCAACATTTCGCCAAGCATTACTTGGTCAACGCGCATGTACACGCCTACCGAGATGCCTGAGAACAATAAGGGCCACCCATCCTGAATCAATTTCTTTGCGCGCTCGACCGTGGCTTGCCATTGAAGAACGTAACCCCCTCTAAGTTTGTAAGCAACAAACAAACTGACAAAGCCGAGCGCCGCTTCGAGCAGGAATGTCCAAGCGAACACGATCAATGGTGCATTGGTCAGAATTAGACCAACTCTTGCGGCTGCCATAACTAACAATATTCCAGTTTCTGCCCACACTGTGTAGCGTGAGCGAACTTGGGATTCAAACCAGTACTTGACAATATCGGAGGCCTTGAACACGAGGCTGAGGCCGATAATTGCCACCATCAACTGAGTCAATCTATCGTCTGGACGCAGCCAGATCATGGTTCCGCTGATGAGAAATACGGCGAGCATGCCGCCTATCGCTTGCAGGACAAATGCTGTTCCTAGTGTATTATTTACGCATTCTGGATTTTGAACGATATCGCGAACCACAATTCCATTGAGACCGAATCCAGCGATTGCAGCGAATAGTCCGACAAAAGCAACTGCGTAATTTAGTTGCCCAAATTGTTCGGGCCCTAGATGGCGTGCAATCCATATCCCAACCAGCAGTCCGACACCTGCACGCAAGATCTTATCGAAAAACAACCAGCCGATGTTGTCGACGATTTTCACTAAGCCCGGGTGGCATTCACCCATGTGGCGTATTGGTTTCGGTAGCATCCGCATCAGAGCGGAGTGTGATGGGTTAGGGGGGGTATTTTCAGATTCCGTCATCTTTTGTCACTGCTTTAGGCGCAGATCCACCATGGCCTTGTCAGGGGCCTTCATATGAGACGTTACCTATGCTCTGTGGTGGCTTCAAACCGTGCCAGAGATATTCGAGCAACCCTCATGTGTGCTTGCATTTGTAATCTTCATAGGTTTTTGCGAGTCCTTCTTCTATCCCTACGCTCCGACACTCCATGCCTAATGCTTCCAATCGAGAGATGTCCATGCATTTTGTCGGAGTGCCATCCGGGTAGGAGTGATCGAACTGAAGTTGGCCAGAATAACCGACTGATCGACATATCAATTCGGCCAGTTCTTTAATAGTTATTGTTTCTCCTGAGCCAACGTTGATGTGGCAAGGGATAGGTGGTGCTTGTGCTGAAGAATTGATTCTGTCCAGTTCCATTATGCGCAAGCAGGCAGATGCCATATCGTCGATATAAAGAAATTCTCGGCTTGGTGTTCCTGTCCCCCAAATAGTTATGGTCTTTGCTCCGGTGGTTTTTGCCTCGTGAATCCGCCGGATGAGTGCTGGAATGACGTGGCTGTTTTCTGGGTGATAGTTGTCGCCAGGCCCATAAAGGTTGCAGGGCATCACGCTACGGTAGTCGGTGCCGTACTGCCGGTTGTAGCTTTCGCACATTTTGATGCCGGCGATCTTGGCGATGGCGTAAGGCTCGTTGGTGGGTTCGAGCGGGCCGGTGAGCAGGTATTCTTCCTTGATCGGTTGCGGGCAGTCGCGCGGGTAAATGCAACTGGAGCCGAGAAAAAGCAGCTTCTTTACACCGGATTGCCAAGCTTCATGGATCACGTTGCTCTGGATCATCAGGTTCTGGTAGATAAATTCGGCGGGGTAGGTGTTGTTGGCATGGATGCCACCGACCTTTGCGGCGGCGAGATAGACTTGATCGATGCCCTCGCTCTGGAAGAAGGCGCGGACGGCGGCCTGGTTGGTTAGATCGAGTTCGGCATGGGTGCGGGTGATTATGTTGGCGTAGCCCTTGGCCTGTAGCGCGCGAAAGATGGCGGCGCCGACCATGCCACGGTGGCCGGCGATGAAGATTCTTGGTTGGTTGGTCGTCTGCATGCGGTGGCTTATTGGCTACAAGGCTTCTTTGCGTTGTCTCGAAGCGCTTCCAGGGCGCGTTCCAGAATCATACGGTCTGCCACGTCCTTGTCACGCTTCGTCTGTTTTGTGCGCAGCAGGCCTTCAAGGTTGATTGTCCTGACCGGGATGCCTTCCAGATCGAGAACTTCAGCGAACCGGTTGAGCGTTTCGTAGGTTTCTCCGCCTGCGTTCAGCATGATATCTACGACGAATTCGTCCGCCACGCGAATGTTTTCACCCTCCTCGAACCAGGCGGAATCAATGTCCTTTGCCGCTTGGTCCGGTAGAACCATCAACGCATGCCGAACTTTTTCTCCTGCTTCACGGGTAGCGGGGACCAGAAGATCGATGTCCGTGGTGGCGCGATGGTAGCCGTGTGCGAAGAGCGCATAGCCACCGATCAGCAGGTAGTCCACGTGGTTCTTGTTCAGCGAACTGACGAGAATCTTGAGGTCTTCCAGTGACGCAGGGCGGCTGTATTGTTGCATCAGGGGCGATTCAGAGCTATTTCCGCGATGCCATCGATCAGGCAGGCTTGTTGATGCTGGTTGGCTGCTTCATGTGTCTTGAAGTGGAATACGCCTTTGGGAATGTGGGTCAATCGGCCGGTTGGGAGGCGATGAATTTCGTCGTTGAAGCGGGTGCCTTCAAGCAAAAGGCTGGCTGTAGCTGAGAAGGTGATCGGGTGCTCTTTCCGTTGGCCAATGGTGCGCATGCTTGCTTTCCGTCTTTGGAGATTATTCGTGGTGGTTGAAGGCGCGGGGTTTGCTTCAGGAGTCTTGAGCGAGCCTGATGTCTTGGGCATACTTGGTTATTGCCTCGACTGTTGCGAATAGCATTTGCGCGGCGTGATCCGCAGCCTGAAGTGCTTCAAGAAAAAGGGCCGGATCCGAGAGATATTCGTGGATCAGAAGATTTCGGAGTTTTCGGGCCCCGAAAAAGCTTTCAGCGTTTTCTATCCAGCCCATTTTTTCAGCAAAGGCAAGCGTGTCGAGCATTGTCTTCGTGTTCTCTCCCATGAGCAAAGCGAACCGGGGAATCAGTTTTTCGCCAATATGATCCTGCAGCCGACCGAATCGGCTGACGAAGGCATCGATTTTTTCGGACAGGTCGTCGCGGCGGCTAAGTGCTTCAACCCAAGGCAAATCAATTGACTGAGCGTAGAGCGTGCGATGCGTGTAGGCGAGGTGAGCGGTCTCTCTGATGGCCAGTTCCAGCGCCAGCTTGGCATTTTCCGCGTACTCTGGCAGGTAGGCGAGGCTCATAGCGTCACCCCGGTTTCCCTGGCGATTTTGAATATAGCGTTCTCCGGTGTGCGGGCATCTTTCAGCAAAATGTCGATTTTGCGATCGCCCAAGGTCCACATGAGTGCCCCTTGAAGCTTGCAGATTGCTTGGGCGCGGTTATCAATCACTTTGTTTGTTTCGAAATACAGGTCGATATCGCCGCCCTTCAGGTCGTCTCTGGCGCGTGACCCGAAGAGCCGGATCAAGACCTGCTGGCCCAGTACCTTCTGGCCGGCTTGGCGGATGATGCTGGCTTGCTCGGTGGTCAGGCGCATGCGGCGGGTCGATCCAAAAGAAAAGTTCCAGGAGCCGAGGAAGTGCTGATCATTTTTTGACTTTGGCGATCATTCGTGGTGGTTGAAGGTCCGGAAACCGGCGGATTTTACCAACGCATCGCGTCTGGCTTCGGCGTGGTCGGCGGTGACCATCTCATGAATCAGTTCGGGCAAGCTGATCCGGGGTGTCCAGCCGAGTTTTTCGCGGGCCTTGGTTGGGTCGCCGAGCAGGGTTTCGACCTCGGTCGGGCGGTAATAGCGCGGGTCTACGCGAACGATGGTGTCGCCCGGCTTGCATTGGATGTTGTCGCGGTCAACACGCAAAACGATACCAATTTCGGATTGGCCTTCCCCTTCGAAACGCAAGGTAATGCCGAGTTCGGCGGCAGCGATCTCGATGAATTGCCGCACGCTGTACTGGACGCCGGTCGCTATGACGAAATCGTCCGGTTGTTCCTGCTGCAGCATCAGCCATTGCATCTCGACGAAATCCCGCGCATGCCCCCAGTCGCGCAGTGCGGAGAGGTTGCCGAGGTAGAGGCAATCCTGCAGGCCGACTGCGATGCGCGAGAGGGCGCGGGTGATCTTGCGGGTGACGAAAGTTTCGCCACGGATCGGGCTTTCGTGATTGAAGAGAATGCCGTTGCAGGCATAGATCCCGTAGGCTTCGCGGTAATTGACGGTGATCCAGTAGGCGTAAAGCTTGGCGACGGCGTAGGGACTGCGCGGATAGAAGGGAGTGGTTTCCTTCTGCGGGGTTTCCTGGACGAGGCCGTAGAGTTCCGATGTGGATGCCTGGTAGAAGCGGGTTTTCTTTTCAAGGCCCAGAATGCGGATCGCTTCCAGAATTCGCAGGGTGCCCAGACCATCGGCGTTGGCGGTGTATTCCGGGGTTTCGAAGCTGACTGCAACATGACTCATGGCGGCCAGATTGTAGATTTCGTCGGGCTGAACCTGCTGGATGATGCGGATGAGGTTGGTGGCGTCGGTGAGGTCGCCGTAGTGCAGGATGAAATTGCGATGACTGACGTGCGGGTCTTGGTAGAGGTGGTCGATACGATCGGTATTGAAAGATGACGAGCGGCGCTTGATGCCGTGGACGACGTAGCCTTTGCCGAGCAGAAGTTCTGCAAGATAGGCGCCATCCTGGCCGGTGATTCCGGTAATCAGTGCAACTTTGGTCATATTCCGTTTACGTGCTTGCGGATGCATTCGAAGGTATCACTTGTTGCGGTCGATCCTCAATATGGGCATGTTTCGTTACGTCCGTGATCGATAGGGTTATTGCCACGGCGCCTTCTCCCCCAGCCAGATCTCCAGCGCCTCAGGCAATTCGCTGACCAGTAGCGCATGACGCCCGGCCATCCAGCCGTGGATGGGGCCGGGGGGGCGGGATTGCAGGGCTTCGTCGAGCAGTGTCTTGGCCGTGACATGGTCGTTGATCAGGCCGAGTTCGTCCTGCAGTCGGCCAAGCGCCTGCAGATAGGGCTTGAGGCGTTTTGTCGGAAGCAGCGGGGTGAAGAATTCGACGGCGTAGCGCAGCTTCTTGAACGAAATGCGCATGCGGTGGCGTTCTTCGGGTTCGAGTTCCGGGTGGCGCTCGGCGAGGCGGCGGGCCTGTTTGGCGCGTGCCTTGAGGCGCTGGCGGGCGAAGGTTTCGAGATCGAGCGGCAACTGGTCCTGCAGGGCGTAGATGTCGGCGGTGAATTCGACGATCAGGCGCGGGTATTCGGGTAGCGCGACCAGGTGCGTCAGCGCGGCGCGGGCCTGGCGGGCGCGGCGGGTGCCTTCACGTTGCAGGCGCAGGGCGTCGCGGTGGCGGGGGAACGCTTCAAGGATGGGCGGCAGCGTTTCGGTGACGAAGACATCCCAGTTACGCGTGTCGCCGAGG
>Ga0209507_1002154_pt1 | contig 13914 bp, 16 predicted proteins | sample AD_UKC028_MetaG_FD_184414 | JGI IMG/M metagenome (GOLD analysis project Ga0209507, IMG submission 184414) | Active sludge microbial communities of municipal wastewater-treating anaerobic digesters from USA - AD_UKC028_MetaG (SPAdes) (version 2) | ecosystem: Engineered > Bioreactor > Anaerobic >...
TCCGGAGGCAGCCGTACTTGCTGGTTCAGCCGCAGTCATCGGTGGAGCGGCGGTAGCCTCTCCCTCTTTAGGTCTATATGCGGCCGGTGCGCTTGGGCTGGGTAGCGCTGCTTCAGGGGATATGCCGCTGGGCTTATCTGGGCTTGCAAATCCTAGTTCTATTCGCTTTACGCAAAGTAGTATAAGTGCCACATTTAAAGATGGAACACCTATTCAAGAGACTGTTAACGCATTAAGATCAGGAGCCATATCACCAAGTTCGATTCCACCTATTCGAGTTTTCGAGCAAAATAATACGATTTATACATTAGACAACCGACGTTTGTTCGTTTCAGGTCAGGCCGGTGTTCCTGTCAATATCACTCCTGCTTCAGCAGAAGAAGTAGCCAAAGAGTCATGGAAATTCACAACACCAAACAATGGCTGCATCGTGTGCGTTAAAGGCGGTTCTGTTCAATAACTGATATTTTATGAATTTACACAAAAAAATTGAAAAAATTAGTTCAAAAGATGATTTAGCTGAATTTATTGCCGAGCTTAGACTTGATCTTGAAAATAACTTGGATGATTGGGAGAACCCAACTCTTGATCGTTTTTTAGCAGCAATGGAAGATTGGATTAGATCAATGGATAATTACTATAAAAATACTGGACAACAAATCCCACAAATGCCAACGTGGAGAACGTTAGCCGATATTTTGTATGCTTCTAAAATATATGAATAACTCGTAACCCGATAACGTGCGCCTATAGGATGCCGCCGTCAGGCGCATCGATCGCGACGCCGATGGTCGTCTTATTTGCGCCACCTGGCCGGAAGCCACCGCGTTTTATGTCACTGCCAGCTACGATGCCCTCAACCGGCCGACCGCCCTGCTGGAGAAACGGCACGGTCAGCCTGGCCAGCTACGCCTACGACGACCTGTCGCGGCGTACCACGGTGACTTTGGGTAACACCACCACCACGACCTACGGTTACGATACCCAGTCGGCGCTGGCCAGCCTCAGCCACAATCTGACCGGCACCGCCCAGGACAACACCTGGAGCTACACCCGCAACCAAGTGCAGGACATCAAGGCGGAAAGCTGGACCAACGACAGCTACCAATGGGCAGGCTATACCAACGGCAACCTGGGCGGTGACGGGGTGTGGAGCTATGCCTATGACCTCGACAATCTGTTATCCCGTAATTTGAAATCATTGGACTCCGGGTGGAGTACAATGACGAATAACTAGATTTCCAGCATTTGCATCCTATTGATATCCGAAATTGAACGATCCAAAGCGTTCGATTCTTCAGTTACTATGTCTTCATTATTTTCACACCAAAATTCTCAAACGTTACTGGTTGACAGGCTTTTGCAAAAACAATTGCTTACTCCTGAAGTAGTGGAGCGTATCCAGGCGGCTTCAACTACGGCCAATTCGCCATTTTCGGCAGTCGCTACGCGTTTAGGTTTGGTAAGTGAATATGCAATAGCATTAACTTTCTCTGAATTGTTGAATATTGAAGTAATTAGGCGGGCTGACTTTCCAGAAAAATTAGACGCGACCGTTGATTGGAATTTCGCCTTTTTAAGGCAAAAACGCGTTTTACCATTACGGGTTGAAGGTAATAACGTGTATTTGGCTATGGCAGATCCTGTAGATGATGCCACAAGCAAGGCGATTGCTTTCGCCGCGAATCGAAGCGTTAGAATAGTGGCGGCACTTGAATCAGAACTGGATGACTTCTTTTATAAGACGGAATTAGCTAAAAATAATATAGCGCAAATAAAATCCGAACCGGAAACTGTCGCAAATGCTAGTCAGGACGATTTAAACCGCTTAAACGATGTTACTTCCGATGCTCCGGTGATTCGTTTGGTAAATCGGACGATATTGGATGCTAGTGATTTAGGCGCCTCCGATATTCATGTGGAACCTAGCGCGAATTCATTAACAATACGTTATCGGTTGGATGGGCTATTGCAAACGAATGAGGTGTTAGCGTCCCGTTGGTCAGAACCGGTAGCTGCTCGATTGAAACTGATGGCAAGGTTAGATATTGCCGAGAAACGTTTGCCGCAAGATGGCCGCATACGTTTTTCTGCCCGTGGGCGTACCTTAGATTTGAGGGTTGCGACGTTTCCATGCCAATTTGGCGAATCTATAGTTATTCGGTTACTTGGCCAACAATCGGGCGATTTGAATTTGGATGCTTTGGGCTTGTCGTTGTCCGGATTATCGGCATTAAAACAGGCCTCAAAACGTCCGCATGGTATTATTCTATTAACAGGTCCAACGGGCAGTGGTAAAACTACGACACTATATGCCGTGTTGCGGGAAATTTATGACCCGGCATTAAAAATAATTACAGTAGAGGATCCAATTGAATATGTAATGGAAGGCATTTCCCAACTACAGGTTAAGTCTGATATTAATCTAACCTACGCTACCGCATTACGAGCTATTTTACGTAATGACCCCGATATTATTATGATCGGGGAAATTCGAGATAGAGAGACCGCTGATATCGCTATCCGTGCGGCATTAACTGGCCACTTAGTATTGTCGACTTTGCATACTAATACTGCTGCCGGTGCAATCACGCGACTATTGGATCTGGGGGTAGAGGCGTTTTTATTGGCTTCTACACTGGAATTGTCGGCGGCACAGCGATTAGTCAGACGGCTATGTCCACGGTGTAAAACCGCCTATTTTCCATCTGATTCAGACATAGAGTTAATCAAACAGGCAATACCCTCAGCGCACATACCAGATATATTCTATCAACCAGTGGGTTGCGAATTTTGTAAAAATACGGGTTATAAAGGCAGAACGCCTTTATTCGAAGCCATTCCAATAGGTGATGAAGAGCGATCATTAATTCATACTGGCGTAAACGAAATGGATTTGACAGCATCGGTTGCAAATCGAGGATGGACCTCGTTGTGGCAACACGGGTTAGAAAAAGTTATGACGGGAGAAACCTCATTTGAGGAAATATTACGAGTCGTGGAATGACGCTTCCTACAATAAAATTCAATATTCAAGCTGTAAATTCTTCCGGAGATAAAGAAGTCCTAGAGCTCTCTGGTCATTCGGAGGAAGCAATCGTAATGGAGTTGATACGAAATGGCTTAACCCCATTGTCGATCGCACCGGCAACTAATCATTGGTGGGATCGGTTAAATCGACCCTTAAGGTGGGATAATCGGATCAGTTTGGCCGATATCTCTCGCTTGACCGAACAGTTAGCTCAAATGATCCAAGCCGGCTTAACGATAGAGAAAGCCTTAACAATTATTGGGCGGCAACGTCAACGTAAGAGCGTATGCAATTTAGTAGACCGCTTGTCTCTTAAACTCGCCGAAGGGCGTGCATTATCAGAAGCGCTAGGAGATGAACCGGACTTGCCGCGTTATTTGACAGGTATTGTTTTAGCCGCCGAGCAAAGCGGTCGTATCGGTGATGGTTTGGCCGATGCGGCCCGCTATTTTCAACGCCAACTCGATGCCCGTCGGAATGTCATCAATGCTTTGGCCTATCCGGCCGTGGTATTGTTAATGATTGGGCTATCGTTGGTATTTATCTTGGGATTTATTATTCCAGAATTTCAGTCGATTTTTGCTGGAGAAGAACAACGTTTGCCGAAACTTACTCGCTTTATTTTGTTTTTATCCGATTTACTAACGCAACATCCCTATATTCTTGTAGGTGTTGTAATAGGGACGCCAACCATTTTGAATATCTTGCTACACAAGAGTCATGGTTTTAAATCCTGGTTGACTCGCCTGGCACTAAGGTTCTCAGTCGTCAGATTAGGACTTTTGTTGGACATTTCTAATGTCTTAGCTGTTCTGGGTACCTTGCTTTCGACTGGAGTGGATGCTTCTGAGTCACTGCGATTTGCGTCTCAAGCCGCTTCCTCCTCGATTGTCAAAACCGCTTTTTTGCAGGCATCTCAAACAGTGAGAGAAGGATCTTCGGTTATAAGCGTCTTAAATCAGCTTCATTGGTTACCGGAATCCACTTTGTCGATTATTGAAATTGGTGAGCATACCGGCGCCTTGGGCGTAACGACATTGAAAGCGGCGACATTGTTGGAAAGAGAAACACTTTATAAAATTGATCGGTTGATCACGTTACTCAATCCTCTTGCTATCGCGTTATTAGGCATTCTGGTCGGCTTCGTTATTTCTGGAGTCATGCTAGGAATTATGAGCATCAATCAATTAATGGCACACTAAATTATATTTATGATTAATTTACTACGTAATTCCGATAATTTTGGACTTAAGAACCTCGGCTTTACCCTGTTGGAATTGTTAATTGTTTTAGTCACACTAACGTTATTATCGGCCGTAGTGGCTCCACAAATTATGAATATGTTTTCTGGAGCAAAAACCGATACTGCGGCTCTTCAAATCGACACTCTATCAACAGCTGTTCATTATTATCAAATCGATACCGGCTTATATCCGACTCAAGAACAGGGGCTTGAGGTGTTATGGAATAGACCTCCGGATGTAAATAAATGGCGAGGGCCTTATATTCGTAAACACGAGCATCTGTTGGATCCTTGGAAACAAGCGTATCGGTATAAAGTACCGGGCGAACGCTCTCCATTTAGTATTTATAGCCTTGGAGCCGATAACAAAGAAGGTGGAGATGGTGAAAACGCAGATGTCGGTCTTGCACAATAGTCTTGGTTTTACGCTTCTGGAGTTATTAGTAACTTTGATTTTGTTGAGTTTTTTAGCGGCACTAGGCGCTCGATTTTTGAATCATTCAGGAACATCTGCAACATTAGCGAAGATTGATAAAATGCTTGAATACGCTCATTTCCAAGCGATACGCGAAAATCGGTTCATAGAGTTGAGCTGTGATGACATCATTGAGAAGTTGCCGCACGGTGAAAAAGTGACGTGCGAGTTCAATCTTTTTCCCCCAAAAATACGGCAAATACTGACATTTTTTCCAGATGGGTCGTCTAATGGAGGCCAAATTATATGGCATGCCCAGGGCCAGACAAATACTTTATCTATTGACTGGCTTACCGGTGAAGTGTCCCATGTCCCTTAGCAGCTCAACATACTTAAAGGGATTTGCGTTATTGGAGGTCTTACTAGCCCTGGCTCTTGCTGTAGCCGTACTCGGGACAGCGCTACCGGCGCTTGCAACAACGATGAGTCGACTTCAGGATTTTCATACCACATTGACAGCTCTGGCATTAGCGAAAGCAAAACTAATTGAATTCAAGCATATCGCCGGAGCTACAGAATCAGTCGTTCAAGGCCAGGAAGGCATATTTTTTTGGATAATTAACATAACCGATTTATCCCATCTTCCTATATCTCCTGAAACCAGAAAGAACTTTTTACTGCAGGAAATAGCTGTTCGTGTAGCTTTAGAATCACAAGGCCAACCTATAGTCGAACTAAAAACACATAGAATTGAACGGCGCCAATGATAAAAAACAACACCATTAACCAACAGGGATTTACTCTGCTTGAATTACTGATTGCCCTAGCAGTAGGGCTATTTTTAATAGCTTCTTTAACGGAAATAGTCGTGTCTACGAAGGAAGGGTGGTTGCGCGCGCAAATGGCTGAAAGCCGCTCCCATCAAGAGACACAAGTAGTGACGCTCCTAAATAGATTGCTAACGTCGGCTTTGCCTCCAAATAAAACTCAGACAGTGCATTTTAATGGTACGGGCACAACGCTAGTGTTTAGTTCGCAACCATCCGCATCTATCGGCCTCGGGATCTTGGAAAGCCGCTTAATGCTTTCTCCGCAAGATGATGGTCTGTTTTCATTGGAATTAATCTTAGCCACGAAGGACGCACCGTTAATCATTTTGCTACCAAAACCGGAAAGAAGAACACTTTTAACGGGCATTAAAGGCATTGAGTACGCGTATTTTGCCCATGGTTTACCCCCATTTCATCCAGTTTCCGAATGGCATAACAGCAATCGCTTACCAGATTTGATTAAACTAAAAATTAGCTTTGCCGAAGTAGAGCGAGCGCCAATTTGGGTTGTAGCTCAACCTCGGCAGATAATCGACAGCAGTTGTTTGGATATGGTTTTATCACCTAACTGTGAAACATCATGAAAGTAGGATTTTCTAATTCTTATTTTTTTTCTATAGCCGCTTATTTAAATAAAGCCGTAGCATGGTGGTGGCAAGGACTGTCCGATCTTTGGCCCGAAAAATTCCGGTCATTCACATCTAAAGCCCAGTCCATATTATGGAAGTTAGAGAAACCGCTATCTCAAATGGATTTGTCAGAAGAATCTCTGAATGCCTACATAACCCAAAATTTAAGCCAAGAAATTTCAATTTCTTCCATCGAGTCATTCCACGTTCCAAAGGACACACCGATAATAATTAATTTACATGCTGAAGATTTGCTTTTTTTGACACTTTTACTGCCCGGATCGGCCCAATCCAAGCTTCAGGAAGCGGTAAATTTTCAATTAATAACGGAAGCCCCTCTACCTAGAAATGACCTCTATTTTGATAGTCACATAGCACGGAGAATCGATAAGCATCGAATCGAGGTGCAGGTAGATATTTGTAAAAAGGAAACCGTAAACGCGTTAGCCAGTTTCGTAGAGCGGCAAGGCTTTGTTAATATCAGCATCGGTTTCTCTGCTGAACCATCAGAAAAATTAGATTCCATATTCTATACATCGTCAGCCATAAAATCTGCCGAATCACAATCTCGTAAAATGATTTTGTTAAGTACATGCATTGCATTTTCGCTACTGGCCTTTAGTCCACTACTTTATACTGCGGCATCTTTAAAAATGCATACACTAAGTCAAAGAAATAACGAACTTCAAGCGAAGGTAAATCGCTATGCGGATTTATTGGCTAAACGCGGTCGACAAGAATCCATTACAACCGATTTGATAAAACAGTTACCCCGTTATCGTTTAACAAATGCATTAAATCAAATAGCTAGTTTGATGCCATCCACTGCTTGGATAACATCTATAAAATTCGATCAAGGGGTCATGCAATTGATAGGAAATGCAGAAAACCCGACTACCCTGATGCAGGCTCTTGCTCATTTTTCTGATGGGCAGGTGAAATTAGTTTCAGTAGCCAATCAAACCAGCGGTTCAACACCTGCACAATTTGAAATTAGCGTTCAATTGCAATAACGATGACATTCGAGATTTCGCCTGGCATCCATAAGATTGTTTCTATCGCGCTTTTGTTGACGCTTTTAGCCGCAGCTTGGGGAGGAGTTATAAAGCCGTTGATTAATTTAGATGAAGGAATTTTAAACGAATTAGAAGATACCTACTTCGAACTAAATCGAAGCAGCCGCTTGACCGAAGAGTTAGAGCGTCTTTCTGAAGATGATCTACAAAAACAACAAGATTCATTACGATCGTTATTAATATGGGCGGATGCTGGAGCAAATCAAGAGAGTGCCATACAGGCAACAGTCGATAAATTGATGCAGTCTTCTGGATTTAGCTTGGGGTCCCTACGTATCGTAAACACATCGGTACACGGTAGCGTCAGTCGTGTGTCTGTAGACATAAAAGGCGAAGGAGATGAAATAGCACTCATATCACTCATAGCCGCAATCGAAAAAAACCAGCCATTGCTAATTATTGAACAAATGGGCACACAGGTTTTAACAACCATGCCGATAGCTGGCCAACCACCGGCAGTCACGCGTCTAGGTGTTGAGTTTCGGTTATCTGGGTTTGGAGCGTCATTAAATTCACCCCCTTCTGTTCAAACGGGCAATGAATGAAAATTCACCGAACTTTTATATTATTAGCTACCGTTCAACTGCTTATCGTTATTAGCGAAGGATGGTTAATTTGGGACTTGTTAAAGGAAACCCCATCAGAATTTGCTACCTCTTCTGCTGTTGCCTCGGCAGCATTATTCAAGCCGGTTCCAATTAACATGCAGTCTCTTACCGAACAGCCTTTGTTCCAACCAACCCGTAAGCCATATATGCCGCCAACAAATCCAGAGCTTATAGAAGTCGCCCCATTACCGGCACCAATAAATCCTCCAATTCTAACTGGGATTATTTTAGATAGCTCAAAACCGCTTGTGCTATTAGAAAATAATGAACAGAAAACCACGAGTTTCATTGGTGTTGGTGATCAATTTGATGGATGGACAATCAAATTGATCGAAAAAAAATCTGTTGTGCTAACTAAACCATCACATGATGACATAGAGCTGTCTCTACCCTCGCTTCAGCTGTCTGTCCCTGCCATCCTCCATTAAATAAGGCTATTTCTGGCATATAGGCAAGTGTTGCCAAGTACGTATAAAAAATGGCATGTCCATGCGACCAGTTAGTATAATTTCTGCTGATAAGTAATAGCCAGTCGACTGCATAGGAAATGGCTTAACATCTATCCTTAGACTATCGCCTGACGAAAAAACATTATTACTGCTAATAACCGATATGTCTTCTTGCCGTATATTGCCTAAAAATGATTTTAGATATATTGGCATATACTGAGGAAACGGTTGATGGCGTCCTGAGAATAGGGTTACATATGGATAAAGACAAGCAAATTGTTGGTCAGTTAAATTCAATTTTTCGGTTAGATCGGCGTAGCTCAAAATAGTATATTTAGCCGTGCCGTCGGTTAACCTTAAGCTTAACATCCTGTTAGAGTCAACGCTCGTTTGAATAGCGACTTGTTGGAGCAAAACAGGTTTTCCCGTATTAAAGTCGACTAGACCGTGGCTTGGAGTGATAGTCACTAAAAAATCTTGACCATTCAATGAGATGCTGCGCTCTACTACTGGCTTTAGCCCATATTCAATCACTTCAAAAAGTACATCATTAATAGCACTTTCTTCGGAAAGCTCACGTTCTATTTGGTGCTTTTCTATAATAAGCCGCCAAGTTGTACGCCTACCAATTTCCAACGTGATCCCTAATAACAACGCTATGAGTAGTAAAAACCATAGCGTATGCAATAGAATAAATCCTTTAATTTTATTGCGGTGCAGTAATTTGTAATCGCTCAATGCTAGACGCCGGTGATTTTAGTTGATCCAATAATCCATCAACCACTGCTTGTGTTTCCATCTGATTACGCATGACATGAGGAACTAATAATACTATCAACTCAGTTCTCTTATCGCTAAACGAATTATCGCGGAATAATTCTCCAAATATCGGAATGTCTTTCAATAAGGGAACACCGTTATTATCTTTATTATTACTATCTCTAATTAAACCACCTAAGGTCACGGTATATCCATCATTGGTTAAAACAGATGTTTGAAACTTTCTTTTCTGTATAGTCGGAGATTGAATGCCTGAAGTAGTAGTTTTAGTAACGTCACTAACCTCTTGCGTGACATCCAATATTAAACTGCCGTTTTCATTGATGCGTGGTTTTATTTCTAATATAACTCCAGTATCTCGCATTTGGATTGAGCTAACGATTGGTGCTCCTGGAGAAACAGTAGATTGTGATGTTTGACTTAAAATAGGAACTTGATCACCAACTTGTAAGGATGCTTTCTGATTATTTAATACTGATATTTTTGGAGCAGAAACAACCTTGACATCTGTCTTTGATTGTAAAGCATTAAGAATAACTCTAACGTCATTACTCCCGGTTAGTGCATAAGAAAAACCGGGAAATATTGATGATATCAAGGCATTTGTTGAGCTAAGCTCGATTGAATTCTGGTTTGATTGAAAAAACCACTGAACGCCATATCGAAGTTCATTTGTCAAAGTTACTTCTGCAAGAATTGCCTCTATTAGTACTTGTTTCGGCACAATATCCAATTGTGCCATAGCGTCTTTAATTACATTAAAACCTTTTTCATCTCCATAATACAGTACTGAATTAGTATCTTCATTAGCAACCAACTTACTTTTACTAGATGATGAAGTACTATTTTGTGTATTGGATTGACTATAATCTTGTTGTTTATTTATTGAAGGCGACGGTATTCCATAACTGTTTTGCCCTAAAGAAACTCCATCTGTCGATGTAGAATTCAACGTGTCAGTGGTGTCTGACAATCCTGTATCTGTATCATTTGATACGCCAGAACCGCCAAACCCTAATAACTTGTCTAACGCCGAAACCAAGCTCTTAGCATTGCCATTCTGCACATGATAAACAAAAACTCTTTGTTCCACAGACTTAGATGTGTCAAGTCTTTTAATCCAGCCATCGATAGTTTCCAAATCAGATTGATTTTTGGCAATACCAAGAATAGATTGGAGTCGATCGAGAGAAACCAACTTTACTCTATTATTTAAAATATCAAGAGGTGGTTGAAATATTTCTTTTAATTCTGATATTAATACCTGAGGATAAGTATGCATAATAGGATATATTGCAAAACTAGTATCATGCAATGAGTCAATATCTAAGCTCTCAATTACTTGTTGAACAGATAATCTATCCTGACTTGTTCCAGCAATAACCAAATAGTTATATGTTGAGTTTGATTGTAGAACAGTTCCTTTTGGAAAAATATTTTCCAAAAGCTTCTGAATTTCAGATGCAGAAATATATCGCAATGGGTATATATCAATGCCAAAGCCTGCTCCAACACGCCCATTTAAGCCAAACCTATTAATTCCATGTGCTTTTTGAGGCGCTAGTTCTAAAGGCACAACATGATATACAGATCCTTGTTTTACAATAGCAGCCGACAAAGCTAATAAAGCTGATTCTAAAGCCGGAAGCAATGCTTCTTTGGTAAGAGAAGATGATGTACGTAAAGTGATTCTACCTTGTATGGCCGGGTCAACTGTATAATTAAGCTTTAACGCATCGCCTAGGATGGCGTCGATTACACTACGAATATCGGCATCGCTGAACTGAATATCGGCTTCATGCCCATAATCAGAAGATTTGTTATTGTTAACATTATGTTTTTTTCGAGTCTGACTTGTACCACCAAAATATATTGTGTCATCAATATTTTTATCATTAGCTAAAGACTGTGAGTCATCAACAAACGGCTGTGAGGTTAATGATTGATTCGAAGATAGATAATCAGATGGATAATGTGATTGCAATTTAACCAACTTATCTGGCCGTGGTTCTAACAATGAACATCCGAAAGAAAAAACTAAAGAAAAAAAACAAAAGTAGCATGATAAATGTTTCATGAAGTAGCCGAAAACCTTTTATAAGATTACTTATCAATGGCTTATTAAATTTGATAAAAATTTTCGTTCAATGGCTATAAACTTGAAAGCCATAAACGTACCACTCAGAAATGCACATAAGAACTGTGGTTAACATCCATTCCAACCAGTATAGTGATGGGGTGTTTGATGCCAAAAAGTAGTGACAGCTGAATGACTGGTATTTCAACCAAAGTTTTTTTTGGAACCAAAAATATGCACAATAAATCGTCTATCCAATGTTATCCAGTTTACTGTAACGAAACATTATCGCGCCAAGATAGCTATCCGTCTACACTCAGTCGACAAAATACACTTGTATTTTTTGTAAGTTAAATTACTATTGATAACGTATTTTATCAATAGTAGTATGCCCATGACCGACACTTCCAAAACCTCGCCAGTTGTTCCGACCTCGAACCGGATTTTGACTGCCGACGATTTTCATCGCCTGTCCGACGTGCCGCCAGAGGTCGAATGGTTCGCCAACCTGACCAATCCGCAAACTCGCCGCGCGTACCAAAACGCGGTTCAAGACTTCATGCGCTTCACCGGTATCCAACGGCCGGACGAATTCCGCGACGTGACCCGCGCGCATGTCATCGCCTGGCGGGATGATTTGGGTAACCGCGTCCTGAACGGCACAACCATCCGTCACCGGTTATCGGCCTTGTCGTCCTTGTTCGATTACCTGTGCAACAAAAACGCCGTGAATCATAATCCGGTCAAAGGCGTGAAGCGTCCCAAAGTCGATAGCGGAGAAGGCCGGACGCCGGCACTTGGCGACCACCAAGCTCGAGAGTTGCTAGATGCCCCCGAGGGAGATCGACTAAAAGACAAGCGCGATCGGGCCATTCTGGCCACCCTGCTCTATCATGCCTTGCGCCGCGACGAGCTGTGCAAGCTCAAGATCAAGGATTTCAAGTATGAACGCCGCGGCGTGCCGCATTTAAAAGTATCCGGCAAAGGCGGCAAAACCCGCTATATCCCCCTCCATCCAGCGGCAAACAGGCTTGTCTATGAGTATATCGAGTTAGCCGGGCACGGCAATGACGCCAACGGCCCCCTTTTCCGACCGGTTAGCCATAATGCGCAGGATAACAGCAATAAGGCCATCACCGCCGATGGCATTTATAAGATAGTGCGGGCGTATTCCGGACAGCTGGGATTTGAAATTGGGGCGCATTCGTTGCGAGCGACAGCCGCGACCAACGCCCTAGACCACCAAGCCGATATTGCCAAGGTGCAAGAATGGTTGGGCCACGCCAACATAGCCACCACGCGGATTTACGACCACCGCAAGACGCGGCCGGAAGATAGTCCAACATTTAAGGTTAATTATTAAATGTGTTGGCGCCGGGCGAAAATTGACCAATTACTTAATCGATCTGGAAGCCGGCATCATCCTTGACGTAGAAGCCTCAGCCGTCAATAAAGCCGCTGAAGCTGAAGCGACCCGCACCATGATTGACCGGGTAGAACAGATATTCGATCTGAAACCCGAACGTTTGGTGGGCGATACCAACTATGGCTCCCTTCAACAGACCGTTTTCACCGATCAGGTCTTCGGGTTTTTGATAGCCTGATAGCAAGGAATCGAGCAACTCTGTGGAGATGGATTTTGATACGGTCATTTTTTCTCCTCTAAGGAATGGCAGTTTCCTGCCTAATGGCCGTTTACACAAAAATTCTTACACCCTCGAGCTGCGATATATTCCGCTTTACGAGTTATGTTTAACCCAAATGTTTGCCTCTTTTATGATTTCACTATTAAAAAATTCCACGTCACCAGGACGAGATTCTAGCTCGCTTGCCGCATATATAAACGTATCTAAATCGTGAAAATTAGGATCATTCACTCGAATGGACGCATCCCATAATCGATTCGCACCATCGCAAGGACTTAGTTCATTTTTTAAAATTTTCTTCGAAATATCTCGTGCATAAATACGGGCCGCATTAGACTTATCCATTTCAGGAAGATGGAATTCTTCTAAAATTTTTTCAAATAATCTTCTGGCCTCTTTCGACTCATTCGGCATCAGAATCGATAGGATACAGAGAGTTTCCGTATCCAATCCAGCCTCTAATCCTCGAACACCAACTTCTTCCGGAAGACGCTCATCAGAGAGCAATCCCAATACCCATAATGCTTGCGCTAAAAGTAAATCCATAAACTAATTTTTAAACTTAAATCCTGTTCGGAAAGCATCTTCTATTCGTTCCCAATAGTGAATCACAATATTTTCTCCATCAGGAGTCGTATGAACGTGCTGCATTTTTGCCCATTCATCTTCTGGAAACAATGGATCATTAATTTTTCCTTGCATAATCCTTTCGCCAGAGCCTGCTTGCGCCTCTTTCATCGTCAATTGTTCAGCTAGATTTTGAGCTTCAGTTCGCACGCCTGGAGAAACCAACCCAGAAACAGCCCTACTTTCAAACTGCGATGCCCCGCCAGTAACAGCAGCGGCTCCAATTTCCAACCCGCCTTGCAAGGCCCACAAAGCCGAGTTTCCATAACTGCCGGCTTGGAAATTGTCGTAAGAGTTTTTGAAAGCCAGCGAACCCGGAGTAACCGCATCCAAATATCCGCCAATCTTGCCGCCGAGCAAATTCATATCAGCCGCAATCAACCCTGTCGGATCATTGCGGTTAAAGGGATTATTGCCCACATAGGCATACAGATTCAAGTTGTCCTGATAGCCGATGGGATCGGTCTGCAAGAACCTGCCGAGGGTTGGCGAGTACATTCTGG
>Ga0209507_1002157_pt1 | contig 13897 bp, 10 predicted proteins | sample AD_UKC028_MetaG_FD_184414 | JGI IMG/M metagenome (GOLD analysis project Ga0209507, IMG submission 184414) | Active sludge microbial communities of municipal wastewater-treating anaerobic digesters from USA - AD_UKC028_MetaG (SPAdes) (version 2) | ecosystem: Engineered > Bioreactor > Anaerobic >...
TTTACCAGAACCCACGATAGAGAAGATCACGTCCCTTGTGGACAAACTTAAAACATACGGAATTGAGTTGAGAGAGAAGCATAATCTTTCTCGTCTTAAGCCATAACGAAAAAATCAGCCGGAGCGTAAAGGAGACTTATGAAAGAGATTGAAGAACTGCTGGATAAAATGTTGTTGTGTTCAGAAGAACATTTACAGTCAGGCGTAAATGAACCAACAAAATATGCAGAGTTAAGAGCCGAAATCATAAAACGGTTTGACGAGCTTGAGAAGTTCTATAAACATACACACAAGGTCGAATACGTTGCTGGCATAACAAGACCGTATGAGCAGAAGATTACCGAGCTTGAGGCACAGGTTGAGAAGCTGAAGTGCTGCGGTAATTGCACTAGCTTTATGATAGACGACCACCACGTTTTATATTGTGAAAATGACGTATATCCGTTTCCTATTTTGGGGAAGTGCGACAGATGGGAGGCAAGCCATGCCGCCACGCCTCTCCGAAGGAGGGGACATGAATAACGAAGAGGAGAAAAGAATATTGGAATATTTGGGGTGGTGCAGACCTTGTTTTGATGTAAATTGTCTTTTAAAAATGATAAAAGATTACATGAGGAGAATAGATGACTAGTTATATATGTCCTATTTGTGGGGTGGCATCAAATCTAAAGCCACAATACAATGACAAGAATGATACAACCGCAGTATCGCATTATTTTACTTACTGTGGTCATAAAGCAGATGATAACCATAGATTGATTTTACCGCAAAAGTCGGTTACGGACTGGGAGGATATTAAGATTGAAAGCAGTTCACGGTAGCGACCAGAGACGCCACCGCTACTGCCAATATGAGGATAAGGGGAAACATTAAATGTTGCACATACGATGTGCAGGTAGTAAGATTTTTTTAAACATTAAAATAGATCTGAATACGGGATTTCTATTCTGCCGGAAGTCCTGGCAGAGCAGCCCGACGTTATTTTTATCGAATACGCAATAAATGATTCTTCGGAGTTCAGGGAAATGTCAATTCAGGATTGTTATGACAATCTCAACACTATCGTGCAGACCATCCTTACAACCTTCCCTGATTGTGAAATCATCATCCAGACAACAAACCCGACATTCCGACCGGGGACGAGAGAACATCTTGCGGACTATTATCAGACATACAGGTATTATGCGGCCTCAAGGGAACTACTTTTTATTGATTATTATCCTGCGTGGCTGGAAGCCTTTAAGGACAGTACAAGCAATACTACGTTGACACAACACACCCGAATTTAGAAGGAACAGAAGCGGTTATCATGCCTATACTGAGAGAGTATATTTATTAAAAATGCGGTGGTTATTACGCCACCGCATTTTCTTATTCCGAAATAAGCAATTCAGCGAAACCCTTCGTATTGTGTATAATCAGCGTCCATTACGCTCCTAAACTAGCCATCGCTTTAAATCTGAAAAAGTAAACTGCGTTTCCACTCGCCGCTACACTGGCAGGACCAGCTCCGGTCAGTGTTAAGTCTCCACCTGTAACATCGGCAACGCTGTCCCAGTATATCGTTCCATCATCCAACTTAATTCCGACAATATCACCAGCTGCAACACCCGTTAAGCTGGTGATAGAAATATCTGTTTTCTCACTTGCGGAGATCGCTTCGGCAGAGGTTGTTTCTAACTGAAACACACAAACCCATCCGGGAGCAGCTGAAGCCGCCGGAGAATCATTATAGACATGAGAACCTACTTTCCACATTGTTCCAAGAGTAGGAGATTGAGTGGCGATATGCGCTCCGGGGATAATTTCTTCATACCCTGCCCAGACAGCGGGAGAACCACCATCCAGAGATTGTATTGAAAAACTGCGTATTTTTAAAACTTTTGTCCCTACGGTCAGGGCAACCCTAACGTATTGCACATCAGCATGACAGGTAAAGACAATATTATTAACAGAGTCTCCGCCCGTTCCATAAGAGCCACCTAGATTAGAAACATAGGAGAAAGTGTTTCCAGACATCCCCAAGATGTAAGGGTGATTTACCCCTGCACTTGTTAAAAGTGTTCCGGTACTGTCATAAGCATTGATATAAATTCGTCCACCATACCCGCTTACAACATCTTTCTTAATTACAAATCTCTTATAAACAGATGTATCAACAAAGACACCTACGCCCCGCCCTGCGCCAACTTCGACATGAGTGCTGGTAGGTGTAATGTTTATATTGGCGACTGTTGGTGTCTGTGCGGATGTATTAACTATGTGTACCCTAGGTATGTGGCACTTGGTAGCATCATAGTAACCCACTGTCTTGTGCATCGCCCCCGAATTAAAAACCTCAGTTGGACTATTAGCATGAGTCTTTTCTCTTGCCGTAATGACAGTATCAGCGTATGAACCTGTATGGCTAATATATGATATGTTTCCGTCGCCGTATCCTGCATCTATTGTATTGTAAGAAGATAAATTCGATACGGTGGCATATGTCGTGCCAACATCCTCAAATCTACAATTATAAAAAGCATTTTTGGTCGAGTACTCTAAAAGAATAGGCACGCTGGTAGCCGCACCCGTCAGTTTTGCATTGGAAAGTTCAAAAGACGGTTTATAGAAATTGTTGTTGTTGTGGTAATAAGCATTATTTGATGTAATTTTGATTGCGCTTCTGCTTACAGACGTATTTGTTCCTGATGTTATTCCGAACCGCCCACCGTAAAAATTATTCTCATTGACCCATCCAGACGCACTTCCATCTATCAGCGTAACACCGTAAGCGTTATCAACGATATACTGTAACGTGATTTCGTTGTACACAAAACCTTTGGTATCGCCAATAAACTGAACGCCGTTAGTGAATTTGCTTGCTGATTGAATTAGAATATTTGACTGATAGCAGTTAAAAAGCTTAATGCCTGTTGAGTCTGATTCAGTCCAATCTGATTGCGTAACTCTTAATACATTTAATTTTAGGTTTGCGTTCCAGTTATAATCTGCCGCCGCGCCAATCGTCAAAGCCGTCCCTGCGGAACCGGCATCCCCAACATACAGAAGCGGAGAGTCCATAATCACATCTATTCCGGCACCAATAACAACGCCAGTTTCAACTCTGTATCCAAGAGACGGAGGAAACCACATTTTAGGGCGGTAATTTCCCAATACCGGAGTAAGCGCAGCGGAAGCAACCAAATCCCTGTTAGCGGCTGTTATAGCCGCATAGTTATCAGTTGCATTATCCCCGACAGCTCCACGCCATTGAACGGGGTATTTGTCCAGATTTTGGATTGCAACTGTTCCATCACCGGAAAATATCTGATAGTCGCCGGCTTCGATATTACCATTCACCGTCAGGGTTTTGCCAGCGGCTATGCTTAACACAGCCCCTTTCTCTATTTTAAGCGTGATATTAGATGTCAGGGTGACTGACTGACTCATGGAATATGTCGTTGTATTCCCTGAGCTGGTATGCGATAACACAATCGTAGCCTGCTTGCTGCTACCAATGGACGTGGCCAGTCCTTTTAGCGTTCGTGTTCCCGTTAGTCCTTGATCAGCCAAGGCGCTTGCATAATACGTCACTGTAATATTCATTCTATTCTCTCCTTTTTTTAGTACCAGACAGCGGAATCGCTGTCATAGTAAAATGTATTTTTTTGTCCTGCAGCAATGGATTGACCAAGACCGGATGGGTCAAATGTCAGCAGATAACCTCCGGTGTTGACAATGGTGACTTCATAGTCATCCGTCGGTGTGGCAACATCAACCGTCCTGTCCGCACCATTCGGATCTAAAAGCGCGATCAATCTTTCGCCGGAGCAGACCAGCGTTTCATTTCCGGTCATTGTGGATTTATAAAATTCCCCTTCCGTCACCGACGCGCCGGTCACGGAAACAGCCGTCACATTTTCCAGCCCGGACAAATCAGACTTCCAGCGTAAATAATAACCGGCTACCGGATCGGGTAGTGTCAGGTCGTCATACGCACTGGTAATGTTCAGCAGCAAAGACCTTGACAGCATCATTTTTAACTGAAGTATCTGCATCAGAAGTTTATCAAGGGCGTCCTCATGGGCGTCCGCCGGGAAGTCATCGCCTTCGGTATAATCCGTTTCCTGTGTGTATGGAACGTCCCGAATGATGGTAAGGGTCGAACCGCTGGGCGCGTCGGTGGCCGGGTCAACAAGAACGATGGTTCCACCTGCGTCTACGCCCGCGCCTGTGACCGTGTAATCAGTGGTCAAGGTCAGTTGCTTCTCCACGCCTGCGGAGCTAGCAACAATTACATCCAAATCCGAATCATCGAATATTTTAAATGTGTAATTGAATGTTGTGGTAACGCCATCGCAGTCATATTGCAGCTTCATGGTTGTGTTTGATATGGTCATTTATTCCTCCTCGTCGGGTAACGCCCTAATCATACCCGGGGTTACCGCTTTCTTTAATTGATTAACGCCCTTTAAGCCTTCTTTGGTTTCGTATTCTTCCAAGAATAAAAGGTTCTTTAACGCCGTTCCTAATTGCGTAAGATAACTCAATGACCGCCATGAAAGCCAAAACGTCGGGTCCATGCCTTGAGTAAGCGTAAAGACTTCCCGCTTTGCTCTTGTTTTCATCTTGCCGATAAAAGAATCATCGTCATCGTCACCGGCCAAAGACGTAACAGCGATAACGGCCATTGTCGTGCCTACAATCCGGTATATTTCCCGCGCTTCTTCAGAAGTAAAAGCCTCTCCGTATTCTTTCTTTTTCAGGTTTCCGGCCATCGTGGTTATATCTTTAATTAAGGTTCGTGTAGGCCCGACCGCCCATGCCTTATATTGCATAGCCGAACCGCCGATTGACGTACTGCCAACAAGGGAATTTGCGCCAGGGATTGCCCGGAATCGCCCCATGTCCAGCTTGATTTTAGCCAGCCTTTCGGGAGATAGTTCTTCATTTGCCCATTCTTCTTTGGTCATAGAAGCTAAAAGGAATTGTTTATTTGCGGCCACCGTGGAAATATGGAAAAGCCCAAACATCCCGTCCATAAGCCTCTGTTGGATTTCTTTCCCGGGCGCTGTAAATTCTTCCCATAAACTCCGTTCTGTAAAAAATTCATATTTCTTTAATATGCGCTTGCCTTTATCGGTTCGCATTAAAGCGATTGACTTCGCATATTCCTTATAACCCAAAGGAACCATTGTCGTAATTTGTTCACCCATGAAGTTTATAATTTGTGCCGGGACATAAAAGCCCAAGTCAATCATTGTCGTGATAGTTCTTAACGCCCTGATTCCCAAGTCAAGGACACCACCCTGCCGGATAGCAGAATCATAGCTGATCTTTCGTCCTTTCTTGTTATTGATCCATTTGTTGACGAATGTTTTCAATGAACGATCAAATTCTAATCCGCGCGGAGTGTATTTAACCGGCGTTAAAGACTGCGTGTAAATGTCCAACTTCGGGATAATCGCATCAAAGGCTTTCTTCTTTTCAAACATAGCAACGTAAGTCATAAACGCCCTTACTACGTTCTTTGTCGGGTCAAGCTCTCCGGTCCGGTGAAGTGAAAACTGAAAGAATTTTTCCAACGGGAGAATATTCCCGGTGTCATCATCAAGAATATTAAAACCTATTTGGTCTTCCTGATATGCAGTGAATAATCCGGTAATAGCCTCTTTGATTCCTTTATCCCTCATATTTTCCATAAACGATTTGCGAATATGAGTGATATAGTTTTGCCGTCCATGCTCGACGGATTTAATTGCAATCAGGTATTCCAAAGCGTTGGCAAAATACTGATTCATGTAATGAGCAAGCCTTAACTGTTCCGGTGTCATCTGCTGCGCGACGGCGTTTTTCTGTGATTGCGGCGCTTCAAGATAAGCAAAAATCAATTCGTCTTGCGGAATCATTCTTTCGACAATCCCGCGCTTTCTGGATTTCTCGGCTTTTTTAGCAAGGTCATAAATTTTTGACTCAACATTATGAACCTTCATTTCCGCGCCCATCATTGATTCTGTCATCTTTGTAACCAGCAAATCAAAGAACGGGTCTTGCTCTCTTAATGATGAATCCCATTTAAAGTTTTCATTCCACGCAACTTTTACTTTGGCAAGTTCTTCAATCGGTACTCCGGCTTCTTTCGCCAGCCTTTCCCGCGCTTCCCGCCATGTCCTGATGCCTTTAAGGTCGGTCTTGTCTACGGTTTCAAGTTCTCTTTGCGTCAGAAAAACATCGTCGTTCTGAAACGGCTCTAAGAGTTTGGCGAACTGCCTTAATTGGTCAGTGGTCATTTTATCAATAGACGGGAGTTCTAAAGCCCGCCGGTAATTGTCAACCTTCTGCAATCTCTTTTGTTCAACAAGATTCATCAATTCGATTTTCGCCCATTTATTATCCCGTAGGTCAATGGCTTTCAGATTTACGTCTTTCAGGTATTGAGCAAATTCCTGCTCGTCCATTAAAAGAGGATTCTTGCGGGAAATCTTTGACATTTCCGTATCAGTCAGGCCGAAGTAATCTCTGACGTTCTTTAAAGTTTCTTTGCGTTTGACCATCCATTTGATTGAGTTTTTCAATCGTTTCAGTTCGGCAGCGTTGCCCTCTTGAAAAGCTATCCGCGCCTTGTTGACTGCCCTTGTAAACTCCGCCCTTGATACCTGTTCATTGTCATAAAGGGTTTTTAAATATTCTTCCTCGGATTTCATGGACACTTGGCTTATGACTTCTTTTTTGCTTTTGTTGCTCAATAAATCCATCATCAGGTCGTTATCGTTTGTGTCCCATTCCTGTGCCACTTCATCAAGTTTCAGGGCACCATCTTTTCTAACAACGCCGGGGCGCTTTTTCATTAATATGCCAACATCTTCTTTGCCCCAATCCACAATAAGGGAATCATAATTTAATCCGCCACGCTCTTTAATATATTTGACAATTTCAAACATAGGGTCAGCGTTTACAGCGTCCCTATTCGAGATACTCCCCCGTTCTTCTGATAGTTTCCGTTTTGCAACTTCAAAAACTTCTTTCATCACATCCTTGAACGACTCCCACAAATTCCCCAGAGTTTCCTTCATGGATGCAGACCATTCATTGAATTTGACTTTTCCGGATTCGTAAATATTACGGCCTAGTGCCTCAAGGTGAGGCATGGCTTCTTTGATGTTGCCTTTTAACCCTCGCAGAACGTCAAGGGTCTGGGTGATGTCCACGCCGGAATAAAGCGTAGACTGCCCCCCAACCTCCGGGGGGCGGGTCAAAGTCGGCAAGTCTCCATCAATAACAACTTTGGCGGGGAAAGATTTTGCACCTATTTTATAAAGGGCTTCTGCTCTTGTCGCGCCCTCTAAAATATAGGGACCATCTTTGTCTATGGCGACAATAAGCGGTGTTATTTCATTACTAGCTGATATTTCATCAGCAAGTTTATTAATTTTATTTTGACCTGTCTTAGAATAATTTGTACCGGTAAGTCCATCAAAGTCCGTTAGTGGTATTTCATAAATTCCCGGTAGGATAGTTGGGTTAACTATTGATGCTTCGATAGAAGATAAATTGGGAATTTCTTTCCGCACATTCCGGCCATCCACAACATTGCCGGCCTTGGCATATTTTATGTCCTCCGATTCCGGGGGGCGGGATGGGTTAGGGAGTTCGGAAAATAGCTTTTCGGGATTGAATATTTGATATGTGGTTTCGCCGTCGTCAACAAGTTTTAGGCCATCGTATCCCATTGAAATCAACTGATCCGTGCTGTATTTATCTGATTCTTCCCATCCGCCTAATTTTAATTTATTTTCGTCAACGTATCTTTTAACGATTTTTCCCCTACCTGACGCGACAACATCACCGGAGTTTATCTTGTTAATATCATCCGTAAACCAAATAGAACCGTCTGCCGTTTTGGTAATGTCAAAATCAGTAAATGATTTATCTGTGCCGTGATAGATTTTCTTGATTCCCGCCTCGGCCTGTGGGGTTGTCTTGGCGGGTATGTCGGCCGTCCCTTTCTTGGGTGTCATTGGCTTAATGCTAACAGAACCACGCTCATTTTTCAAGGTGTTCCATGCCTGCTCAACAAGGTCTTTTACCTTCTCCCATGTTTCGCCCAAAACCTCTTTTGCCCTTGCGGTAAAGGCTTCATAAGTCTTATGACCCTCATTGATTATAGACCGTCCCAAATTGATAATAGGCTCAAGGTCAACGCTCCCCCGTTCGCCCAAGGAATCATTGATTGATTTCACGGTGTCGATAATAGTTTTCTGGTTTTCTTCGGGTGTGATTTCTTCTTCCGGCTGAAAATCCGGCACATCTTCACCGAATATCTGTTCAATAACGGTATCGTCACCCTCGATCAGCCGGTCAATCTTCCCGTCTATGTCTTCATTGCCGATTTTGTCCATTTCCGCTTTTAATGCTTCAGGATCGGGAATATATTTAACCGTGTCTTTTTCACCCTCTTTTTCGATTGCCGGAACTTCAAAGGTATTGCCGGTCACAGGGTCAGCCATAGTAAAAGACTGAACAGCACCCTGCTTGTTTTCATTGACTCCGATGATGAAAGGTTCTTTATTCTCTGTCGGCTTATAATCTGTCGCAGCCTGTCTGATTTCGGCTTCTTTCTGGTCAATAAACGCATTGCCTTCAGGGGTTGACCTTACGGCATCCAATCCGTCTTTAACGGCCTCTTGCGGCGTTTTGCCGTCCCGCAATGCCTTATTCTTCGCCTGATTAAATGTGTCGGCGTGTTCCGTTCTCTGCGTGGCTTTCCCAATGGCTTTATTTGCCGAATAACTCATCCTTGATAAAGCCAGCGTTGAAAGTGCCGTGACCTGAATGGTCTGGGATAGATTGTCAATCATATCCTCAATGGTCATGTCCGGGCGAATGGTCACTTTATCCACAACATCCTGAACAATCCGATTTACCATTTCTGTCGGGATTTCTGTAAATTCAGCGGCAACCAATGACCGGATAAAAGACGCTTTCGGTTTAAGATAAATACCAACAGGAATAAACCCTGAAAGAACTTCCGACATCCCGCCAATAGTAGCCGCCGCAAATGCCGTGCCAGGATCGCTTCCGCCCTCTCTCTGTTCGCCGTAAGTCTGGCCGGTTGCCTGCCAGCCCATCCCCGTTAATGACGCCGCCTTACCATATTTAAAGCCGGGAATAAGCCAGACAAGGTTTGTCATTACGCTATCACCGGCCATATGAACGGTGTCTTTCCAACTATCGGGAGCTGTCGCGGGTGTTAATGATTTAATTTTCTCCTTTGCCGCCCCTGCTATATCCTCGCCCAGAGTTCGAACTTTTTTCTTTTCGATTGCTTCGGTTGCCAGTTTAAATGTCTGTAAATCTTCCTCTGAAGGTGTCGCTCCTGTCATTGCGAAAGCGGCCTCCGGGTTTTCCTCAAACATCCTAATCCAGTTTCCAGCGGCATCCATCATATGATAGGGAAGTTTCTGGACGTTCCTTAAAAACAGGGTATGCCATTCTTCCTCTTCGCCGCCCATGTCATTAAATGCCTTGATACGTTGAAGTTTATCCTCTTTGGCTTTCTTCCGCGTCGGGTCTATGTCGTAATATTTATCAATGGCTTTCTTGGCGTTGTAAGCGGTATGAGGATTGATCCCCAATGCCTCACTGTCCACAAGTGCCAGCGTCGCCCGTGCCTTCTCTTTTTGCGGATCACGAAAGAACGAAAACACTTTGTCGATGAAATCAGGCTCCACGCCCTGACGGAAAGACAATTCGTTGGTATCTTCCGGCTCGGCCAGAAGATCACGCGGTTCATTCTGTTCGGCTAATAAATCACGCGGCATTTATTTAATCCCCAATTTCTGCTTGACCTGATCCACGGTCATATTATGTTTTTTCGCTGTAAATTCCAAATCGGCCTGCGTATAGGTCTGTTTGTTTTGTACCGGCTGATTTGTCTGCCGTCCCGGTCCCGCAGCCGCCCGCGCATTAAAATATTTCTGCTTTTGTTCTTCGCTTCGTGACATAAAGAGGTCAGTCACCAGCGGAGACAAAACATGACTTTCCATAAATTCAGTCAGCTTAACGTCGAAATTCGGATCATTGGCATTATTGACCGCCCATGTCTTTATCAGTTCGCCGTATTTCATGCGCCAGATAGCAAGCTGGCTGGCGTCTGATTCCTTAACCGCCTTTTTTAACGCCGTTCCGGTGTTGATTTGTTTCAATGCTTCTTTAACGGAATCACGGTTGATCGGGTCCATTTGTTTCTGTAATGTCTTGAGGCGATTATATTCTGTTTTCCCGATGTTTCCGGTTGCCAGTTCTTCATCAAGGTTTTTATCCACGAAATCGCTGGACAGCATTAATGTCGTTTCATTGTCGGTTTGGCGTTGTTTCCTGTCGCGTTCAATATCCCTCAACTCCGCCCGTCTATCTCTGGCCTCTGCACGGTTCGCCCGTTCCTGATAGTCCCGTTCGCGCCGGATAGCATCCTGAAGTTTTGCGGAATATTCAGGGGCAACTTTATTTAGTTTAATCCATTGCGCCGGGGTCAAATCGGATTGCTTATTTAATCCATTCCTTTGTAACGCAAGCGGAACAAGGGTTTGATTGACTTCATCAATGGCGGATTGTGACTGTGCTTTATCCAGAGCGTTTAATGATGACGCTATATTTTGCGCCTGATTCATGGTCAATTCATGACGCTTGATGAAATCAGGCGACAGAACCGTACTGACCGCCCCGACATAATCTATATATCCTTCTTTGGCGTGTGCTTTGGTTACAACATCAAGGGCATCCGTTTCTTTTTGCTCATCGTTTAATATCTTGGCCTGTTTCTGATATTCTTTGGATTCACGCCCTAAAATGTGATTCCATTTTCCTGTTTCAATATCCTGAACAAATTGCTTTTTATTGTTGATCGCCAGATATTCCAGATGCGCTTTGACGATTTCCTGTTGTGCTTTGATTGTCGCATCCGTGGCCTGGTCAACATTAATAGAACCCTTTTTATTAAATTCCTTAATCATATCCTCGGTATATTTCAGGTTCGCATTGACATCGCCGCCGGACATCACAGATTCAATAGAAATTCTCACACCGTCGCCAATAGCCTTGTCGGTAAATGCCGTCCTGATTTCCGCCTGTTTTTTTGCCGTATAACCGATAAATTCACCGTGGATTCGACCGCTCAGCTCTTCCGCGTAAATCCTGACTTCGGGATGTTTTATGTTGTCAATGTTAATAGCCTTGCGGAAGTTGTCATTAAATTGTTTTTTGCTCTGCGTGGAATAATCATCCAATTCCAGAACGCTCTTTGTCGCATTGGCATTGGTATCGTAATTCGCCTGCTGTTCAATGGAATATTCGCGGGCCATATTACTTAAATTAACTTTTTCAATCGCAATATCCCGCTGCCGTAAGTCCTCCGCCTGTTTCGTCACCAGATCGGCAAACTCATTGGTAAATCCCTGAACGGCGTTTCCCATTTCTTTGGCCGCTGCAAGCCCGCTGTTGTTCATAGGCACGTTACCGCCTACGCCGGGAACGCTCTCTTTTCGTGTGTACACTGGTATTCTAGGCATTGATGACCTCTATTTGCTGTATTTATACGCGCTTGCTGCCCCTGATAACAATGTTGATCCCGCTTGAATATATCCGGCCTTCGCTGCATAGGCATTGTTTCTGCCGGTCATCCGCGCAAGGTTCGCCTCGCTGCGTGACCTGGCCGATGCAACATCCCCGCCGTAACGGATAGCCAAGGCGTCAAGCCCGCCCTGCTTTTCGGTGTCTTCCATGACAAGCAACGGCGATCCTTCCATGCTTAATCCTGACTTGCCGTACAAAGCCCTTTGAGTTGCAAGGATTTTTCGGACGTTTTCCCGATGCGCCTTTTCGTCATATTCGGCCTTTGCCTTTGCCGCCTTTGCATCCTGTTCTGCGACTGCCGCGTTGTAATCGGCCTGCTGATTTCCCGCCCTTCTTTGTGTGTCTGCTGAATAAACACCCGCCCCGGCACTGATAACCGCCGCTGCTACAACGGCCGCTGCTGCTGCATATTCGCCCATTAACGTACCTCCATGATGTAATTACAATAAGCAACGTCCTGAACATTAACAAAACTATCTGTTTTCAAAAAACCAAGCCTATCTATAAATTTTGGCCTATCAATTAAATCGCTTTTTACCGCCGCAATAATTCTTGATAGTTTATATTCTGTAATAATTTGATGTAATGCCGTTTTAAACCGAGCAAATATTTCTTTCTTGTGATGTTTTATTTCATTGGTAAATGACGCCCAGACATACCCATCTTGACCGACAATAATTATTCCGGCATCGGCTATAAGCACATTGTCTTTTTTCCTGATTAAAGAAAAGGCAATGCCCTGTTCGGTATCTTTTTCAATGACAATTAATTGACTCATGACACCTCCTGAATAATAGCCACCACGGTCAATGGTAAGGGTTTGTCTTGAACAATCATCAATCTTGCATCGGTGTCGTAAGACCCTTCATAGCCGATCTTTTTATCACCGGTGAACAGTGCCGGAGGCGTACCCATTGCAACATCGGAAGTCTTGAATAGGGCATTATCAAGATGTGAAGCGTCCCGGCCAAATTTAAATGTTCCCGATTCGTAAACCCGGATAGTTGCGCCGTTGATTCTCTTGATTTCGCCTTGCCACGTTCCCTCTTTAAAACCGACTTCCGGCCGCATGGTTTGTAAAAGTCCGGTGTAGGCCAGACCGACATGAACTACCGAAGCAGACCGGGAAAGAGTAATTGACCCGCCGGAAACGGTTGCATTTTCCCTCACTCCGCCGTCCGCCAAAACAGCCACCGTTTCACCTTCCAAGTGGTCAAGTCCTGTGATAGTGGTCGTAGCCGTCGAATTATAGGTAATCCCGCAATCAACGAAAAAGGCGTTCAATCCGTTATTGCCCTCAAAGGTTTCAGCGTCATCATGGAAAAATTCTTCAAGCATTTCGATATAGCGCACCGATGAACCGTTGATTGTCCGTTTAACGATCATCCATAATTCATCATATCCGTCACCGGGAATACAGGCAATGCTTTCGACATCGCCGTTAATCGGGTGTTTGTGCCATCCCACAACGTCCTGATCCCTTAGATACGTCATCGCTACAAGACCGCCATCGGCCAGCCTGACCCACACAATAGAGTAGGGTTCTTGCTGATAGGCCATTTCCGCAATGTCTCCCTCGGTAATGTGTTCCGCCAAAAGCGTCATGTCCGGGGCAACATATCCTTCTGTTTCGAGTTGCCATGTAAATTCCCTTATTTTCCTCAATGCCCTTTGGACAAAAAGAGTCGAATGGCCGACCGTCACCGGAATAATATCAGCACATCCGTAATTGGTTTGCTGTTTGGCGCTTACATTCGTCGGCGTGAGGGCTTCCGTTGTGCTTTCCGGTGATAACTTCCATTCGCTTCCGTTCGTCCCGACAATCAGGCTTTCGCGCGGTTCGAGCCATTCGATCTTATTGATCTGCCGTCCGGCAATCGTGAAATCAAGCGAATCATCGTCATCGGTTCCCGGGGTGAAATTCTCATAATCCCCTGTCTTTGACCCTCTGATATTCTCACCGTCCGCGCAAATAAGACGGTCTTCATAAAACGTGCCATATGAAGGATATCCGTTTGTTGCATTCCAGATTTCTTCTTCCAGTGTCCATAGTAAAGTCTTATCATTACTGCTTGAGGTAAGTGTCCACTTTCCGGCCGCAAGATCGGTGGCGAAAGTTCCCGCCGTATGGTCATCAAGGCACCTGTAATAATTAGCATTATGAACAACCGTATTGCCGACATAATAAGATGTGCCTGTTGCCCATGCAATATAGGTGCTGGTCATTTCCTTAATGATTTCAGCCTTGATTTCTGTTGCCGAAGTAAAGGTTGTGATTTTGACA
>Ga0209507_1002162_pt1 | contig 13867 bp, 15 predicted proteins | sample AD_UKC028_MetaG_FD_184414 | JGI IMG/M metagenome (GOLD analysis project Ga0209507, IMG submission 184414) | Active sludge microbial communities of municipal wastewater-treating anaerobic digesters from USA - AD_UKC028_MetaG (SPAdes) (version 2) | ecosystem: Engineered > Bioreactor > Anaerobic >...
GGGTCGTCATCCTGAGGTACAGGAGCGGCAAGTGGAAGTCGATAAGGGTCGTGCACCCGGAGCCGGTGCTGATACCCGGCGAAAGTTTTCATGAAACACCCGACATTTAATGTTGTATAATATGCGAAAAGGAGAAAAGAGAAGATGAAAAGGCTAATGGTTGCGGCGGCAGTCATGGCGGCATTTTTATCCATAAACACGAACGGAGGGGTATTTGCTATGGAAGGAAAGACGGTGGTGCTTGAGACGACGCAGGGCAATATCGAGGTGCAGTTGATGCCCGACGTAGCGCCGAAGGCTTGCGAGAACTTTACGACGCTGGTCGAGAAGGGCTATTATAACGGCATAATATTCCACAGGGTCATCAAGGGCTTCATGATACAGGGCGGCGACCCGAACGGCACCGGCATGGGCGGCAAGTCCTGCTGGGGCAAGCCGTTCGAGGACGAGGTAAGCAAGGACGTCGTCTTCGACAAGCCCGGCTTGCTCGCCATGGCGAACGCCGGCCCGTGCACTAACGGCAGCCAGTTCTTCATAACGACGATACCTACCCCGTGGCTTAACGGCAAGCATACGATATTCGGGAAAATCACATCGGGATACGACGTCGTCCAGAAGATAGAGAACACGCCCACAGGCAAGTTCGACAAACCGAGAGCCGAACAGAAGATAATCAAAGCTTACGTTAAGTGAAGACCGACGAGCAAAGCCAGGTATCCGCGGCGAGAGTATCGTTATGGGGTTCCATTATCATGTTCGCCGTATCGGCGGCGGCCGGCCTCATGGTCGATTCGGTCACCCTCATACTCGACGCGTCGGCGAGCCTTGTCATCCTGGTCGTCGCGTTCATGATGAACTCTACGATAAGGAAGATACACAGCCCTCCCGACGAGATATTCAACTTCGGCTACGAGAAATACGAGCCGTTCACGGTAGTCATACAGGGTGCCCTTATTATCGCGACATGCGTGATAAGCATGAAATTCGCCGTGCAGGATATCCTGCACCATGAGGACATCAAGGATTACCAGATACCCATGATCGCGGCATTCATATCCGCGGCCTTGGGCGCGTTCATCGCTATTTTCATCAAGATAACCGCGCGCAGGACGCGCTCGGCGATGATGCACGCTGCGAGCATGCACTGGTTCATTGATACCGGGATGTCGGCAGGTATGCTGGGCGGCTTCTACGCGGGCTATGTCCTTAAACAGGGGGGTTACGCCGAAATAACCCCGTTCATAGATCCCGTAATGGCGATAATACTGGCGCTGGTTTTTATGCTGCCGCCTTTAAAAGCCATGAGGAAGAACCTTTTCGAGCTCCTCGACGCGGTGCCGTCGAAGGAGGTAAGGGACAGGATACGCAAGGTGGTCGAACAGTATAAGCCGAAGATGTTCGGCGTCCACCGTCTCAGGATGAGGAAGGCGGGGGAGAAGGTATTTGTCGAGATATGCTTTATAGTGAAAGAGGATGTAACCCTGCGGCAAGCCGAGGTGATCGCCGCGGATTTCGAAAAGGACCTTAAAGCCCGCCTGCCGCACATCGACGTCGTGGCGTACTTTAAGACCGCAAAATAGCGAACGGAACTTTTTTAGGTCGAAAACTGTCTAAATGGGTGAAGAGAGCATAAATTTCGATGAACTGGTCCTTGAGCATAAGGACAAGGTCTTCAATTTGTGCTACCGTTTCCTCGGCAACTACGAGGAAGCCGACGATTGCGCGCAGGAGACCTTCGTAAAGGTATACCGCTCTTTGAAGGGCTTCAGGCGGGAGTCGTCCGTCTCGACATGGATATACAGGATAGCGGTAAACACCTGCAAGAACAGGGTCGCGTCGGCGCAGTACCGCCGCAGCAGGAATATGGTCCGGCTCGACGAGCCGAAAGAGACCGATGACGGCGCCCGGCCCGTCGATATAGGCGACGAGAAGCTCTCCCCGGCGGCGGAAGCCGGCAGGAGGCAGACGGGCGAACTGATACAGGAAGCGATCGACTCCCTGCCGCGCGACCAGAGGTCGGTGGTCATATTGCGCGATGTCGAGGGGCTATCCTACGAGGAAGTCGCTGAAGCGACAGGCCTGAACCTCGGGACCGTGAAGTCGAAGCTCGCGAGGGCCAGGCAGGAGTTGAGGGAAAAATTGAAGGGGCTGGTGTAAATGGATAACAAAGACAAGAGGGATATGCTGCCGGAGGACGAATACCTGAAGCAGATGAGTTCCCTGCCCAAGGTGAAGGCCCCGGATGATTTCCTGCAGAAAGTGCGCGCGCGGATAGAGAGGCGCCCGCTCCGCGAAAGGATCATAGACGCCCTTTTTGTCCCGTTCAGGATAAAGATACCTCTCGAGGTCGCGGCCGTCACCGCTACGCTGCTGCTCGTCATGTCCAGTTTCGACGAGATCAGACCGTCGAAGCAGCTCGCGTCCGTGCCGAAGTCCGACGTAGAAGAGGCGGTCGTCGGGAAGGCGGACGATTACAAATATCAGGTATATGCGAACAAGGGAAGGGATGAAGAAAAGAGCGAGGTCATCCTGGATAAGATCGAATCCGGCACCGCTCCCGCCGTACAAGCCGCGCCGGCGGCGACAGAAGGCCTGAAGATGAAGAAGGTGGAATACAAGGAATCCCGGTTGTGCGAGAGGGAGGCATCAAGAGGATTTTTACGGGCAGATGCGCTTCCGGCGATAAAAGGATATATAGAATCGTCGCAGGGCGTCATTACTCACATCGAGTCCGATAAGAATAGCGGGAAAACGCTGTATATTGACGCCGAGATACCCGCCGCAAGCTATGAATCGTTCAAGAAGAAGATAGAAGACCCCGCCGTATCCCGCAACATAAGGGTAGAGCCCATCCTGAAGGATCCCCCGCAGGGAAGCAATATAATCCAAATCCGCATTTTTATGATATAATTTAGAAAACGGAGGCCCTCATGAAAAAGCCGGTATTAGCGCTTTTAGCGCTGGCGCTTTGTTCTTTTGCGCCGGACTCGTTTTCACAGGAGTTTGAGGCGGATATGGTAAATACCACGAGGGGCGGCGTTTATAACGCCCATGTCAACGTGGGCAAAGATAAGATGAGGATGCAAACCGACGATAATATCGTAATATCGAGGATGGATAAGGGCGTCACGTGGATGCTCGTCCCGGCGCAGAAGATATATATGGAACAGGCGATAGACCCGAAGAACATGCAGGTCACTTCCGAGAAAGTCAACGGCGAGGTGAACAGGCAGCGCCTCGGGGCGGAGACGATCAACGGGGTAAAAGCCGACAAATATAAGGTAACATACAACGTAAGCGGCATGGAGGGCACAATGTACCAATGGATAGCGCCGTCGCTGAACATGCCGTTAAGAAGCGAGGCCGGTGACGGGAGCTGGACGGTCGAGTATACGAACATCAAGGCAGGCCCGCAGGACGCGTCGCTCTTCGAGATACCCGCGGGTTACAATAAAATGGACATGTATAACATGGGTGACCTCATGAAAGGGATGACCAATGAAGAAGAATAACCCGCTCGTCTGTTTTCTCGCTTTTGCGTTGGCCGTATCCTCCGTCTCCTGCAGCGCTGCCCCCGCGGGTAATAGTATAGACGCCGCGACCGAAAAGAAGATCGACGGCATTATCGGCAAGATGACGTTACAGGAGAAGGTAAGGCTCATCGCCGGCAACGACATGGAGACCTACGCGATAAGCAGGGCCGGGATACCGCAGCTGAAGATGTGCGACGGCCCGCTCGGCGTGCGCCACGGGCAGGCGACCGCGTTCCCGTCGTCGGTGTCACTCGCCGCGTCATGGAACCCCGAGACGGCATATGAGGTCTCCTCGGCGCTGGCCGACGAGGCGAAAGCCAGGGGCAGGAACATGTCGCTCGCGCCGTGCATAAACATACACAGGGTGCCGATGGGCGGAAGGAATTTTGAGAGTTTCGGCGAGGACCCGTACCTGACCTCGCGGATGACGGTCGCTTATATCAAAGGCCTTCAGGACAAGAATGTCGTGGCTACTGTAAAACATTACGCGTGCAACAACCAGGAATGGGAGCGCGGCACGATAGATACGATAGTCGACGAGAGGGCGCTGCGCGAGATATACCTGCCGGGTTTCGAGGCCGCGATAAAGGAAGGCGGCTCGTGGTCGATAATGGCCGCCTATAACAAGGTGAACGGCTGGCACTGCACCGAGAACGATTACCTGATCAACCAGATATTAAAGAAAGAGTGGGGCTTCAAGGGTTTTCTCGTCTCGGACTGGAACGCGACGCACAGCACGGTGAACTGCGCGAATAACGGCATGGACCTCGAGATGCCGAAAGGGGATTTCTTCAACGATAAGCTTGTCGACGCGGTAAAGAAGGGCGAGGTCAAGGAATCCGTAATAGATGACAAAGTGCGCAGGCTGCTCAGGGTCATGTACTGGCTAGGGCTTTTTGACCCGTCCTACGGCCAAAGGCCGGAAGACAAAGGTTCCATCGACACGCCGCAGCACAGGCAGGTGGTCCGCGAAGCCGGGCGCGAAGGCATAGTGCTGTTGAAGAACGAAGGAGGGATACTCCCTGTCGATACCGGTAAGGTCAAGTCGATCGCCGTGATAGGGCCGAACGCGGCCGTCTGCAGGTTCGGCGGAGGCGGAAGCTCCGAGATGAGCCCGTTCTATTCGGTAAGCCCGCTCGACGGGCTTAAGAAGAAGACCGGCGGCAAGGTCACGATAAATTACGCGCTTGGATGCAAGTTCGACGGCGAGATGTCTCCTATAGATCCGAAATACGTATATACGATGCATAACGGCAAGAGAGAGAACGGTTTCCTTGGCGAGTACTTTAATAACAGGGACCTGAACGGCACCCCCGTCGTCAGGAGGATCGACAAACAGATAAACTTCACATGGGGCGGGAACGCTCCGGACAACAGGCTTGCTGCGGATAATTTCTCTGTCAGGTGGACCGCGAAGATCGTCCCGCCGAAGAGCGCCAAGTACGAAATAAGTTTGATGAGCGACGACGGCTCGCGCCTCTTCCTCGACGGGAAAGAGATCATCAGCAACTGGCGCGACCACGGCGAGGAGACGAAGACCGCGTCGGTCATGTTCGAGGCGGGCAGGGAATACGACCTGAAGGTCGAGTTTTACGAGAACGGCGGCATGGCTTCCGCGAGGATCGGCTGGGATACGCAGGAAGAGCTGATGAACGAGGCGGTCGAAGCCGCGAAGAAGTCCGATATGGCGATCGTATTCGCGGGGTTATCGAAGCATTACGAGGGAGAAGGGTGGGACAGGCCCTCGATGCAGCTTCCTGCGGGGCAGGATGACCTTATAAGCAAGATCGCCGACGCAAACAAGAATACGGTAGTCGTCCTGAACACGGGCTCGGCGGTGCTTCTCAGCGGATGGATAGACAAGGTCCCCGCGCTGGTCGAGGCGTGGTACCCCGGCCAGGAGGGAGGCAATTCCATCGCCGACGTGCTGACCGGCGACTATAACCCGTCAGGCAAGCTGCCCGCGTCTTTCCCGAAACGCTGGGAGGATTGTTCGGCATACCCGACTTATCCGGGCAGGAACGGCAAGACCTTCTACTCTGACGGCATATTCGTCGGGTACAGGCATTTCGAGAAGGAAGGCAAGGACGTCGAGTTCCCGTTCGGCCACGGCCTTTCGTATACGACGTTCGAATACTCGAACGTAAAAGTTACTCCTGAGAGGATATCCAGCGGGAATATAAGCGCGGAGGTCAGTTTCGACCTGAAGAATACCGGTTCGCGCGCGGGCGCGGAGGTCGCGCAGATGTATATAAAGGACGTGGAAGCGAGCGTCGAGAGGCCCGTCAAGGAGCTCAAGAGTTTCAGGAGGATCTTCCTCGAGCCCGGCGAGACCGCGCGCGTCACTTTCAAGATAGACAAGAGGTCGCTCGCTTTTTATGACGTGAAAGGCAAGGACTGGCTCGCCGAACCGGGTGAATTCGAAGTCATGATAGGCAGCTCCTCGCGCGACATAAAGCTCAAGAAGACCCTTGTGCTTGAAAAGGGCAAGCTCATCTGATGCTGATACGCGAATACGTATCGCTGACGCTGTTCCTTTGCGTAGTGCTTGCCATCTATATTAAAGAAGCGTCGCTTATCCTGAAGCTTGTATTCCATAAGCTGGGCAGGCGGCAGGGGCCTTCCGGGTTCCTGTCAAAACCGGCCGTCGCGGTGCACATCGTCTCATTCATCGGCATATTATGCATCCTGTATGCCATGTTCATAGAGCCGCAATGGATAGAGGTCAAGAGGGTGGAGCTGACGACGCCCAAACTCTCCAAAACGCGTATGAGGATAGTCCAGATATCCGACACGCATTGCGACCCCGAAGGCGGGGGGGAGATGAAGGCCGTCGCGATCATAAACTCCCTCAAGCCCGACGTAGTCGTCTTTACGGGCGACGCGCTGAATACCGAGAAAGCGATGCCGGTCTTCAAGGCCGCGATGAAAGCTATAGATGCCCCGTGGAAATTCGCCGTAACGGGGAATTTCGATTACTGGTTCATGCGCGGCAAGGACCTCTTCGGCGGCACGGGTTTCAAGGCCCTGGACAGGGAGACCGTGAAGCTGGTGAAGGACGGTGAATCGGTATACATTACCGGACTTGATTTCGGGAACTGGAGGAGATGGCCGGAAGCCTTCAGTAAAGTCCCCCGCGGCGGATATAGCGTATTCCTGTACCACAAGCCCGATCTCATCGAGGATATAAAGGGAAAAGTGAACGTCGACCTCTACCTTTGCGGACATACCCACGGCGGCCAGATAGCGATGCCGGTATACGGCGCGATAATAACGTTCGCGAAATACGGAAAGAGGTATGAGGCGGGGGAGTATAAGGTCGGCGACATGGTCCTCTACGTTAACAGGGGCCTCGGGCTCGAGGGAAAGGCGCCTATCAAGGCGAGGTTCTTCGCCCGCCCGGAGATAACGGTGTTTGATATAAAGCCGGAGATAGGCAGGGGGCCTTAAAATGAAAGCCATCAAGTTCATGTTGAGGACCGCTCTGGCCTTCGGCATCATATTATTCGCGGCCTCATACATCCTGAAGGACGAACTGCCTCCGAAGGATATGATATTGAAGGAGCTCCTAAGGAAACCGGTCCAGTCCGAGACGGACGCCGGGGCATTCGAAAAAAAGATGGGTGATTATACCTATACGATAAGGCCGAAATACGCATACGAGCTGTACGGACTGGTCGTTTCGTATCACCACAGCTCGGTATTCTGGGACATGGAGCATAAGGAGTGGCAGGATTACCTTAATAACAAGGACATTGGCGTCATATGGGGCGATAACATAAGCACCGGCGTCTACCACGATATGAAGTTCACGAGCGGGAGCTGGACGCTGTATTGCGATGTGAAGCTTACGACAATGCCGTCAAGGCGGCAGGATGTATACAATAATTTCAGCGGGTCAAGCATATCGAATAACCACGTCCTCGCCGCGAACGACAAGATAGCGGCCCTGATAATGAGCGCCGGAAAAGGCGACCAGATATGGATGAAGGGCTATCTTGTCGATTACACTACGCCAAGCTGGAATGGATTCTGGCGCGAATCGAGCGTCACAAGGGATGACACCGGCTCGCACGCGTGCGAGGTCGTATATGTGACGGATTTCAAGATCCTCAGGAAGGCGGACCAGGGCTGGGACACGGCATACGGGATGTCAAAATTATTGATGCTATCGTCGCTGGTTTTGTATATAATAGCGTTCAGTATAGAAGCGTTCATGACGGGCAGGTAAAACAAAAAGGAGGAAACGGGATGGGAAAATCACTGAAGGGCACGCAGACAGAGAAGAACTTGTTGGCCGCATTCGCGGGAGAATCACAGGCGCGGAACAGGTATACGTATTTCGCGAGCGCCGCCAAGAAGGAAGGGTACGAGCAGATATCCGCGATATTCCTCGAGACCGCCGAGAACGAGAAAGAGCACGCGAAGGTCTTCTTCAAATACCTCGAGGGAGGGGATGTTGAGATAACCGCGGCATATCCCGCGGGCATTATAAAGGACACGAAAGCGAATCTCGAGCATGCCGCTGCCGGCGAGAACCTCGAATGGACGACGCTCTACGCCGATTTCGGGAAGGTAGCCGCGCAGGAAGGGTTCCCGGAGGTCGCGCGTTCCTTTGAGCAGATCGCAAAAGTCGAGAAATTCCATGAGGCGAGATACCGGAAGTTGGCCGGCAATATAGCCGGCGGCGAGGTCTTCAAGAAGAAGGCGCCGGTCAAATGGCACTGCAGGAATTGCGGCTACGTATTCGAAGGGCCCGAAGCCCCGAAAGAATGCCCGGCCTGCAAACATCCGCAGCCGTATTACGAGGTCCTGGCCGAGAACATCTAAAATCTATAGCAGCTCTTTACCTGGAAGTACTGCCCTTTTGGGGCGTTCTCGGTATAGGTGTCGTACAGGTACGTGAACGAAAAGCTCATCCCGCTTATCCGCGCGTAGAGGTCCCCGCCGACGGAGAGCGTCCTGCGCTCGCTGCCTTTTATCCTTACGCCGTCGCGCCTCTGCTCCCGGCTCATCATCCAGTTTACAGACGGGCCGAGCTTCAGGTTCTTCATGACGTTATATCCGAGAAGGTACTGCAGGTGCAGTTCGTCGCCGGGGGCGATCTCCTTGTCGTTCTCGAGCCGGAAGAAATACTTTACCGCCGCGTCCATGCTGAAATCGTCTATCGTCTTGCTGAAGAACACGACGGGCCTGATATCGACCTGGTGCGTGCCGTAATTCGTGCTCTTGTCCGAGGCATATTCGCCGGTCGGCGCCTTGACAAAGAGCATCGGCAGGACATCGACCTCTTTAACGGGAAGGAAGTATCCCGCGCCCGCCGTTGCGTCGCCGAGGCCCCACGAATTCTTACCGGTGGAATCGACCCGAATGCCCCCGGCCGGAAGCAGCGCAGTCACGACGAAGTCCGGGGAATAATAGCAGAATCGCAGGAGCTCTTCCGCTTTCAGCAGGCCGTAATCCTTTTTGGCCGTGCGGCCGTCGGGGCCGGTCACCCTGTCAGCCGTATAGACGGAGGAGTAGGTAAGGAAGTAGAGGCCCTTTGGCGCGCGTGCGCCGTCATAAAAGTTTACGGCATGGGAGATATCTGGTATCATAATGAGCAAGGCGGCAGCAGCCGCCGATGCGAAATTACGCATTGTAAACCTCCAGTATGATATATGGTTTACGATTATATAACAACCGGGTGGAATATGCAAAATATATCGCTGTATGTCCACATCCCCTTCTGCGCAAGGAAGTGCGCTTATTGCGACTTCTACAGCGTCGTATATGATAAACACACGGCGGACGCCTACGTCGACGTCCTCTGCGCCCAGATAGGGAAGATAGAAAGGCCGGCCTCTACGATATTCATCGGCGGCGGGACGCCGACGGTGCTTGAGGCGCCGGCCATGAGGAGATTGCTGCGCTGCCTCGGGAAGCTTTCGGCGAGGGGCGCGGAGTTCACCGTTGAGGCAAATCCCGAGAGCCTGACCTCGGATAAGATGGGCCTGTTCCTCGACGAAGGCGTGAATAGGATCAGCATCGGCGTGCAATCGTTCCGCGACGACAAGCTCAGGAAGCTCGGCCGAATACACGACTCGAGGAAGGCCAGGAACTCTGTCCTCGCGGCGGCGAAGAAGGGTTTCAGGAACATAAACGCGGACCTGATCTTCGGGGCGCCCGGAGAGGCCTTAGAGGAATGCGCCGCGGAATTCGACGAGGCGGCGGGGCTGCCCCTGACGCATATATCGTGCTATTGCCTGTCGTATGAGAAGGGCACGCCGTTATACGAAGCAAGGAAGAAAGGCGACGTAGCCCCGATAGAGGACGAATACGCCGCGCAGATGTATTCATACGCGATAGATTTCCTGCCGAAGCGCGGTTTCATGCATTACGAGGTCTCCAACTTCGCGAAGAAGGGCTATACCTGCAGGCACAACGTCAACTACTGGGAGAACAACGAATATATCGGGCTGGGCGCGTCGGCTGTCACTTATACCGGCGGCGACAGGATGAGGTATATCCCGGACATAAAGGAATACATAGAGAAGGTTTCCTCCGGCGGGAGCGCGTTCGTTTCGTCAGAGCACCTTGTAGGCGAGCGCAAGGCGAGGGAGACCGCGGCCGTGAAGATCAGGACCGTGGAGGGGATAAATTTCCGCCGGTTCAGGGAGAAGACCGGCTGCGACTTTATGAAACTCGAATCGGGCGCCATACGTAAACTTTACGAGGCGGGGCTTGTGAAATTTCGCAGGTCGAAAGGCAGGAGGTCCGGCGTCGCGCTGACGAAGAGGGGTTTCCTCTTCTGCGATACGGTATCGAGCGAGCTTCTCTAGGGGGGCATTTTTCCGATTGGCATAAGAACCGTCCCTATGGTACAATTGTAAACACTTAAAATAACGGAGGTAGACAATGCATTCCATCGCTGTAAGCGAAAGGTTCTTGAAGGCAAGGTACGATATATTCAACCGCAGGTGCCGCCTCGCGGCCGCGGAAAAGCTCGCGCTGTCGTTTGTGATGGCGTGCGCCATAGCGCTGCTCGCGCAGGTCAGGATACCTCTGCCGTGGACGCCTGTTCCAATTACCGGGTCTACGCTCGGCGCGGTCTTCGCGGGCGTGCTTCTCGGCAACGTCTGGGGCGGGGTCAGCATGCTTTTATACCTTACGCTCGGCGCCGCGGGGCTTCCGGTTTTCACGGGATTCAAGGGAGGCCCGGAGGTCTTCATGGGGCCGACCGCCGGCTACCTGCTCGGGTTCGTAATAACGGCGTTCGCGATGGGGTATATTACCGACAATTTCGCGAAGGCGAGGAGGTTCCTGCCGATGCTGATGATAATGCTCGCGTTCAACGCGCTTATACTGACGCTCGGCTCGTTATACCTCGGTATATGGATGAATGCCGCAACGGGGCGCGCCGCCGGCGTTCCGGAGGCGCTCTGGATGGGGGCGGTACCGTTCATACCGGGCGATGTGATAAAATCCTTCGCCGCAGCCGCCATAGCGGGATTGATAACTCCGAAGGAGTCGTATAAATAACAGAGATGAACAAGAACGCCATACTTAAAGCCATAGAAGGTTTCTTTAAGTTTGGGGAGAGCGGGACCGATCTCAAGACAGAGGCCATCGCCGGGACGACCACGTTCATGACGATGGCCTATATTATTTTCGTCAATCCGGCGATGATTTCGCAGACGGGGATGGATTTCGGCTCGGCGATGACGGCGACCTGCCTGTCCGCGGCCTTAGCGACGTTAATGATGGGCCTTTACGCGAATTATCCCATCGCGCTGGCCCCGGGAATGGGAGAGAACGCGTTCTTCACCTACACGGTCTGTATCACTATGGGCATCCCGTGGCAGGTGGCCCTCGGTTGCGTCTTCATTACCGGCGTCGTGTTCATAATACTTACGCTTACGAACATCAGGCAGATGCTCATAGAGGCGATCCCGATGGCGATAAGGTCGTCGATAGCGTGCGGCATCGGCCTGCTTATAGCTTTTTTGGGGCTCAAGGATGCCGGGATAATCGTCGCGCAGCCCGCGACATTCGTGGGGCTCGGCAACCTCGTGAGTAAACCGACCGTCCTCGCGGTGTTCGGGCTCATACTCACGAGCGTAATGCTCGTGAAGAAGGTCAAGGGAGCGATGCTCTGGGGCATCCTCGTGACGGCCGTAGCCGGCATCCCGCTTGATATAGTCAAATACCAGGGGCTCATCTCCCCGCCGCCTTCGATGGCGCCGACCTTTATGCAAATGGACGTGATCGGCGCGCTGAAGATGGGCCTGCTGACGGTCATGTTCATATTCCTGTTCATGGATATCTTCGATACGGTCGGGACGCTCGCGGGAGTCGCGGAGATCGGGGGTTTCATGAAGAACGGCAAGATGCCCCGGGTCGGCAGGGCGATGTTCTCCGACGCCGCCGGCACGTGTGTCGGCGCGGCATTCGGCACCCCGACGGTGACGAGCTATATCGAGAGCGCATCCGGCATAAGCAGCGGCGGGCGGACCGGGTTTACGAGCGTCGTGACCGCGGCGCTTTTTATCGCGGCGATATTCTTCTCGCCGCTGGTAAGGATGGTCGGCGGAGGGGTCGAGGCCTCCAAGGGCGTTTTCCTCTATCCCGTGACGGCGCCCGCGCTCATAATAGTCGGATGCATGATGATGCAGTCCATAACGAAGATCGATTGGAAGGATTATACCGAAGCAATACCCGCGTTCCTCGTCATGATAATGATGCCGCTGACCTTCAGCATCGCCTCGGGCGTTGCGATCGGCTTCATAAGTTTCGCCGCCATCAAATTATTCAGCGGCAAGGGCCGGGACGTCTCCTGGCTCGTTTACCTCCTCGCCGCGCTCTTCATCCTCCGCTTCATCTACCTCCAAGCCAAGTAGGCAAGTAGGGGCCATCCTGCTCGGAGCCACCCTGGAAATAATTGAAAGAAATCCGCCTCTTTTTGCGTCTACTGTAGATAAAAGGAGGCGTAAGATGCCAAGAAAAACAAGACAGTTGGTGGACGGCGGGGAATATCACGTTATATGCAGGGGACACAATAAGTGCGCGCTATTCCATTCCCGCCATGATTATGATATTTATAAGAGCATATTAAGAAAATACAGGAAAGAAATATTATTTGACCTTCATCATTACTGTCTTATGCCTAACCATGTACACCTGTTGATAAGGATATCAAGCGGCGCATCCTTGCCTAAACTCATGCAGGGTATCAATCAATCCTATTCGCAGCATTACAAAAGAAAGTACGATATGGTCGGATATCTGTTCCAGGGCAGGTATAAAGCGTTATTGATAGAAGATGACGGATATCTGCTTGAATGCGGCAGGTATATCGAGCGCAATCCGCTTAAATCCGGGATCGAGAATAATTTAGCAAGGTATCCCTTCTCCAGCTTTAGTTACTACGCGAAGGGGGAGAGGGATGATATTTTGACCCCCAATCCTTTATATCTGGAATTATCCGGCTCGGAAGAAGAGAGAAGGGCGATGTATTTGGAATACGTGATCAAGGAAAGGATGGAGGATCGTGCGAAGAATAGTATTTCATGATGTTAGGCGCTATTTAGGGCAGGGTGGCTCCGAGCAGGATGGCCCCCTTTTTTTCTGGCCCCCTTTTTTTCTTGACAAGTTATTGCGATTATGATAACTATAATACTAAATATAGAAATGATATAAATAGTAGATATGGTAATTACAATAACTCTGTGAGGGAAGAAGCTCTATAATATGGGTCCAAAGCAGAAGCTTATATCCGCGCAGGAGATCATCAAGAAGTACGGAATTACCTACCAGACCGTCAACCACTACACGAATTTCGGGCTCATCAACGTAATCACGAAAAAATCGAACGTAAGGTATTACGACGAGGAAGAGGTGGACCGCCGCCTCACGAAGATAATCCAGCTCGCCGGCGCGGGATTCTCGCTGCGCCTTATCAGGAAGACCCTGAACGACGAGCTCGCGGTGAAGGTCAACTCAGGCACGGGTGGCGCATGAGCTACTACAGGATATTAGGCCTGGAGAAAGAGCCGTTCTCGACAAGCCCTGACCCGGAATTTTTCTACCAGTCGATGGAGCACAAGTCGGCGCTCTACCGATTGCGCATCGCGATAGAGCTCAGGAGAGGATTAAGCCTCGTGCTCGGGGACGTCGGCACGGGCAAGACGACCTTGAGCAGGAAACTCTCGCAGCTGTTGGCCGAAGACCCGGGCCTCGTGATGGCGATGGTCCTTAATCCCGTATACGAATCGGAAAAACAATTTTTAGCAGACCTTTCGGAGCGCTTCCATATTGTGGTGGATTCGGGGAATGGGAGCGCTCCAACGTTATTG
>Ga0209507_1002163_pt1 | contig 13863 bp, 28 predicted proteins | sample AD_UKC028_MetaG_FD_184414 | JGI IMG/M metagenome (GOLD analysis project Ga0209507, IMG submission 184414) | Active sludge microbial communities of municipal wastewater-treating anaerobic digesters from USA - AD_UKC028_MetaG (SPAdes) (version 2) | ecosystem: Engineered > Bioreactor > Anaerobic >...
TGCCCGGAGACAATGTCGAATTCGAGGTTGAGCTCATAATCCCGGTCGCCCTTGAGAAGGGCCTGCGCTTCGCCATCCGCGAAGGCGGCCACACCGTAGGCGCCGGTGCCGTATCAGAGGTAATAGCGTAACGATGACTACTACCGCGCATAAAGCGAAGATAAGGATAAAGCTGAGAGCTTACGATCACAGGGTGCTCGACCAGTCAGCGGCGGAGATAGTCGAGACGGCGAAGAGGACCGGGGCGAAGGTCCTCGGGCCGATACCGATGCCGACCGAAAAGGAAACATTCACTGTACTGCGCTCGCCGCACATAGACAAGAAGTCGCGCGAGCAGTTCCAGCTGAAGACGCACAAGCGCGTGCTTGATATCGTCGAGCCGACCTCGAAGACGATCGATGCCCTCAAGAAGCTCGATCTGCCGGCCGGCGTGGATGTAGAGATAAAATAACGATAGCATAACAACATCAAGGTAATATTAAAATGTCTTTAGGAATATTGGGAAGAAAAAAGGGGATGACGCAGGTCTTCAGGGATGACGGGAGGATTATACCCGTTACCGTCGTCGAAGCCGGCCCGTGCACCGTGCTGCAGGTAAAGACGAAGGCAAAGGACGGCTACGAGGCGGTCCAGCTCGGTTTCTGCGACAAGAGAGAGAAACTGATGAGGAAGCCCGAACTCGGAAAGTTCAAGAAGATAAACGTCACTCCGAAAAGGTTCATAAGAGAGATCAGGACGGCCGCCGACCAGAAGTTCGAGGTCGGGCAGGAGCTTAAGGTGGATATCTTCGCAGCGGGCGACGCGGTGGATGTTACCGGCACGTCTATTGGAAAAGGTTTCCAGGGCGGCATGAAGAGGTGGCACTGGCACGGCGGAAAAGAGACCCACGGTTCGATGTCCCACAGGAGGCCCGGCTCGATAGGTTCGACGACTACCCCCGGCAGGGTCTTAAGAGGGCATCGCCTTCCCGGAAGGATGGGTGGGGATACGGTAACTACGCAGAACCTTGAAGTGGTTAAGGTGGACCTCGAGAACAACCTGATAGTGCTTGAGGGTTCGGTCCCAGGCCCCGATAATTCGTTATTGATGATCAAGAAGGCAAAGAAACGCGCGAAGGCCAAGATACCGCAGATAGTCATCGTCAAGGAGAAGAAGGAGAAATCGAAGAAAGAGGCTCCTGGCGGAAAGGGTAAGAAATAATGTCAGAGCTCGCGATATATAATATAAAAGGCCAATCCGTCGGGAAGGTAGAGCTGGATAAGAAGGTCTTCAACGGCGAGGTCAACGAAGCGATACTGCACCAGGTCATAAGGATGTACGAGGCGAACCAGAGGCAGGGCACGGCCGACACGAAGACCCGCTCGGAAGTACACGGCGGCGGCAAGAAGCCCTGGAAACAGAAGGGCACCGGACGCGCGCGCGCGGGTACCAGCAGGTCCCCGTTGTGGAAAGGCGGCGGAAAGATATTCGGCCCGCACCCGAGGGATTATTCCTACTCAGTCCCGAAGTCGGTAAAGAGGTTAGCGCTCATATCGAGCTTGAACGCGAAGGTCAACGATAACGACATGATCGTGCTCGATGACCTGAAGCTCGAAAAGCCGAAGACGAAGGAATTCGCGGCGATGCTCGGCAAGATCAAGGCGGAGCAGAAGCCCATGATAGTGCTCGAGAGCAAGGACCAGGCCGTAGTAAGGGCATCAAGGAATATAGGGAACCTGCTGTTGAGGGACTACAAGGCGCTTAACGCGTATGAGGTACTTAAGCAGAAGAAGGTCGTCATAACCCATAAGGCGCTCGAAGCGCTGACCAAACAACTGGTGAAGCAATGATACAGAAATTCAAGATATTGAAAAGCCTGATGCATTCGGAGAAGGGCTCGCAGATGCTGCCTTTCAACAAATACGTCTTCGAGGTGGATAAGGGAGCGAACAAGAACGAGATAAAGAAGGCGATAGAGCAGGCATATAAGGTAAAGGTCAAGGACGTCAATACGATGATAATGTCCGGCAAGTGGCGCAGGGTGCGCTTTAAGCCGGGCAAGACTCCCGACTGGAAGAAGGCGGTAGTCACCTTGCGCGCGGGCGACAAGATAGACGTAACAACATAAGGTCATAGAAAAATGCTGAAGACATACAGGCCATATACAAAATCCAGAAGGTGGATGACATCTACGGACTTCTCGTGCCTCACGAAGAAAAAGCCCGAGAAGGCGCTGCTTATACCGAAGAAGAGCAGGTCAGGCCGCAATAACCTCGGCCATGTCTGCGTGCGCCACCAGGGCGGCGGCCACAAGAGGATGATAAGGATAGTCGATTTCAAACGGAACAAGATAGGCATGCCTGCGACTGTCATAGCGCTGGAATACGATCCCGGCAGGTCGGCGTTCCTGGCTTTGCTCGAGTATGAGGACAAGGAGCGCAGGTACATAATAGCGCCCGTTGACCTTAAGGTCGGCGATAAGGTAATGTCAGGGCCCGATGCCGAAATAAAGACCGGCAACGCGCTGCCGATAAAGAATATACCGGTAGGTTCGTTCATACATAATATAGAGCTCGTCGAGGGCATGGGCGCGAAGATCGTCCGTTCCGCGGGAACGAGCGCGCAGCTGATGGCAAAGGAAGGCGAACACGCGAATATTAAACTGCCGTCGGGCGAGATAAGGCTCATCCGCATCGGATGCTACGCTACGCTCGGGCAGGTAGGAAACGCCGACCACGGGACGATATCGGCAGGAAAAGCCGGCAGGAAAAGGTGGATGGGCATCCGTCCGTCGGTCAGGGGTGTTGTCATGAACCCGCATGACCATCCGCACGGCGGCGGCGAAGGTAAATCCGGGCAGGGTAATCCCCATCCGGTGACGCCTTGGGGCGTACCCACGAAGGGTTACAGGACCAGGAGGCCCGGCAAGTATTCCGACAGGCTGATAATCAAGCGGAGGAGCAAATAGAATGGGGCGTTCGTCGAAAAAGGGCCCGTATGTGGAAGAGAAGCTTCTTAAGAAAGTCGAGAAGCTCAAGGGCGATAAGAAACCCATAAAGACATGGTCGCGCAGGTCGACCGTCGTGCCGGAGTTCATCGGCGCTACATTCCTCGTGCATAACGGGAATAAGTTCATCCCCGTCTTCGTGACGGAGAACATGGTAGGTCATAAGCTCGGGGAGTTCGCCCCGACCAGGACGTTCAGGAAGCACGGCGGCGTAAAGGCGAAAGAAACGCCTACAGCCACCTAAAGAGAGGATATATAACAGATGCCATCAGTCGGAAGGGTCGTTGCGAAATATATAAAGATATCCCCTTACAAGATGCGCAAGGTCATGGACCTTGTCAGGGGCAAAGACGTGGACTCCGCGCTGGCTATACTGGAGAACACCGATAAGAAGTCGGGAGTATACCTTGTGCGCGCTCTTAAGTCCGCGATCGCTTCCGCGAAACAGGGCGGCAAGCTCAAGCAGGACGAACTTTTCGTCGCGAAGATAACGGCCGATGACGGCCCGATGATGAGAAGGTTCAGGGAAGCGGCCATGGGCAGGGCCACGATGATAAGGAAGAGGACCACCCATATAATAATAGAGCTGGGCGCGAAGGCGAAGAGCGCGTCAGCGAAACCAAAAGCCGTAAAGAAATAGGAGGAGTTAGTGGGTCACAAAGTAAATCCGATATCTATGAGGTTGGGTTACATCAAGAACTGGCGTTCCCGCTGGTTCTCGAAGAAGAAGGATTTTGCCGATTTCCTCGTGGAGGACCTCGACATACGCAAGTACGTTAAGAAGAACTTTTCCGCGGCCGGCATCGCGCTGATAGAGGTCGAGCGCGCGAGCAACAAGGCAAAGGTCATAATACATACGGCAAGGCCGGGCATCATAATCGGCAGGAAGGGCGCCGATATAGACAGGCTGCGCGATGACCTGCAGGACAAGACGAAGAAAGAGATATATATTGAGATAAAGGAAGTCAAGAACGCGTCGGTGGACGCGCAGCTTGTGGCCGAGAATATAGCGTTCCAGCTCGAGAAGAGGATCGCCTTCAGGAGGGCGCTGAAGAAGGCCGTCCAGCAGGCGATGACATCGGGCGCGCTGGGCATAAAGGTAAAGTGCGCCGGAAGGCTCGGAGGCGCGGAGATGTCGCGCACTGAGGGATACAAGGAAGGCAAGGTCCCGCTGCAAACCTTCAGGGCCGATATTGACTACGGGTTCGCGGAAGCTATGACGACTTACGGCCTCATCGGCGTAAAGGCGTGGGTATATAAGGGCGATGTGCTTTTCAAGAAACAGCCCGAGAAGGTTTCCTCGGATGAAGCGGTGAACGCCGCCGCATCGAAGCCCGAAACAGAGCAGAAAAATTAAGGAGCAGACTTAGAGATGGCGTTATTCCCTAAAAGAGTAAAATACAGGAAATCGCAGAGAGGCAGGCGCAAGGGCGTGGCCATGACCGGTTCGACGATATCGTTCGGCGAATACGGGCTGCAGTGCCTCGAGAACGGATGGATAAAGAACACGCAGATAGAAGCGGCGAGGGTCGTAATATCGCGCCACCTTAAAGGCGGCGGTAAGGCCTGGATAAGGATATTCCCGGACAAGCCGATAAGCAAGAAGCCGGCTGAAACGAGGATGGGTAAGGGAAAAGGCATGACCGACCACTGGGTCGCCGTCATCAAGCGCGGAAGGATACTTTTCGAGGTCGAGGGGCTTCCTGAACCCGTCGCTAAGGAAGCCATGAGGCTGGCTTCGTCGAAACTCCCCTTAAAGACAAAATTCGTGGCCAGGACCAAGGTAGCCGCGTAAAACCAGGGAAGAATAAGATGCCATTAAAACCGGAAGAGATAAGGAACTTAGGGGCGGACGAGATAAAGACGAAGTACAACGCGCTCCTGGAATCGCTGTTCAAGCTTAACCAGCAGGCGAAGATCGGCAAGCTGGAGAAGCCGGACCAGATCCGCCAGATGAAGAAGGATATCGCGCGGATAATGACCATAATGACGGAGAAGGATATCAGGATATGAGCGAGAGAGGCAGCAGGAAAGAAAGATTAGGTATCGTGACGAGCGATAAGATGGACAAGACGATCGTCGTGAAAGTGGAGCACTTCTCCACGCATGCCGCATACGGAAGGACGATGCGCCGCGTAGAGAATTTCAAGGTCCACGACGAGGAGAAGAAGGCGAAGACGGGCGACAGGGTCAGGATAGAGGAGACCCGCCCCATATCAAAAGACAAGAGATGGAGATTGGTTGAGGTCTTGAAATGATACAGCTGCGTTCAATTCTTGTGGTAGCCGACAACACCGGCGCGAAGAAGGCGGCCATGATACAGGTGCTCGGGCGCCAGAGCAAGGTCGTCGCGGACCTGGGCGACATAATAAAGGTCCATATCAAGGAATCGACGCCGGAAGCTTCGGTAAAGAAGGGCGAGGTCGCCATGGCGGTCGTCGTCAGGGTAAAATCCCCGACGCGCAGGGCGGACGGTTCGTACCTGAAGTTCGACAGCAACGCCGTCGTGATAATCGATAACGCGAAGAATCCGAAGGGCACAAGGATCTTCGGCCCGGTCGCAAGGGAACTGCGCGATAAGGGTTTTTCAAAGATAATTTCATTGGCTCCAGAGGTAATATAGATGAGGATCAAGAAGAACGATACGGTAATGATAATAAAGGGGAAAGATAACGGCAAGAGCGGACGCGTGATGAGGCTCATCGCCGGCGCCGATAAGGCCATTGTCGAGGGGCTCAATTTCGTCAAGAAGCACGCCCGCAAGACGCAGCAGAACCCGCAGGGCGGCATCATACAGATAGAGAGCCCTATAGCTCTCTCGAACCTCATGCCCGTTTGCCCGAAGTGCAACAAGCCGGTCAGGGTAGGCAGTTCCACTGCCGGGAAGGACGGGAAGAAAACGAGGATATGCAGGAAGTGTAAGGAGGCATTGGCCTGATGAAAACGGCGACTATTACACCAAGGTTGGCTGAACACTATAAGAAGGACCTCGTGCCGCAGCTGGCCAAGAAGTTCGGATATAAGAACGTATTCCAGGTCCCGCAGCTCAAGAAGGTGGTCGTTAACATGGGAGTGAGCGAGGGCGCCGAGGATATAAAGATACTCGAGGCGGTCATGGCGGACCTTATGACGATAACCGGGCAGAAGCCGGTCATGACGCGCGCGAAGAAAGCCATCGCGAATTTCAAGATCAAGGAAGGCGCTACCGTAGGATGCAAGGTCACGCTGCGCGGCGCGAGGATGTATGAGTTCGTTGACAGGCTTGTTAACGTTGCGCTGCCGAGGATCAAGGACTTCCGCGGCATACCGTCGGACACGTTCGACGGTGCGGGCAATTTCGCGATGGGCCTCCGCGAACAGACGATATTCCCCGAGATAGAGGCCGACAGGGTAGCGAAAGTCCAGGGTATGGACATAATATTCGTGACAAGCGCAAAGACCGACGATGAAGCGCGTGAGCTCATACGTCTTCTCGGCATGCCCTTTAAAAAGCAAGGTTAAAAATGGCTAAAACATCGTTAATAGAGAAATGGAAGAGGCCGGCGAAATTCTCCTCCAGGAAGTATAACAGGTGCCGCCTTTGCGGCAGGTCGGGCGGTTACCTGAGCAGGTTCGAATTGTGCCGTATTTGCTTCAGGGAATTGGCCTCGAAGGGGGAGATCCCCGGAGTTACGAAATCAAGCTGGTAAAAACAAGGGAAAAAGATGTCTAAGACAGATCCGATAGCAGACTTTTTGACGATGATAAGGAACGCGACACGCGCGAAGATGGACAGCGTGGATGTCGAGCAGTCAAAAATGAACAGGGAGATCCTCGAGATAATGAAGAAAGAGGGCTATATCAGCGACTTTAAGCCCCTCGAGGCGTCCCGTAAGATCAAGGTATACCTGAAGTATGTATCCGGCCGCAGCGCAATAAAGAACCTCAGGAAGGTCTCGCGCCCGGGTTTAAGGGTCTATACGAAGCAAAGCAAGATGCCGAACGTATTAAGAGGTTTGGGCGTCGCGGTCATAACGACCCCCAAGGGCGTGCTGACGAACAAGGAAGCGCGCGAGCTCAGGGTCGGCGGGGAAGTGCTCTGTTATATCTGGTAATAAACATAATAAAGGTGAAAAATGTCAAGAGTAGGTAGGAAACCGATACAGATAGTCAAAGGCGTGAAAGTCAACGTGAGCGGGAATACCGTCCTCGTTGAAGGCCCGAAAGGGAAACTTACCCAGGAATTCCTGCCTTCGATGAAGATCGAGGTAAAAGGGGAGCAGGTCATCGTAACGCCCAACGAGAACGCGGACGCGAAGAAATCCGGCGCTATCCACGGGCTTACCCGCTCGCTGATAAACAATATGGTGGTCGGCGTCACGACGGGTTACCAGAAAGAGCTTGAGATACAGGGCGTCGGTTTCAGGGCTCAGGTCACGGGCAAGAAACTTGTCATGCAGCTCGGATTTTCCCATCCGGTCGAATTCCCGATACCGGAAGGCATAGTCATCGAGGCGCCGAAGCCGACCCAGATCATAATAAAGGGAATTGACAAACACAGGGTCGGCCAGACAGCGGCCGAGATAAGGGACGTCTACCCGCCGGAGCCCTACAAGGGTAAAGGCATAAGGTACGTCGGAGAATACGTAAGGAAGAAAGTCGGAAAGGCGGTCGGCTAAAGCGATGTCTGTAAAAAGCGAATTACACAGGAAAAGGCGCCATAACAGGATAAGAAGAAGGATAATCGGCACGAAGGAGAAACCGAGGATGTCGGTGAGCCGCAGCCTGAACAACATATCCGTCCAGCTGATAGACGACGTTGACGGCAAGACCTTGTGCGCGGCTTCCACTTCAGATAAGGTTTTCAGGGAGAAGCATAAGACAGGCGGAAACGTAAAGGCCGCGGAGCTGCTCGGAGAGATGGTATCCAAGATCGCCCAGTCGAAAGGCATTAAGAAGGTCGTATTCGACAGGAGCGGGTATCTCTACCACGGCAGGATTAAATCGCTGGCCGATTCCGCCAGGAAAGCCGGACTAGAGTTCTAGCCTTACGGGCTAAAAAAGCAATTTAGGAGAGAGAAATTGGCCGATAAGTATGCGCAGGATAAGCAGTTAAGCGAAAAAGTATTGAGCATCAACCGCGTCGCCAAGGTAACGAAGGGCGGCAAGAAGATGTCGTTCTCCGCGCTGCTGGTAGTGGGCGACGGCAAAGGCAAGGTCGGGTTCGGGTACGGCAAGGCGAACGAAGTCGCCGAAGCTATCAGGAAGGGCCTTGTTGACGCGAGGAAGGGCATGTTCGAGGTCCCGAGGGTAGGCCATACGATACCGCACGAAGTGTTAGGGAAATACGGCGCGGGCAAAGTACTGTTGAAGCCTGCCTCACCCGGTACCGGAGTAATAGCCGGAGGCCCGATAAGGGCGCTTTGCGATGCCGCGGGCATCAAGGATATACTCTCTAAATCGCTTGGATCGGACAATTCGGTCAACGTAATAAAAGCGGCTGTAGTGGCTTTCAAGAGCCTTTCATATAAAGAAGAGAACACGAGGATAAAAGGAGAGCAGCCTAAGTGAAACTTGGAGAGATCAGGGTCCCCGAAGGGGCCACGAAGAGGAGAAAGATAGTCGGCAGGGGCCCGGGTTCGGGCCACGGAAAGACGTCGACAAGGGGCCAGAAAGGCCAGAGGTCCAGGTCGGGCGCCCATATACATAAGGAGTTCGAAGGCGGTCAGATGCCTTTGATCAGGACGGTGCCGAAGAGGGGCTTCACGAACAGGTTCAAGAAGATATCCCAGGTCGTCAACCTTACCGCACTCGCGGCGTTCAAGGAGAATTCGGTGGTCACACCCGTCGAGCTGTGCACCCAGGGCATCATAAGGGACGAGAAGCGCGCGGTGAAGATACTCGGGGACGGCGAGATATCAAAGGCGCTTACGGTAAAGGCGCAGGCTTTCTCAACCTCAGCTGCCGAGAAGATCGCTAAGGCCGGCGGCAAAACCGAGATCATAAAATAATGATCCAGGCTTTCTCAAACATCTTAAAGATACCCGAGCTCAAGAAGAAGCTGCTCGTGACGGCGGCGCTTCTTGCCGTATATTGCTTCGGAAGGTATATACCTACGCCGGGCATCGACGGGCATGCTCTTTCCCAGTTCATCGAGCAGGAATCCAAGAGGTCGGGCGGTTCGCTGTTCGACATAATGGACCTCTTTACGGGCGCCGCTATGTCGCAGATGACGATCTTCGCGTTCGGCATCATGCCGTATATATCGAGTTCGATCATCATGCAGCTGCTCACGTTCGCGTTCCCGTATTTCGAAAAACTCGCGAAAGAGGGCGGCGAGCACGGGCGCAGGATGATAACTCAGTATACGCGCTACGGCACGCTCGTAATAGGCGCTATACAGGCGCTCTTCACGAGCTTCTGGCTCGAGAACCTGCATAATACGATAGGCATACAGGTCGTGCAGTACCCCGGGTGGGGATTCAGGCTGATGGTCATACTCACGCTGGTCAGCGGCACGGCGTTCATAATGTGGCTCGGCGAGCAAATAACGGAGTACGGCATCGGGAACGGAATGTCGATAATAATAACGGCTTCGATCATATCCAGGATACCTACGGCCGCGAACAATCTCTATACTTTGGTCACATCGAAGCAGCTGGACATTTTAAGCATAATCCTCATGGCCGTCATGATATTCGGCGTAATAGTGGCGGTCATTATGATAACGCAGGCGCAGCGCCGCATCCCGGTCCAGTACGCGAAGCGCATCGTCGGAAGGCGGGTCATGGGCGGGCAGAGCACTTACCTGCCTCTCAGGGTCAACCAGGCGGGCGTTATACCGATCATATTCGCGCAGTCGATACTGCTGTTCCCCGCGACGCTCGCGCAGTTTGTGCCTAACCAGACGGTAAAGAACATGATAGGCTGGCTCACGCACGGCGGCGTCGTTTACACGATATTCTACGCGGCGCTTATCATATTCTTCACATATTTTTATACGGCGGTAACGCTGAACCCCCGCGACCTCGCGGATAACATGAAGAAGTACGGCGGTTTCGTCCCCGGCGTAAGGCCAGGGAAACCGACAGAAGATTATTTCAATTTCATACTCAACCGGGTGACATTGCCGGGAGCCATGTTCCTCGCGTTGATCGCTATCCTGCCGGATTTTGTCGGCAAGTGGCTTAAGATACCGTACCTTGTCGCGAGCTTCTTCGGCGGCACGGCGCTGCTGATCATCGTCGGCGTCATGCTCGACACGATGAAACAGATAGAGTCGTTTTTGCTCATGAGGCATTATGACGGGTTCATGAAGTCGGGCAGGCTCAAGGCGAGGGGCAGGTGAAACTGGTCCTGTTGGGCCCCCCGGGAGCCGGTAAGGGCACGCAGGCAAAGGTTCTTTCTAAGGAGTTTAGGATACCGCACATCTCGACCGGCGATATCCTGCGCGAGTCCGTAAAGGCGCAGTCGCCGATCGGGCTAAAGGCGAAGGTCTATATGGACAAGGGCGAACTGGTCCCGGATGACGTGGTCATCGAGATGGTTGCCCAGAGGGTCGCCAAGGAAGATTGCGCGAACGGTTTCATGCTTGACGGGTTCCCGAGGACCGCGGCGCAGGCAAAGGCCCTGGACGGCACGCTCGAAGGGCTGAAGCGGCCGATAGACCTTGTGCTGTATTTCAAGACGTCGCAGGAGACGATAATCCAGAGGCTCTCCGGAAGGAGGGTCTGCAGGAACTGCGGCGAGAATTACCACGTGAAGAATATACCCCCGAAGGTGGCCGGCAAGTGCGACAAGTGCGGCGGTGAGCTTTACCAGAGGGTGGACGATAAGGAAGACACTATCCTTAACAGGATAAAAGTATACGAGAACACGGTCCCCGGCATAATAAGCTATTACGAGGGCAAGGGGATCCTCAGGACCGTTTCAGGCGACTTCGACGTGGATGAAGCGCATGATTATCTGTCGAAGCTCTTTGTCAAAGAGAATCTGAAGTAAAAAAGGCCGCAGCATGATAACATTACGGTCGAAGGCGGAAGTAGAGAAGATCGAGGCCGCCTGCAGGATAGTCTCCGATACGCTCGAGTACCTGGGGACGAAGATAAGGCCGGGGGTCACGACACAGGAACTTGACGACCTGGCCATAAAGTACATAAGGGAACGGGGCGCCGTATCCGCGTTCAAGGGATACAACGGTTTCCCGGCGAACATATGCACGTCCGTCAACGAGACGGTGGTGCACGGGATACCCGGGAAGCGCGTCCTTAAAGAAGGCGATATCATCGCGGTCGATGTAGGCGTGAAATTAAACGGATTTTTCGGCGACGCGGCGATGAGTTTCCCCGTAGGCGCGGTCTCGGAAGAGGCGCGAAGGCTGATAGAGGTGACTGAAGCGTCGCTGTACAAGGGAATAGAGAACGCCAGGCCGGGTAAGCGGCTCTATGATATATCGAACGCCGTGCAGGAATGCGCAGAGAGCAACGGTTTTTCCGTTGTGCGGGAATTCGTGGGGCACGGCATAGGTTCCAGGATGCATGAGGACCCGCAGATCCCGAATTTCGGGGTTCCGGGGACCGGGCCGAGGCTTAAGGCAGGCATGGTCCTCGCGATAGAACCGATGGTCAACTCGGGAAGGCACGGCGTTGAGGTCCTTGATGACGGCTGGACAGCCGTGACAACAGACAGGAAACTTTCGGCCCACTTCGAGCATACGGTGTATATCGGAGAGGACGGCCCGGAGATATTGACGAAATGGCGAAAGAAGAAGCAATAGAAGTCGAAGGAGTGGTGCTTGAGGCGTTGCCGAACGCGATGTTTCGCGTGGAGCTGGACGAAGGCCATAAGGTATTGGCCCACGTCTCGGGAAAGATGAGGATGAACTTCATCAGGATACTCCCGGGAGACAGGGTCAAGATGGAGCTTTCGCCGTATGACTTAACAAGAGGAAGGATAACTTTCAGGGTGAAATGAGATGAAAGTCCGTTCAAGTATAAAGAAGATCTGCGAGAAGTGCAAGATAGTCAAGAGAAGGGGCATAATTTACGTAATATGCTCTAACCCGAAGCACAAACAGCGCCAAGGCTAATCAGGAGGAATTAATGCCCAGGATTTTAGGTATCGATCTGCCGAAGGAAAAAAAGATAGAGTTTTCTCTCTGCTACCTCTACGGGGTAGGGAGGGTCATCTCGAGGAAGATATTGAAGGAAGCGAATATCAACCCCGAGGTCCGCGCGAAGGACCTGACCGACGAGGAAGTCGCCCGTATAACCTCGATACTGCAGAAGGAGTTCAAGGTCGAGGGTGACCTCAAGAGGGAGATAGCCCAGAACATAAAGAGATTAATGGATATAGGCTCGTACAGGGGCATGAGGCACAAGAGAGGCCTGCCGGCGCGCGGCCAGCGCACGAAGACGAACGCGAGGACCAGGAAGGGCCCGCGCAGGATGGCCGTTACCCTCAAGAAAAAAGAAGCTAAAGGATAACCATAAATAAGGAGCTTTACGAAATGGCAGAAGAGAAGCAGCAGGAAGAACATAAACCGAAGAAGCCCAAGTCCAAGAAAAAAGCCGCGAAGAACATACCGAGCGCGGTAGCGCATATACAGGCTACGTTCAATAACACGGTCGTGACGATAACGGACAAATCGGGGAATACGATCTGCTGGGCATCGAGCGGCGGAAGCGGGTTCGCCGGTTCGAAGAAGTCGACGCCGTTCGCCGCGCAGGTTGCGGCGGAAATAGCCGCAAAGAAGGCCATGGAGCACGGCGTGAAGGAAGTGGAAGTATTCGTAAAGGGGCCCGGGGCCGGACGCGAGTCCGCGATACGCGCCCTCCAGGCAGCTGGCCTGGCTATATCGTTAATCAAGGATGTGACGCCTATTCCGCACAACGGTTGCAGGCCACCGAAGAGAAGGAGAGTATAGTAAATGGCGAAATACAAGGATGCCGTATGCAGGCTTTGCAGGAGGGAAGGCGCCAAGCTGTTCCTTAAGGGCTCGCGCTGCTACACGCCCAAATGCGCCATAACCCGCCGCGAATACGCGCCGGGCCAGCACGGCCAGGGCAGGATAAAGCTTTCTGACTACGGCCTTCAGTTGAGGGAGAAGCAGAAGGTAAAGAGGATCTACGGAGTTCTTGAAAAACAGTTCAGGAAGTATTTTAAGGTAGCGAATAGGTCAAAGGGCGTCACCGGCGAGATACTGCTCCAGCAGCTCGAGAGAAGGCTGGACAACGTGTTATTCCGCTCGGGGCTCGCGAATTCCACCGCCGACGCGCGCCAGATAACGGCGCACGGGAACGTGAAGGTCAACGGCCGCAGGGTGGATGTCGCGTCGTTCCAGGTCAAGGCCGGCGATTCCGTCAAGATAGGGGCAAAGGAAGGCATCGTAAAGCATATAAAGAGCAACCTCGAGATAACGAAGGACAGAGGCACTCCAAAATGGCTCGCGGTGGATGCGAACGGCTTGGAAGTAAAAATAGTCAAGCTTCCGTCAAGGGACGATATCGGTTTCCCTGTCCAGGAACAATTAATAGTAGAGTTATACTCGAAGTAGGAGGATAAAACAATATGGGTATTGTTTGGAAAGATTTTGAGATGCCTAAGAAGCTGGTCTGCGAAGAGTCGACCTATACGGACAACTACGGCAAGTTCATTGCCGAGCCGTTCGAGCGCGGGTACGGGACCACGTTAGGCAGCGCGCTGAGGAGGGTATTGCTCTCTTCGATAGAAGGCAGCGCGGTCACATCCGTGAAGATCGATTCGGTGCAGCACGAGTTTTCCACTATACCCGGGGTCACGGAAGACGTGCCGGATATCATCCTTAACATCAAGAAGCTCATATTGCGCTCGCACTCGAGGCAGCCGAAAGTCATCGAGATAAAGGCCGACAGCAAGGG
>Ga0209507_1002167_pt1 | contig 13836 bp, 10 predicted proteins | sample AD_UKC028_MetaG_FD_184414 | JGI IMG/M metagenome (GOLD analysis project Ga0209507, IMG submission 184414) | Active sludge microbial communities of municipal wastewater-treating anaerobic digesters from USA - AD_UKC028_MetaG (SPAdes) (version 2) | ecosystem: Engineered > Bioreactor > Anaerobic >...
AATAGGCCTTGAGCGCCTCCCCCTCATGGGCCAGCGATTCGCGCAGAATGTCGCCGATGTCGTGCTGGTGGGTTTCCAGCAGCGGGCCGATGCCCAGCGACGGATGGCCGCCCAGACTGGTGATCAATTCCCCAGCCTGGCGGGCGTGCAACAGGCTTTCGTCGGCCTGGGCGTTAAGCCAACTGACAATGGGAATGCGGTTGTAGCCGTACACCATCAGGGCGTAGTGGGTGTAACGCACCACCCCGGCCAGTTCCAGTTCGAGAATACGGTTCAAGATGCTGACAGCGGCGTTCTGGTCAAAGTTTTGAGTCATATCAAAGCCACCTTTTCGTTAAAAGAAAACTCATGATCGCGTCGCGTCCGACCCAAAGATCGCAATATTCTGGTGCGGCTCATCACGGTCGGTTCGTTATAAATTAACATACTTATAATGCAAACGAGAATAATTCTCAATATGAAAACTGACTGCATCAATCCCGATTCCCTCGCCCGGACCCTCGCCTATCACCAGGCCAGCAAGCATCATGTCGACCGCTACGCGCCCGGTCCGGGCGGACCTTACGCGCATTTGCGCCGGTCAGGCTGACATAGACCGCGCCTTCGCTCTCACCCTGATGGCCCGCGTCGTAAATGCGTGAACACTGTTCCCACTGGCATAGCGGACACAGGTTCGCCCAACCGCTCCCGCAGCAGCGCCAGCACCGCCTCGCGGGAACGCGGCGCGGGCTGAGACCGATCCTGACCGACGCCCAGCGCCTCCATCACTTCCAGCAACAGCGGCGGCCGCAGTCGCGCCCGATGCAGCGCCTCCCGATCTCCCAGCACCGCCGCCGTCTCGCCCTGGCACAGCACCGTACCCTCGTGGAACAGCGCCACTTCGTCGGCCCAGGCATAGGCCAGTTCCACGTCGTGGGTCGAAAAAACCAGAGTGGTGCCTGCCTCGTGCAACTGCTGCAAAGCGCCCAGCAAATGGTTCACGCCATGCGAATCGAGGCCGGCGGTCGGTTCGTCCAACACCAGGATTTCCGGACGCATGGCCAGCACGCCGGCGATGGCGACCCGTTTTTTCTGACCAAAACTGAGCGTATGGGTAGCGCGGTCGGCGAGATGGGAAATCCGCAGCGATTCCAGCGCCTCGCGGACCCGTTCGGCGGTTTCCGCCGCGGACAAACCCAGGTTCAGCGGCCCGAACGAGACATCCTGGCCGACCGTCGCGGCGAACAACTGATCGTCAGGCTCCTGCAACACCAGCCCCACCCGCCGCCGCCAGTGATTGAGCGCACGGTGATCGTAACGGGCCGGTTGACCGTCGAGCCGGATTTCGCCCCGCGTGGGTTGGCAGGTTCCGTTGAGATGCAGCAAGAGGGTGGTCTTGCCGGAACCGTTGGGGCCGAGAATGGCCAGTTTCTGGCCGCGCTCGATGTTCAGGTCCAAACCGCGCAGCGCGACCACTCCACCGGGGTAGACGTATTCCAACCCGCGCGCCGCCAGTAAGGGCAAGGGCGTGGTCATGACAGCCCGCGCCCCAGCAGATCGCTCGCCGCTCCGATCAGCCCGACCAGCCCCAGCCCCATCGCCAGCCTCGGCCACGACAACGCCCACTGCGGCGACAACACCCGCAGTTCGCCGGCATAGCCGCGCGCCATCAGTCCAATTTCCAGCCGCCGCGCCTGCTCCAGCGCCCGCTGAAACAGATTGCCGGCCAGCAGTCCCAGCGAGCGCACCGACCGATCCACGCGCGAATAACCCAGCCGCGCCGTCTGGGCCTGATGGCCGGTCAGGGCGCGTTCAAAAAAGACGAAGATCAGCCGGTAAATCAGCAGGATCAGTTCGATCACGCCGGCGGGAACCCCGATCCGCCGCAGCGGCGCGATCCAGTCGGTCAGCGGCGTAGTCAGGATCAGAAAGGCGAGACAGCTCATGGCCGCCAGGGCGCGGACCGTCGTCGTCAGCGCCAGCCGCAAACCCTCCGCCGAGAGATGCAGATTCACGCCTTCGGCGAAATCCACCGACACCGCCAGAAACGGGATGCCAGCCAGCAAAAACGCCGCCGGCGCGGCCAGCACGCTCAGCAGCGCTTTCAACGGCACGCCTGCGCCGCGCACCGTCGCCAGCGCCATGCCGGCCAACACCAGCGGCGCGGTGGTCAATGGCGGCAGCATCAACGTCAGAATCAGCAGGCTCCCTGCGGGCAGCAGCTTTTCGGCGGGATGCCAGCCGCGCCAGCGGTTGGTCCAGGCGTGATGATCAATCGCCCGCATCGCTGTGCTTGCGCCGGCCTTGCGCCTGGCCGCGCTTGAAGCCCAAGTAGTAACCCAGGATGCCCGCGCCCAGCGCCGCTTGCAAAGCGAACAAGCCGCTGGCGATTTCCGGCGGCGGCTCCCAGATAAATCCGAACCAGGGCTGATAATCCGGCTGAATCGTGGTGACCGCCGCCATCGCTTGACCATCCGACCCGGTAAACTCCGCCCCTTCGCGGCGGCTGCCCAGCCATACTGAACCCACCACCAGCGCCACCGCCAGCAGCAACAACCCGCCATTACGCGCGTTCACGAGCGGGCCTCCACGGCAACAGTTGGCGAAGGAAACTTGAGGATTTGCAGCTCGTCGCCGCTGTATTCCCGCAGGAAATTGACGATGACCACCGTCAGCAGGCCCTCGACCACCGCCAGCGGCAACTGGGTCGGCGCGAACACGCTCAGGAACTTGACGAACGACCCCGCGATCCCGCTGGCCGGATCGGGAAAGGCCAGCGCCAGTTGACCGGCGGTCATGGTATAGGTCGCCAGGTCGCCCAGCATCGCTGCCAGGAACACGCTGACCGCCAGCGGCGCGTTCAACCCTTGCGCGCCCCGCAGCACCCCATAGGCGATCCAGGGACCGACGATGGCCATTGAAAACACATTCGCGCCCAAGGTAGTGATGCCGCCGTGCGCCAGCAGCAGCGCCTGAAACACCAATACGATGGTTCCCAGCAGCGCCATCACGGCAGGACCGAACAGGATCGCGCCCAGACCGGTGCCGGTGGCGTGCGAGCAACTGCCGGTTACCGATGGCAGCTTGAGCGCCGAAATCACGAAGGCGAACGCCCCCGCCGCCGCCAGCAGCAGCTTGGTCTGGGGCTGATCCCGCATCAGGCGGTTGACCCGCCAGGCGCTGACGATGACAAAAGGCAGGGCTGCCGCCGTCCACGCAGCGGCGTGCAGCGGCGGCAGGAAACCTTCGGCAATGTGCATGACCCAACCTCCCGTGAGGGGCGGTGCTTCGGGGAGGTCGTCTGGGAAAGCGGCCACCACAAACGGTGTGGTGATAACGCGCTGGCTGGAGACGGTTCGCAACCCCGGAACACCCCGCCCGGAATTCAACAGGCAAACCGATTTCGGCAGGTCTCCTGGCTCACAGGTCCTCATCGCTGGCCCGGCCTTCCCGGCCAATTCGGCCAGTGGCGTGCAGGGGGCGCGACTCGCTGTTCACAGTTGCGGGGGCAGCCCTGGAATTGGCGACCTCAAAGCCGCCGCACCAGATTCCCTTTTCATTCCCGACGGCGAACGCCAGCGGGAAAACCTCATCGTTCACATGGCGATACTAGCGCCCAGCCCGTTATGGCGTCAACTTCGTCGCTACCAGTGGGTATGGCGAACTGGCTTGCTTTATTCCCGTGAGTGAACTATGGATTCAAGAGATGCACTGATTTTGGCTCGGGTCTTTATCGCCCGCAGCAGATCGTAACCTACCGGAAACTGAATATGATTCACCTGAAGCAGCGGCTGATCGTTGCGCATGAACCGGCGTTCAGAGGCTTCGCTCGAACCGTGGTTTGCACCCTGCTGCTGGGGGGATTCATCCTGCTGGCTCTGGGAGTCAACGCCGGCGAACCCGAACCCGCTCGCGCCGGGAACGACAGCGCCGCACTTGCCGAACAGATCGCCACCTTCAGCCGCGATCTGGAGCGTTTGCGCCGGTTTATGGGCTTGTCCAGGGCCAGCAAACTGGACATCGGCATCCACACTACCATCCCCCGCGATCTGTATTTTCAATCGCTGACCCTGTGGGAGCAAACCGACCGGCTCTCCTTTGAAACCTCGCGCACGCGCGCCCAGCCGTTACCACGGCCCACTGACGATATTGAGCTGCAGGATGTCCTGGCCCAGTTACGGGCGGCGCACCAACTGCTGCGACAGATCATGCACTCACTGCAAATCGCTGATACCAGTGGTGCGGTGAACGGAAGCGATGCCGCGCCGGCGGATCACTTCGCCACCCTCTTGACCCTGAATCGCCAACTGAACCTGCTGTTGGAGCGGCACATCTCCGCCAGCGATGTCTACCAGGAAGTCACGCTGGCGATTGCCTATTCCGCCCGCCTGCTGGCCCGCTATCCCGGCGCCGTCCGCATTCCCGCCGAGCCTCCCTTTGAATCGGACCAGCAGCCCAGCGACGTTTACCTTCGGCTGATCGAATGCTTGCACAGCATCGTGCGCATTTTCGACCGGCTGGGTCTGGCGGTGCTCAGGATTGACACTCGCCAAACCGAGCTGGACCACCTGCAACCGGGCGATGTGTATCTGATCGCCGCCATGATCGTCTCCCAGCTCGACTTCCTCTACAAGCATCTGGCCATCGTCCAGCCGCCGCCTCAACCTATTTATCCCGGGCTGAAATTTCCCGCACACACCTATCAACGCGCCGGCATCCTGCAAGCCCAACTGCAACAACTTGAACGCTACCTGGCCTCTGGCCAGGCGGCGCAAGCCGTTCCAACCCGGCCATAAGCGTGATAAACACCGTGACAACCCCGCCTGCCCAAACCAGCCAGCCGCTGCGTCGCCAACTGCTGTTTTCTCACCTTTCGGTGGCGCTGGTCGGACTGATCATGCTGGGCATCGCGCTGATCACCACCTACGATCTGCGCGCCAGGGTGATCCGGCTGGCGAACGAAAGCGGCCCGATAGCGCAGGCCTCGTTCCAGTTGCTCACCGGCATCCGGCATTCACTCGCCAGCCTGCGCGGCTGGATCACGCTCGGCGATCCACGCTTCCTGGACGGCTGGCGGGACGCCTGGCAAGGCGAAATTCAGCCTGCGCTCGGCCAGTTGAAAGATTGCCCCTACTTTCACACTCAAGACTGCACCACCCAGCAGTTGCAGGAACTCCGCACCCTGCTCGCCGATGTGCAGGAATCCCAGTGGTGGGTTCAAGACATCGTGCGCACGCCGGGCAACGAACCGGCCCGGCTGCTCTATACCCGGGATGTTGAACCCAGCGCAACCAAACTGCATGACCTGCTCGCGGTCCTGTTTCAGGACGAAAAAGGATGGGTAGACGGTCCCGAACGCAAAGCGCTGCTGGCAGAGATCGCTGAACTTCAGGATGCGTTCTCGGTCGCCCATCTTTCGCTGCGGGAAATGCTGGGCAGCGACGGCCTGAGTTATGCGCATCGGTTCCAGGAGGCTCTGAACGCTGTTCAAACCCGGCTGACCAGGCTGGCTGAACATCCCCTGCTCACGGGCGAACAACGCCCCATCATTCCCCTGCTCCAGAACGAACTGGGGATTTTCACCGCCCTCGCCCAGGAAGTGATCCGGCTGCGCCAGTCCGACGGCTGGAATATCGCATTGCGCACCATGGCTCAGGAAACCGACCCGCTGGCCAACCGGGCCATCGCGCTCACCCAGGCCATGGCGGCGCACGCCCGGACGCGCCTCGAACAGGAGATCCTGGCCACACAAGCCGCCAGCGCTATTACGGTCTGGAACCTGATGCTGATGATTGTTCTGATGCTGCTGGTTGCCTGCTTGCTGTCCAAAAAGCACGCCGACGCCATCGCCTGGCCCATTGCCTCCCTGGCCGAGGCTACCCGGCAACTGGCGGCGGGCCGCTTGCGGACCGACATTCCGATCAGCGCCAACAACGAACTCGGTGAACTCACCCGCTCATTCAACACCATGCGGGCCGCCATGCAGCAGGCGCAGGAACAACTGCGCGAAACCAACATTTCCCTGGAACAGCGCGTCGAGGAACGCACCTGGCAACTGGAAACAATCAACCGCTCCCTCAGCCGGGAAATCGCCGAACGCAACCAGGCCGACCACGCCCTGCGGGAGAGCGAAGCGCGGTTGCGCGCCATGGCCCAGGCCATTCCCGATCTGGTGTTCGTGGTAGACGAGGAAGGCCGCTATCGGGAAATCCTGGCGGCGGGCCGGGGCCGGATCACCATCGGTAATACCCCGATCCGGGGTAAATTGCTGAGCGAGATTCATACGCCAGACATGGCGAACTTTTTTCTCGATATCATCCACCGGGCGTTGCAGGCCCAGCAAATCCAGGTCGCTGAATACGAACTCACGACCGCCTCGGGCCGGCGCTGGTTCGAATCGCGCACTGTGCCGCTGGACATTCGATTCGCCGAGACTTCGCCGGTCACCACAATCCATCCCCAGGGGGATTTGTTCGGGCCGCCGGACCTGCGGCGGTTTACCGCCAAGTCTGCCGCCATCGTGATCGTCCGCGACATCACTCGGCGCAAGCACGCCGAGGCGCAACTCCGCCAAGCGCAGAAAATGCAGGCCATCGGCCAGCTTACCGGCGGCATCGCCCATGATTTCAATAATCTGCTGGCGGTCATCCTGGGTAACCTGGAGTTGCTGAACGAAGAGCTGGCGACGCAGCCGGAACTGCACGACCTGGCGCAACAAGCCTTGCACGCCGTGGAGCGGGGCGCGCAGTTGACCCAGCGGTTGCTGGCGTTTTCGCGCCGCCAACCCTTGCTGGCGCAACCGACCGATCTGAACAAGCTGGTGCTGGGGATGCTGGAACTGATGCGGCGCACGCTGGGCGCTAATATCCGAATCGAGACGGTGCTGACCAGCGATCTGGAGCAGACCCTGGTGGATCCGGCCCAGTTCGAGAATGCCCTGCTCAATCTGGTGATCAATGCCCGCGACGCCATGCCCCAGGGCGGCCGGCTCACGCTGACCACCGCCAACATGCTGATCGAAGAGGAGGAAGCCACGCCGCAAACCGAGGTGCGGCCCGGCCCCTATGTGATGCTGGCGGTTAGTGACACCGGCGTGGGCATGACGGCCGAGTCGCTGGAGCGCGCCTTCGAGCCGTTTTTCACCACCAAGGAAACCGGTAAGGGCAGCGGGCTGGGACTGAGCATGGTTTACGGACTGGTCAAGCAGTCCAGCGGCCATATCACCATCCACAGCGAACCGGGCCGGGGCGTTACGGTTCGGCTGTACCTGCCCCGGACCGCTGTTCCAGCGCGACCGGTCCTGGAATCGCGTGTGGCCGACACCTCGATTCAGGGGCGGGGTGAAACGATTCTGGTGGTCGAGGACGACGCCGATGTCCGCCAGTTCGCCGTCAATGCCTTGCGTGGTTTAGGTTATACGCCCTTGCAGGCGGCTGACGCTGCGACCGCATTACAGGTGCTGGAAACCACGCCCCATATCGCCTTGCTCTTCACCGACATTGTCATGCCGGGCGCGATGGATGGCGTCAAGCTGGCCGCCGAAGCGCAGCGCCGCTATCCGGGTTTACGGGTGCTCCTGACCTCGGGTTACACCGAACACGCGCCTATCGGCAACGGCGAACTGACGGCCGCCGTCGAGGTGTTGGCCAAGCCTTACCGGAAGGCTGATTTAGGCCACAAATTGCGGATGTTGCTGAGCCAGAACAGCAGTAGTTGAATAGCAGTTCAACAAGCTTCCTGTGCGGCAACAGCCGGGGTTACAACAGGACTAACGCCTGCCGTAACCCCTTCAAACAACGAGTCCCTTTGTCGTTCACTGAGCCGGTGCGGCGGGTGCGGGCGCAGCGGGCGCGGGCGCAGCGGGCGGTGTAGCAGCGGGAGCCGGCGCAGCGGGCGCGGGCGCAGCGGGCGGTGTAGCAGCGGGAGCCGGCGCAGCGGGCGCGACCGGTTTGGCCGCCCCTTCGACTGCGGCCGGGGTCTCCTTGGTGATAAACCGATCCCGCCATTCCTGGATGTAGCCCTTGTGCCAGAGGAACGCGATGGCGCCGATCAACACCAGCAGGAACAGGTAAAACTTCCAGGGCCGTTTTTTCTCCGCAAAGGGGTCCGTGAACGAACGTTGCGCCCCCGGCGGCAGCGCGGCCACATGCGTCAGCGAAGTCCCAAACGGGATGTTGATGATGGCGCGGGTATTGATCGCCCAGCCGTTGGCGTCGAGCAGGGGCGCCAGATTACGCTTGCGCAGCTTGAGGTAAGCGATGATCACGGAAGGCCCGGAGATGAGCAGAATCAGTCCGACGATGGCGAGCGGCATTTGCCACGCCTTCAAGCCGATAAAGCCGGTCACCACCGAGGCGATGGCGGTGCCGATAGCGCCGACGGCCAAACCGATGGCGGCGAAGATACCGGCGAACTTGCCGACATCGAACGGCGCCGCCGGAGCCTTGCCCGCTTCCGTTTTCTGCGCGGCATCAGCGATGCCCGCCGCCGCCTGATCCTGCACCGCCTTTTCGCGGGCGGCGGCCATTTTCTCGATCTGCTCCCCGATCATCCTGCCGATGCGCTTGTAGGGATACCAGAACGCCTGGCGAACGCTGATCGGATGATCGACGATCTTGACGATGGTGGCGTCCCAGTCCTGACCGTGCCAGTCGAAAAACAGGCCGTTGCGCCCGACCATCAGGTTGTCGGCGTCGCCGTTGGTGAAGGCGGCGACGATGGTCATTTTTTCGGCGCCGCCCCGGCGCTGGCAGTCGCAATAGGCCAGGTAGGTGCCGCTCAGGCTGGCCAGGCTGCTGTGCTTGCCGATATCTTCGATCCGCAGGCACAGCTCGCAGCTCCGCCCGTCGATATACAGCGCGCCCGCCTGGAAGATGGCCTTGGGACCGGGCGTGTAAAAGTCGCGGAACGAGACAAAGTTGTTCAGCAGCCGGAACAGATCACGGTGATAGTGGACCAGTCTGTCCACCGAGGCGATGGCGTTTGCCGCGCCGGTGAGGGCCTTGTCCTTCTCGACCAGCGCCGTGAGAATCTCCTTGTTGCCGCCGGCCAGGATGGCGCGCACCCGTTTGATCCCCAGCGCCTCGACGAGGGCGCCCTTCTTGTTGCCCAGCCAGGCTTCGTGCGCGGCGAATTTCGCACACAGCGTCGTCCACTCTCCCGCTTCCAGGCTGGTCTTGCCGCCCAGCAGCGGTTGCGCGACTTTCGCGCGAAACTCTGCCATCGCGGCGACCCAGGCGGGATTCAGTCCCTGTTCGAGTGGCAGGGGCTTGCCGGTTTCGATTTTCGCCAGCGGCAGGGCGGCGATTTCCGCGCTGGTCGGCGACAGGTCCTTTTTGGCGAGCGCTTCGTATTCCGTCAGGGCGGGATTCAGCGGCTCGGCGGCGCGCAGATCGAACGCCGCCAGGCGGCAACGGGTGAAGTAATCGTCCACCTTGGCCTTGACCGCCTTGAACGCGGCCACAGCGGCTTCGGTATCCTCACCCAGCAGGAGGATATTCGCAGCGTCGCGTTCCGCCTCCCCCCACCAGTCGGCATACGCCTGGGCCTCGGCAAAGAACAGATCAATCTTCTCCTGCGAAATGCCCGGCGCGCCGCAGCGGTCCTGCTCCGACCCGACGCAGGTGATGATGTCTTCGATCACCGCCTGGGTGGCTGCATCATCGGTGGCGGTGGCGGGCACGACGCCATCGCCGTTGAACCGGGTGCTGGCAAAGATTTTGGTGGTGTCCGCGGTATCCTCGGCGGTGATGACGGTCGCCTCCGCCTGGCCGAGATTGGTCAGAATCTGCCGGGCCGAGGCGAGCAACTCGGCGCCTTCAGGCGTGCTATCATCAATCGCGGCCAGCGGTAGAGCGGCGGCGCCCTTGGTCAAATCTTCCGGGTTCTTGAGCAGGGACGTGGTCCACTTGACTGCCGCTACGATCTCCGGCACCCGAACGTGGCCATCCGCATCGCTATCCAGCAGTTCGAGGGTCTTGCTATCGAATTCCAGGCCGCTCGTCGGGCAACTGAGCGCCGCCCACAGCTTGGGATCGAGTTGATCCAGCGCCTTGAGGTCGGCTCCGGTTTCGAGACGGACCTGATCGAACCCGCCCGAGCGGAAAAAACGCCACTTATGTAAACCAGAAGAATTTTCCTTCTTGTTATCTGTCATGCAAACCACCTCGATTTCTATATCATTGTTCAGGATTTTCACGCTCAAGGCTGTTATCCTTGCGCGCAGTCCCCGGGAGGCCCAACACCCCTTTGGGATGCTATTCAGCAAGATCGTCCTTCATCGTATTGTAGGGCGAATAGTGCAAGTGTTCTACCTTTATGCAAATTTCAAGGTGACACTTTAGTTCAATTCGATCAAGACTTAGGAGGAATTTCACTATGCCGCTTGCGAATCGTCTTGCCGCCGAGTTTGTCGGCACCCTCTGGCTGGTGCTGGGCGGCTGCGGCAGCGCCGTACTGGCCGCCATGTTTCCCGGTAACGATCCCACCAATCCGCTCGGCATCGCCCTGGTCGGCGTGTCGCTCGCCTTCGGCTTGACCGTGCTGACCATGGCTTTCGCCATCGGTCACATCTCCGGCTGTCATCTGAATCCGGCCGTTTCGGTCGGGCTATGGGCGGGCGGGCGCTTCCCGGCGGCCGATCTGGGTCCCTATATCGTCGCCCAGGTGCTCGGCGGCCTGGCCGGCGCGGCCATCATCTACCTGATCGCTACGGGGAAACCGGGTTTTGACCTGGTCGCCAGCGGGTTCGCCGCCAACGGCTTCGGCGAACACTCGCCCGGCGGCTATGGAATGAACGCCGCGCTGATCTGTGAAATCGTGATGACCTTCATGTTCCTGGTTGTCATCCTGGGTTCGACCCACAAGAATGCGCCCGCTGGCTTCGCGCCGATTGCCATCGGCCTGTGCCTGACGCTGATCCACCTGATCAGCATTCCGGTCACCAACACCTCGGTCAACCCGGCGCGCAGCACCAGCCAGGCGATCTTTGTTGGCGGCTGGGCCTTGCAGCAACTGTGGCTGTTCTGGGTCGCGCCCATTATCGGCGCGGCGGTAGCGGGTTTCTTCTATCGCTGGCTGGCCCCGAATAACGACTAACGGCTAGTCAGGCCATTCACAGGGCGCGTTCCGACGCGCCCTTTTTTGTTTGGCGAAATGTTCAACAAGGGATGACCGGGTTTGTACAATGCGATCCCATCGCCCTTGCCCATTCCAACCGACGCCATCCCTCATGACCCAGCCACTAACTTCCCCGCCCGCCGTGCTGCTGATTGGCCACGGTACGCGCCGCGCCGCCGGCGTCGCCGAATTCCGTGTGCTCGCCGACCAGTTGCAACAGGCCCTGCCCGACCGAACCTGTCTGGCCGGTTTTCTGGAACTGGTCGAACCGGATCTGCCCGCCGCGCTGGAACAACTGCGCCAGCAGGGCTTCCGGCGCATCACCGCCCTGCCGGCGCTGCTGCTGGCCGCCGGCCATGTTAAGAACGATATTCCCGCGATCCTCAACGCCTTTCAGGCCGAACATCCGGAGATGAGCATCACGTTCGGCGCGGATCTGGGGGTTCATCCGAATTTGCTGCACGTCGCCCGCGAACGAATCGAAAGCGCCGAGTTGGAATTCGGGCCGGATTACGACCGGCGGGATACGCTGCTGCTGGTCATCGGGCGCGGCGGTTCCGATCCTGACGCCAATTCCAATGTCAGCAAGATTACCCGGATGCTGTGGGAAGGAATGGGGTTCGGCTGGGCGGAAACGGCCTACACTGCCGTCGCCGCGCCGCTGATGGCCGACGCACTGGAGCGCACGCACCGGCTGGGTTTCCAGCGGCTGGTGGTGTTCCCGTATTTGTTGTTCACCGGTCGGCTGGTCAAGCAGGTGCGCGCCACCGTCGCCACCCACCAGGAACGCCATCCCGAAGTACCAGCGGTAGTTGCGCCCTATCTGAACGCCCATCCGCTGGTGGTGAAAACCTTTTTGGAGCGACTGACCGAGGCCGAGGCGGGCGAAGCGCGGATGAATTGTCAGTTCTGCCCGTACCGCACGCCCATTGTGGGCCGCGAGGACTGGCAGGGGATGCCGCAAACCGGGCATGATCACGACGGCCACGATCATGGGCGCTAACCCCCCTCACCCCCAGCCTCTCTCCCGTAAGGGGAGAGGGGTGAACTCTGGAGCCGCCATGCCCCGTTTCGACTACCTCCGCGATCCCGACGAAATTGAACGCCAGTCATTCACCCAAATTCGCCAACTGACTGATCTGTCCCGCTTCGACGCCGACCAGCAACAAGTCGCGATGCGGTTGGTGCACACCTCCGGCGATCCCGGCATCGTCCATGATCTCCAGTTCAGTCCCGGCGCGGTTGCGGCTGGGCTGGCGGCGCTGGCGCGCGGCGCGGATGTGCTCTGCGACATCGAAATGGTCAGCCACGGCATCAGCAAGGGTTACCTGCACAGCGCGGTGCATTGCTTTCTCAATACCCCCGCTGTCATTGATCGCGCCCGTCTGGCCCGTGAGACCCGGACCATGGCGGCGATGGCGGCATGGCCGGCGCATCTGGCTGGGAGCATCGCCATTATCGGCAATGCGCCCACCGCCCTGTTCCGGTTGCTGGAACTGCTGGACGACGGCGCACCTCGCCCGGCGCTGATCATCGGGATGCCCGTCGGCTTCATCAACGCCGCCGAATCCAAGCAGGCGCTGTGGGACATCGCGCCGACCGAATTTCAGACGCCCTGCATCACCCTGCTGGGCCGGCGTGGCGGGAGCAGCCTGGCTGCCGCCACGCTCAACGCTCTGGCGCGGATGGCGAACGGCATCCGGTTCTGATGAGCATGGCATTCGACTGGTCTGGCCCGCCGGTGCAGGTCATCGGCATGGGCATGGAACCCGGCGCGCTTGGTCCGGCGGCGCGAGCGGTGCTGGCGCAGGCGGAACTCGTCATCGGCGCAGCGGCGCATCTGGCGGCGTTCCCGGAACTGACCGCCGAGCAACGCCCCTACCCCAGCCCGATGAGCGGCTTGTGGGATTTGTTGCGCGCCAACGCCGGGCGGCGCATCGCGCTACTGGCTTCCGGCGATCCGCTGTTTTTCGGCATCGGCAATACCCTGCTCCGCCACCTGCCGCCTGAACATCTGACGTTTCATCCCCACGTATCCAGCATTCAGGCGGCGTTCGCCCGGCTGGGCCGACCGTGGCCACAGGCGCAATGCGTCAGCCTGCACGGTCGCCCGCTGGCCAGCCTGCGCGCTGCGTTGCAGGGCAACCGGCTGTATGCCTTGCTCACCGACCGCGACAATTCGCCAGCAGCCATCGCCCGTATTCTGGTCGAAACCGGTTTCGGTGAATCCGATCTTTGGGTAGCCGAGGAACTGGGCGCACCGACTGAACGCTTCCGCCATTTCCGCGCGGTGGAACTGGCGAATGCCGCGACCGAATTCTCACCGCTGAATGTCGTCATTCTGGAAACTCGTGGGCCGGGCGGCGTATTGCCGGAATTTCCCGGTATTCCCGACGCCTGGTTCAGCACCGGCGCGGAACCGGGCAAGGGCCTGCTGAGCAAACGTGAGGTGCGACTAACCATCCTTTCCCTGCTGGCGCCGCGCGCCGGCGAAATCGGCTGGGACGTGGGCGCGGGCTGCGGCGGCGTGGCGGTGGAATGGGCGCGCTGGAATCCTCATGGCGAGGTTTACGCGGTGGAATGTCACCCGGAACGACTGGAACACTTGGGCGTCAACCGCGAACGGTTCGGCGTGGTCGCCAACCTGCATCTCGTTGCCGGTCGCGCCCCGGCGGCGTTGGCCGCTTTGCCCGACCCGCACGCCGTATTCATCGGCGGCAGCAGCGGCAATCTGCGCGA
>Ga0209507_1002168_pt1 | contig 13836 bp, 12 predicted proteins | sample AD_UKC028_MetaG_FD_184414 | JGI IMG/M metagenome (GOLD analysis project Ga0209507, IMG submission 184414) | Active sludge microbial communities of municipal wastewater-treating anaerobic digesters from USA - AD_UKC028_MetaG (SPAdes) (version 2) | ecosystem: Engineered > Bioreactor > Anaerobic >...
TTGGGCACAATATGATTATTAAAAAAATGAACCGTGAAAATAAAGACGGCCGCCAAAAATGCTTCTTCGGAGTGCACAATAGTCGCAATATTAATGACCCAGCCAGGCACGACATACGAGAACTGCCCCGGGAACCACAGCATGAACCCGGAAAGACCAATTGCCAGCATGCCCCAGAAGACCGCCAGAAAATCAAACTTCTCCCAGTAGGTCCAGCGGTCAAACTTCGGCATTGAACCCTTGCCGAAAAACCACGAAAACATTCCCTTAATGTCACGCAAGTCCTTCATGTTGGGGAAAAGCGAATCCGGCCCGAAAAGCCGTCCGATCCAGCCGCGGAATCGCCATTTTGGAAACAGGAAACGAATCGATAGCCACAGCGTGTAAAAGAATAAGGCGCAAAGTACCAACGCCGCAGTCCGATGGAATATACTGGCCATATGCGGACCACCCCACAAATTGACTAAGACTTTCGCCCAGGCGGTCTCCGAATATTTTATCGGGAATCCGGTTCCCACCAGTGTAAAGAAAGACAGGATCAGCAACACATGCATAACCCGCTCGGTCACATTGAAACGCTGAATCTGTCTTTCTTCGCGGCACTCAGGTGCAAGCGTATCTTCGATAAATCCGGCTTTGCGTTTGCAGCATTTATCAAGATAGGCGCGTCGCCACCACAAAAATGTATGCAACCAGAAAAACACAAAGACACCTGCCAGCAGGATGATCATGAACAATTCCGCCACATGCAATGACCGATATGACCTTCCCTTCACCGCATTAGGATGTGCTTCAAAAGAGACGAATCGTTGATGCATGGTTTTATGGCAGGTTTTACAGGATGTGTAGAGGTGTACCGGATTCAATGCGGAGCGTGGATCATCAGCTTTCAGCGTGTTGTGTCCAGTATGACAATCGGCACAGCCGGCGACACGCTCAGAATCTCCAACCTGCAGAACTTTGCCGTGATACGTTTGGTCATAAGTGTCGGCCACCGCCGTGGATAAATCATTTCTGTCGGTAATCCCTTGATCGGCGTGACAGGATTTGCAGCGCAGTGTGTAGGCCTCTCTTTGAATTGCCTTCTCTTTGCCGAACGTAGCATCATAGGAGGTCATAGCGTGCAGGCTGTGACAATCCGAGCAGGTTGCTGAATCGGCATTGCCCGCCGCAACGGCCTTACCGTGCCCCATCAAGGCAAAGTCTTCCGGGTTATGACAGCGGACACATCGTTCCTGAACGGCTATCTTTTCAGGCTTTTCAGATTTCGTAATCGTGTGGATTTTTTGATGGCAATCCACGCAGGTCATGTTCTGAACCATGGCGTGAACGTCCTTTTTAAAAGATGCAGCGATTTCCTTGTGGCAAGCTGAGCATTGAACCGGATTGGATTTCTGATCACCCGAGCTGTGGCGGGCTATGTCGCCAATGCCCGTATGGCAGCTGGTGCAGGCATTATTGCCGTGAACGGAGGCGGCAAAATGATCGGTGAAAGCGGAATCGGAATGACAGGTCTGACACTTTGCCGTCTGAGCCTGAGCCCCGGCTTGTGTTGGAAGCCAGGCCATCCATAAAGCGGTCAGCATGAAAATCGTCCAGAATAAAATTTTGCTCATTTCGTTCCTCGCTGGTAGGCGGCCATTCCGCCTTGAAGTCTTTGCACGTTCAGAAAGCCTTTACGGGCCAGATAACTTGCAGCTAGAAAACAGGCGCGCCCGTCATCATCCACAATCAGTAGCGTTCGATCCAGTGGAATGTCCGCGTATTGAAGATGCAAACGCGACAGTGGAAAATTAACCGCGCCGTCCAGATGACCTGCCGCAAATGTTTTGGGAGAACGGATATCAATCAGTAACGGGTTTTTTGCCGCCTTTTGCCAATCCGGCAATTGCTTTACCTGTACAGCATGTGCGGCAACGCGTGGTGTTCTTTTCTCCGACATTACCGGAAGGCCTTTTTTGCGCCATTCGGCAAGCCTGCCCTCCAAACGATACACGCCTTTGACACCGGCAGACAGGGCGCTGGAGATCAAGGCGCAGTCCGGATCCAGCGGCTGGAGGCCCGAGTAAAAAATAATCTTGTTTTCTTTCGACACGGAGGGAAGAAATGAGGCCTCTTTTTCACTATCGCAGGGCAGACACAAGGCACCGGGAATTTTTGCATCCATGCAGGCAAGAATACTGCCACCATCAATCAACGTTATTTTTTCTGATTTATCCATTCCGGATTTAAGCGTTTGAACGTTCATGGATTGAATTTTACTTTGCTCAGCCCCGGCAAATCCTGCTATTCCAAAAAATATTGCTATGGCAGCCACTAAAAAGAGACCTATGTTTTTCATCGCATCACCTATTCAAACGCGGGCACGGATCGCAGGCCCCATATTTCATACTGCTGGACAGCGTTCGGGTTTTTTAGTGCCGGATAATCTTTTTTCAGGAATTCGCGGACATTTTTCAGATCCATCTTCGCAAAAAACGGCGAGCTGTCATCATGACACTGCATGCAGCCGTCCGTCCGGCCTTTGTAGCCATAAGTCCGCTTTTTGGAAAGCTCTGTCACACCATGCTCCACGCCATAGTAAAGCGTCCTTTGTTTCAGAGGCGACACCGAAAGCTTGTCTTTTTTCAATTCATAGAGCTGATCCGACACGTAGATGACGTTGGCAAAACCGGATTTGGAAAGCGCCTTCAGCATTTCAGTGATGTCGCAGTCCGAAACGACAGTCTGACGTTTTTCTTTTTTACCGTCGGGTAAATTGGCATTGATTGCCGTCAGGTTTCGCACCTGACGCGCCGCCTTCGCTACATAATAAAGCGGGATGGGGCGAATCTCACCGTTCTTCATTTTTTCGCCGAACCATTGCATGTGTTTGGGCACGACCGGCAGATATTTCTTCCCGCGCGTCTGCCAGGGAAGCCAGGGTTTGGGCGCAGCCTTGAGATAATCCTCGAGCCAGGAAACGCCGTCGAATTGGTCAACCATGTATCCGGTTTCCCGACCCGTGCTCATATCCAGAAGCGTCATCGCGCGAAGCGGCTGTGCCGTGACGTGGCAGCTTTGGCATGAAATCAGATAGGTGTGAAATACAGCGCCGGAAAGGAGCTTCGCGTGCGTCACCTGTGGATTCCTGGCGTGTTTGGTTGCGCCCTGACGGGTCAACGAATATTTTACCTCGGAATGACAACTAATACAGGTCCGCATACCGACGCCATCGAGATCATCCCGGACATGGCCGGTGAGCGACTTTCCCTTGGCAATTTGATGAGCCAGGCGCTGTGTTTTTGCGTTTCCAACAAGCGGATGGCAATCGACGCAGGACAGGCCGGCTTTGATGTGAACATCACCGGCGGGCGTAAAGGACGTCCCGGTGTTTTTCGCTTCGCCTTCTGCGTGACATTGCAGGCAGTTTTTCGATGAAACGGATTTTTTAATCAGCCTGCCCTTCATTCGGCCGTCGGATGCAAACAAATTAGGGTCCAACCAGTTGTACGACACGACCGGACGCTTGGAGAGATCCCAGGATCCCTTGGTAAAATCGGAATGATCGGGACCGGCAACGGGATTACTATAGGTAAAAACGGCTCCTTTCACCGCACCTAGCCCCGCTCCTGCGGTTGCCGCCCAGCGGTAATTGCGCCGGTAAAGTTGCTCGCTTCTTTCCGTCATGCGGTAAGCGGATCTATGGCAGATGAGGCAATCCGCCTCGACGACGCCACTTGCGCGGAAGTGACTTTTTGAATCTGCAGTAAAACGGGAACTGTAATCGCCATCAAGTTGACCTTGGTTAGCGGCCTCTCCTGCAATCAGTGTTTTCGTTAAATCTGCTCTCCCCTGGGAATTGCGTCCATATTCCATGGGCCCGCCACCCGGATGACACGAACCGCAGGAGGGTGATTTGACCTTGTGTTTGGCGTTGTATTTGCCTGCACCGATCCAGTCATAGGTTGACAAGTCCATCTGTCGGGTATTCGTGTTATTTTTGGCAGCGAGCCTTCCCGCCGCAGCCGTCGGTAGCCATGCGCCGAACATCCCCGGTGATAGAATCCAGGGTTTGGTCGCATCATATCCGTCTTTGATAACGTCAAAGCCCTGCTGAAAATGATAGCCGGACGTAATGGTGGAATAAGGATGGCAGGCGCCGCAGGTTTTTTTCGGACTGTAGGGATCAACACTGTTGAGCATTGCTGTGATTCTGTCGCCCTGCTCATTTCTTAGCCAGACGTCCTGATGTGACCATGTCAAAGCCGGCACAGACAACAGCACGATTAAAAAAATGATCATGACAAGATTTCTACGCATTTTTTTGCTCAACCCGGAAGGCATCGTCGGGATTCCTCGCATATGTGAAATTCCGACGATATGGTTCATTTACGGCTCCATTGGAGCCGATTCATCCTTCGACCACTCCTCCATGGACCCATCGTAGTTCTTAACATTCTGATAACCCAGCACTTCGCTTAAAATAAACCACCAGGCGCTGGCCACGCGGCCGGAATCGCAGTAAACAATGATTTCCTTAGCCAGGTCATTACCGACAACACCTGTGGCCATGTTTTTCAATACAGCAACATCTTTATAGGTAAAGCAGCACTGCTCCAGATGCTCACCGGGAGGATATTTATCGAAAACCTGGCCGGTCGGCAGATTCACCGCGCCTTTAATTCGACCAGCTTTAGCCACAAATGGAAGCTTCTGCTCACCTTTAAAGAAGGCCGGTTCGCGAACATCCACAATGGTCGCTTTACCGATCTGCCCTTTGACGTAGTCCTTTTTCACCAGCACGCCTTTGTTAAATTTACCTTTATAAGCTTTGGCTTTGGGTTTGACGATTTCCGCGGATACTTCTCTTTTCTCGCGTACAGCCCACTTTTCTATGCCGCCGGAAAGCACAGATACTTTCTGAATGCCAGCATATTTGAGCGTCCAGGCCACTCGTGTCACGTTTACCCGATCAGGACCGGTCCCTGTCGAGCTATAAACAACAATCGTAGTATCCGGCTGGATTCCGTTGGCGGAAAGAAGATCGATCAGGTCATCATCCGCCGGCATTTCATTTTGCAGACCGCCCTTGCCCGGCGCCCAATTGCCGTAAAAAATGCCGATAGCGCCCGGTATGTGACCGGTCTTGTAGTCTTCCACTTTACGAATATCGACGACGATGACATTGGGATCCTTCAGGCTCTTAGCCAGATCATCCGTTGAAAGAATTGGATTGAGCCCCTGGGCCATAACTGCAACCGGCAATAAAATGAACAGGAATACCAACAAAGTCTTCCACACTTTCAATGCTTTCATTCTTTCCCTCCTATCGGTTAATGGGTTTAGGAACAACGATCAAGCCTTCGTTAGCCTCGGAGCCATCTTTAATGAGCATTTCTTTTGTCAGGAAGCTCTTGCTCTCCATGTGACAGGTATCGCAATTCCGCGTGCGGTCTGTACGCTTGCGGATGTTGTGGGCGGGAGTATCCCAGTAATTGGGTAAGGCATCAAAATTTTCCATCGTGATGCCGGATGGAGCAAAAGTATCCCGCACCGTAGGAATCAGGCGCAGGGTGGTCAGTGTTTTCTTGTCCCGAGGACTGCGACCCAGCAACATCCCCGGACTGGCCGCGGAATGACCGCCGTGACAATCGTTGCAATTGCGATATGCCGCTCCTGAGTGGCAACCGTAACACGTCACTTTGCCCTCATGTTCACGGTGGGCGATTTGCGCCGTCATTTTGGCCTCATTGCCCGGCTTATGACAGTTTTTGCAGGCTGGACGCTGTTTGACTTCATTTTTAGATACATATGCCGTACCATCGCCGTGAAACTCCGCTTTTTTGTGGCAATCCATGCACAACATGCCTTTCTGATAATGAACATCGGGAGAACCGCCGTATTCACCGGTGTATTCGGGATAAACACGGCCGCCATGACAAAACGCGCAGGTCTTGCCCTCATCCTTTTTAACAAATTTATGTTTCGCGATCAGCCCGATGCTGATGCCGCCTACCGGGGCGCCTTTCACGTGGCAATCGCCGCAGGACGCGTGACAACTCCGGCATGATTTTTCAAACACTTTTTCATCGAAGGTTTTTAATTCCTCTTTCGAGAACCGGGGCATGACGCCTTGTCTTTGGCCTGCCGTTGTATAGTGCAGCGACTTGGCATAATTGTCGGCAACCTGTTTATGACAAACCATACAGGTGCGCAGATTGTCCGACGGTTTTTTCACCACTCCGTTATGTGCTTCTTCTTTTTTTATTTCTTTCGCGTTTCCTTTGTGGCAAAGGACGCATCCCATTTTGAAATGAGGATCTTTATTTAGAAGATCCTTGTCAACGACATATCCAAGGTACATTTCTTCCGGCCGGACCGGCGGAGGAGCTCCCGCTCACCCCTCCCCCGTACTTGGTGGCAAGGAGGGCGGTTTATGCATCGATTTCATCAGGGAATCATTGGTATGGCACATAACGCAACTATTCGTAACGGCAGCAAAGCTTACGCTGCTAAAAAACAGCAAGACCAGAAGAATTAGGAAGGAAATGAACTTTCGTTGGTTTCTCACAAAACCTCCCAAAGTTGAATTTCTGTTAAACTAACAAATAAGCGTAAACGTGTCAAACTCATTTAGTAAATTTTCGTTATACGTAATTGATGGACGACAAACACATATTCGGCCGTGACGCACACGCAGTTAAGCAATGTTGATATTATCTCGTTCGGGGAAAAGTGCAACAAGCGGGAGATGGATAATCCCCCGCTTGTTAATCATTTTGATGAACGATTAAAAATTTTATGGTGTCTTAAAGTCAAACTTATGGCACTGAGCGCAATAGTTTTCAGACTTTGCATGTTGATGGTGACAAAGATTACAGTCCAGATCCGTGCCGTAGTGGGGCGAAGTATGTGGATTAGTCGGTTTCACGTCTTTTGTTTTTTCAGCAAGCTTTGCGGTACTGCCATGGCAGGCCACACACTGCTCCATTGTCAGAGCCTCCGGTGTTTTGGTCTTTCCATGACATTTAACGCAATTAACATCCGCCAGCATATGATGATGACTGTTCGGCAGTTTGCCGGTTAGACTGAGATTATCCTTGTTGTGGCAGGCTTTGCAAGCCTCCCAGTTCATGGTTTTGGTGTCGGCGTGTTTATCGGGCAACATTTTCTTCTGAACATGGCAGGCAGAGCAATCTCCCCCTTTGACACTCGCCTTGGAAATATCCAATTTGGGCGCGGCCCAGAGAAGTTGGACCACCGCAAAGACAATCACCATGCTCAATAAAGTAACAATGCCCCTCATCGATTTCTTTTCAAGATGCTTTTTCATAGGCCTCCAGAATGATCCTCTTCAAAGAACACGAATAGCCGGGCGACGATACAGAGTGTCTCCCTGCTATTCCAAAAAATATTAACTCCAGTTCTTTTCGCCCGCAGCATTTTTACCCGCAATGCGTCCGAAAACAATACAATCCGCCATGGCGACACTGCCCAGACGCACAGCCCCATGGACCCCTCCGGTCACCTCTCCGGCGGCATACAATCCTTTAACAGGTTTAAAATCAAAACCCATTACCTGTGCGTTTTTATCGATCACCAGTCCGCCCATGGTATGATGAACCTTGGGCCAGAGTTTCGCGGCATAAAAAGGCGCCACAACGGTCGGTTTGGCGTCTTTGAAGATCATGCAGCCTAAATCGTCGTCCTGTCTCTTTTCCACAAAGGAATTCCAGCGGGCAACCTGCTCTTTGAATACGTCCACCGGCATATCGTAGGCTTTGGCTAGATCATCCAAGGTATCAAACTTCTTGATGGCTCCGATTCCCATGCCTCCCTTAAGCGCGTGAGGAACAACCTGTTTATTGACTGCATACGAATCGCCCATGATGACGGCAGGATTTCCCAGCAGAAGAATGGCATCGGCGCGTTCCTTACGGTTACCGGTTTCCTTGAAGAAGCGCTTACCCGTTTTGGGATTGACCATGAGACCATAGCCGACCAGAGGTTCACAGAACAACGGTGTATAGCCGAAACCTTTTTCATCCGGGCTGGTCCAGGGGCCCAGTTGGATCCAGTCCATCTGAACATCCATGGCGCCGCTTTGGCATGCGGCCAGCAAGGCTTCTCCGGTAGCGCCTGGATGGTTGGTGGATCCCAGCTTATCTGTAAGGCGGGGATCATGGATCTGACGAAGCGCGACATCATAGGAGAAACCGCCGGAACCCAAAACGATGGCCTTCCGTGCCTTGACAAAAGCTGTTTTCCCTGATTTGTCATCGGGGAATTTGTATCCCTTGCGGACTTCCATACCGACAATTCGTCCCTCTTTATTGGACAGAAATTTCACCACCTTGGTGCGCATCTGAATTTTCACGCCAATCTCTTTGGCCTTTGCCAGTTCCTTATTGACCACTTCCGATCCGGACTGATTGATCGTCCCATGAGCTCTTTTGACAGAGTGTCCGCCGTGAAAGTTAAGCTTTGCATACTTGCATCCCAGATAGGACTCGGTCCACTCCAAGGCGTCTTTGGCGCCATAAGCGACTGTCTTGGCCAGTTCCGGATGATTCAAATACATCCCGGCTCTCAGCATATCCTTCAGCATCAGTTCCGGTGAGTCTTCTACCCCGTTTTCCTTCTGCAACTTCGTCCCCGGAGCGCCAAAATCGCCGCCATTGATAATGGAGTTTCCGCCATGCACCGGCATTTTTTCAATAACCGCAACATCTTTGGCCCCGGCATTTTTCGCTTCAATCGCAGCGGCCAGTCCGGCGAAACCACTGCCGATGACGACCACATCATATGTTTCATCCCATTTTTTCGGCAACGCGTCGCATGCTGCCTGCGCCTGGCCGGTCATCAGTGGTATGCCGGTTGTAGCCAGTCCGGCCACTGCCGCTGCCTCTCCGGCCGTCTTTAAGAAATTTCGTCGGCTAAGCATCTTTTCTGTAACGACATCTTTCTTCATGTAAATCCTCCTTTATGGTGATTTTGTGCATTTAAAAAAGAGTTTACCCGGAACAACATACCAAAAGAACTGATTTTTACTTTATGAATGATGAGATTCTGAATGATGAGATTCGAGCACTTCAATCAAAATTCAAGTCATCTCACTTTGTTTTGCATCATACACCCGTGCAATATTGCATGTCAACGGCAAAGCATCCTGCAAAAGCATCCTGCGAATCTCGCCGGTCAACATTTGCAGGGCCCTCACGTACTGCAGCAACAAAGCAACTACCGTAACACTCCATATTATTGAATTTATGGTATTTTACATAATTTCGCACAATGTTCTTCCGTCGTTTTTTCATGGGCATTGATCGTTACTACTTATTGTGATATATTAAAATAAGAAATCACGTTAAAGCCCCTTACAAAGAAGGGGTAGTTCAAAAGACAACTCAATTCCCTGATTTCGACTCAGTTAATTCCGATTTCATCGATTTTTTACTGGAATAAAATGGAGATGATAAATTTTGATACTTTAGAACCACTAAGATTTTTCTCTTCTCAGTATCATAAGAAAATGTTTTTTCACAACCTAACCACCAACAAAGATTCAGGAGGTACACTATGGCAGAAGACAGAAAAAATCAAAAATCATTAACAAGACGAAATTTCTTAAAGACGGCCGGAGGGGCAGCGGCAGTGGCCGGACTGGCTACAACCGGCATACCACTGATGACCGGCCAGGCGCAGGCAGCATGCGACGCGTTGCCGAAAAAATGGGATGAAACATATGATGTGGTCGTCATCGGCAGTGGCTTTGCAGGCCTGGCTGCCGCTTATGAAGCAAAAAAGGCCGGGGCATCTGTAGTCATTCTAGAAAAAATGCGAACCCCGGGCGGAAACTCTATTATCAATGGTGGTGTTGTTTCAGCGGCGGGGTCACCTATGGAAGAAAAAGAAGGTGTCCAAGATTCACCGGAACTTCTACTTAAGGATATGCTGACAGCAGGGCTGAATTTAAACCATGTTGAACTGGCCAAAATGGTAGCCTACAAATCAAATGAAACGGTCCAATGGACTATCAACGAACTTGGCGTAAAGTACAAAGAAAAGCTGTCCCAGGAAGGCGGACATTCTGTTCCCCGGATGTACAGCACCTATAACCAAAGCGGTTCAGCCATCGTCCAGCAGCAATTAGCCAAATTAAAAGAGTTGGGCGTGGTGCCTAAAACACAAAGTTTCCTCACCCAGATATACCGTGATACTGATGGACGCGTCAAAGGCGTAAAGATCCGGGAGAAATATGTTTTCCCGAATGCGGACAGTGGAAAAATCAAAAACATTAAAGCCAAAAAAGCGGTCGTCATGGCTTCGGGCGGTTTCGGCAACGATGTCGCTTTCCGGACCATTCAGGATCCACGCCTGACAGCCGAATTCCCCAGCACAAATCAGCCCGGCGCCACAGCGGAAGCATTGCGTGAGTCCCTGCGCATCGGATGCACCCCCCTGCAGCTTTCCTGGATTCAACTTGGCCCCTGGGGCAGTCCGGATGAAAAAGGCATGGGTCTGTCACCTTTCTTTGCCCAACTCTGCGCCGCCATGTACGGTCTCTGGATTGACACAAAAACGGGCAAAAGATTTGTTAATGAGCTGGCTGACCGCAAAATCCGTGCGGATGCCATCATTCGAGTGGGCAACAAATGCATCGCCTTCACGGACGCTTTTGGATTCTCCATGGGTGAAAAGCTTATTGCGGAGTCGATACCGCCTCTGATGGAAAGAGGTGTTGTTAAAAAATATGACTCCCTCGAACAGATGGCGGCGGCATATAATTGTCCAATCGAACCCCTTAAAGAAACTATCGAAAAGTTTAATAAGGCCGTGTCGGCCGGCAAGGACGACGAGTGGAACAGGTACTTGCAGAAAAACCAGAAACCTCTTGGTCCCGGTCCCTGGTATGCACTGCGTCTGACGCCCAAGATCCATCACTGCATGGGTGGCTTGAACATCAACACCAAGGCTCAGGCTCTGGACATTATGACGGATAAACCAATTCCCGGACTCTATGCAGCCGGCGAAGTTACCGGTGGTGTGCACGGAGCAGTTCGCCTGGGCAGCTGTGCGACACTCGACTGTTTAATTTTCGGTCGCATTGCCGGACAAAATGCGTCAATAGAGAAAAACTGGGGTTGATCGTAAGAAATAAAAACAGAAAAGAGCTCTTCCGGACCGAACGGTAAGAGCTCTTTTCAATCCTGACATTGGTCGTCGATTAAACTATTGAAAAATTTTTTAGGTTCCCAGGTAGGCCTTTTTCACTTTATCATTAGAAATAAGATCTTTACTTAATCCTTCCAAAACCATATGGCCGTTTTCCAAAACATAACCGTGTCGCGTGATCATAAGCGCGATCTGAGCGTTTTGCTCGGACAAGAATATTGTGATACCCATTTTGTTTAGTTGCGTGATTGCATCGGCAATACCTTCCACAACCAGCGGTGCTAATCCCATGGAGGGCTCATCCAGAAGCAGCATCTCCGGTTTCGACATAATGGCCCGTCCAATGGCCAGCATCTGCTGCTCGCCGCCACTGAACGTGCCAGCCATTTGTTTATATCTCTCTTTCAATCGCGGAAAAAGATTATAAACCTGTTCCAGGGTTTCCTCGATGCCCTTTTTATCCTTGCGATGATAAGCGCCCAGCATCAGATTTTTATAAACCGAAAGTTGAGGAAAAAGCTGCCGTCCTTCCGGACAAAGCGCTATACCTTTACCGACAACCTTGTGCGCGGGCATGTGGCTGATTTCTTCCCCTTTGAATTCTACTTTTCCTTTTGACGGCGGCAATACGCCGACAATCGTCCGAAATAAGCTTGTCTTGCCGGCTCCGTTTCCACCCAGCAGTGCGACAAAATCCCCCCGGGCAATTTCCAACGAAACATCATGGATCACCTGATGCTCGCCAATCATCGTGGTTACGTTTGTTAATTTAAGCATCCTTTTTTCTTCCTAAGTAAGCTTCAATGACCTGCGGGTCCGCGGCAACATCGACCGGCTTTCCCTCAGCAATTTTTTTACCGTAATTTAAAACAACAATTTTGTCAGCCAAATCCATGATCATCCGCATCTTATGTTCGATCAGACAAACGGTAATACCCTTTTCATTGATCTTACGAATGAGTTGGGTAATGGTTTCCGTGTCTTCCTGAATCAAGCCGCCTGTCGGTTCATCAAATAGAATCAGTTTGGGTTCACTGATCAAGGCAATGGCAATGGACAACAGCCTCTGTTCGCCCTGGGAGAGAGTCGATGCGATATCGAAGGCTTTGTTGCCTAACCCGACAAATCCGAGCATATCGAACACTCTTTCTTCCACTTTCTTTTTATCTTTTTTCCACTGCGGCGTATGTAAAAGCGCTCCCCAGAATCCGCTCGTCGTGCATTTGTAATATCCCAGCGCCAGATTGGCCACAACCGGCAATTTTTCAAAAAGTGCTGTCAACTGGAATGTCCGCGCAATTCCCCTACGGGATATCCGATTGGCACTTAAACCAGCAATTTCTTCGCCGGCAAATTTAATACTGCCGGATGTCGGCTTGCCCGATCCGCTGATCAAACTGAAAAGAACGGATTTGCCGGCGCCGTTGGGACCGATGATGGCTAGAATTTCTCCTTCATGGACTTCTATGTTTACATCATTGACAGCAACTGTGCCGCCAAAACTTTTTACCAGATTTTCACCTTTAAGCAGCACGTTACGCCCCCACCTTTGATTTTTTTATCTTGTCACGTACTTTTGCATACAATCCCATAAAACCCGTCGGGAAGTAGATAATCACGATAATCAGCAGCAAACCGAACAAAATCATCTGGTAATCCTGCAAGAACTGCAAGTATTCCAAGAGAATCGGAATGATAAATGCGCCGATAATCGGCCCGGCCAATGTAGTAATACCTCCCAGAAGCACATACATTAGGAAGTTAAAGGTCATGGCGATAGAAGCAACCGACGGAGAGATGCTGCCGATCAGGCTGGCATAGATACCTCCTGCCAGCCCGGCAAAGAAATTGGAGACTACAAAAGAAAGTAATTTTGTGCGGAAGATGTTAATGCCCACTGCTTCCGCCAGATCTTCATTGGTGGCTGTTGCCAAAAAAGTCATCCCCCGTAATGAATTGACCAGGCGATACATGACAAACACTGTCAATAATAGGAAAAACAAAACAAGATAGTACTGCGGAATCTGAGATTGAAAAGTGAGCTGACCCAAGCCGGGAATAGGAATCGGACTTGGTACGGGAATTCCCACAATACCGTTGTGTCCTCCTGTCAACTCCATCCAGTTACCCGCGATAAGATAAATGATCTCCCCGAGACAAAGCGTGACTATAGCAAAGTAAGATCCTCGCGTGCGCAGTGCCGGCATACCGACCAGAAAACCTACGAAAGCCGCCAGAAGAGACGCTGCGGGCAACGCCAGCCAGAAATTCCAGCCCAGTGTAAAAGTAAGAATTGCAACGCCGTACGCGCCAATCGCGAAAAAGCCGCCATGAGCAAGCGACATCTGACCTGTGTAACCCAGGATCAGGTTCATACTCAAAGCGCCGATCGCAAAAAGCAGGCTCATGGTGATCACTTGAGCATAATACCGGTTCGTTATAATGAGAGGAAGGACCAGGGCTATAACGAGAACAACCAGATAAAACCAATTTGACTTCAACCACTTCATCATCTGCCCTTAATCTCCTTCCCGAACAACCCCGTCGGCTTTATAGTGAGGATCAGCACCAACGCGCCAAAACCGAATACATCTTTGTAAGCAGCCGAAAAATATCCGCCGCCGATGGCTTCAATTAAACCTAAAATCAGTCCGCCAAAAATCGCCCCCGGAATACTGC
>Ga0209507_1002172_pt1 | contig 13820 bp, 16 predicted proteins | sample AD_UKC028_MetaG_FD_184414 | JGI IMG/M metagenome (GOLD analysis project Ga0209507, IMG submission 184414) | Active sludge microbial communities of municipal wastewater-treating anaerobic digesters from USA - AD_UKC028_MetaG (SPAdes) (version 2) | ecosystem: Engineered > Bioreactor > Anaerobic >...
GAGCCAGACTCGAACTGGCACACCTTTCGGCGGCGGATTTTGAATCCGCTGCGTCTACCGATTCCGCCATCGGGGCGAATGGAGGCCGGATTATCCCCGAATCACTTCTTTGGTTCAAGCGACTCGGCGCATGGAAAGGTTTTCGAGAGGGCGGCGGCGACCAGGGTAGCCGTGCTGTTCTCGGGATTCGGCGGCTGCCGGTCGAGGTGGGCGAGGACCGAGCGCACCAGACGGTAGGAGAGGTCGGGGCTTTTGGGCAGGCAGAAGGCGTTGAGCTTCACGCCTACCGTTTCGGACAGAAAGTCGCTGATTGCGTAGCCGTCGGCAAAGCCTTCGATGTAGCCGATGCAGCGAGCGCCGCGGGGGGACTGGTAGACATTCGGGCTGGCGGCATTGGCCGCGAAGGCGCTCTCGGCAGCCAGGCAGTCATCGCGCAGTTCCTTGCCGGAATAGGCGTGCGCCGGAAGAGCAAAAAGGGCGGCGAAAAGCAGTAACCATTTCATGTTCGTTCGAACCAGTCGAGTTTGGCGTGCAGATTGACGACGCTGCCGACGACGATCAGCGCCGGCGGCTTGATACCGGATTCCTCGATGTGCTGGGGCAGGGTGCCGAGCGTGGCGAGCAGGGTCTGCTGCGTCGGCAATGTGCCGTTGCGGATCACCGCGGCCGGGGTCAGGGAGGGCAGGCCGTGGTTGATCATTTGCCGGCAAATTTCCCCGGCGGCGCCGATGCCCATGTAGAAGACGACGGTCTGGTTGGGCCGGGCGAGCGCTGCCCAGTCGAGATTCACCGTGCCGTCCTTGAGATGGCCGGTGACGAAGGTGACGGCCTGCGCGTGGTCGCGATGGGTCAGCGGAAAGCCGGAGTAGGCGGCGCAGCCGGCGGCGGCAGTGATGCCGGGAACGACTTCGAAGGGAATGCCGGAAGCAGCGAGTGCTTCCAGTTCCTCGCCGCCGCGCCCGAAGATGAACGGGTCGCCGCCCTTCAGGCGGACCACCGACAACCCTTCACGCGCCAGTTCGACGAGCAGGTTGTTGATCGACGCCTGCGGCAGCGTATGGTTGGACGCTTCCTTGCCGGCGTAGATGCGGCGGGCGTCGGCGCGCGCCAGATCCATGATGCCGTCGCCGACCAGATGATCGAAAACCAGGGCGTCGGCCTGTGCAATCAGGCGTGCAGCCTTTACCGTGAGCAGGTCGGGGTCGCCGGGGCCAGCGCCGATCAGCCAGACCTTGCCGGCCTCAAGTGTTTTTTGCGTTTCCATGGAGGCAATAGTATTGTCGGGCACTTATCCTAATGCCGTAAGCCTTGCCTGCCAATAGGCGATAAAGGCTGTGGTGGAGTAATTAGTACTTAAGAACTATAACGATAGTGCCTAGTATCTATAGTTTATTGAATATAAACGATTGATTATGCAATAAAAGATTGATCGGCATCAAGGATGACGGTTCGGGTCAGGTTCAACCTGACGCACATCGCGCTGGGAGCAGGCGCGCCCTGTTTTGTTTCTAGGAGAGAGAAGATGAAGAAAACCGTAGTGGGGATGTTGACAATGACCGCCATGGCTTTTGCCATGGGTTCCGCCTTTGCTCAGGATGCCGCCAAGGCGCCTGAACTGAGCGCCGCCGAGAAGGAGCAGGCCAAGAAGATCTACTTCGAACGCTGCGCCGGCTGCCACGGCGTCCTGCGCAAGGGCGCCACCGGCAAGAACCTCGAGCCGCACTGGTCCAAGAAGGACAAGGACGGCAACGTGACCGAAGGCGGCACGCTGAAGCTCGGCCAGGCCCGTCTGGAAAAGATCATTGGTTACGGTACCGATGGCGGCATGGTGAACTTCGACGACATCCTGACTAAGGAAGAAATCGCGCTGATGTCGAAGTACATCCAGAACACCCCGGATGTACCGCCGGAATACAGCCTCAAGGATCAGCTGGATTCCTGGAAGGTCATCGTGCCGGTCGATCAGCGTCCGAAGAAGCAGATGAACAAGCTGAACCTGAAGAACATTTTCTCGGTCACCCTGCGCGATACCGGCGAAGTTGCCCTGATCGACGGCGACACCAAGGAAATCGTCAATATCGTCAAGACCGGCTATGCGGTCCATATTTCCCGCCTTTCCGCGTCCGGCCGCTATGTTTACGTGATCGGCCGCGATGGTCGTCTGTCGCTGATCGACCTCTGGATGGAAAAGCCGGCGGTCGTGGCTGAAGTCAAGATCGGCTTCGATGCCCGTTCCGTCGATACATCCAAGTTCAAGGGCTTCGAGGACAAGTACGCGATTGCCGGTTCCTACTGGCCGCCCCAGTACACGGTCATGGACGGCGATACGCTCAAGCCGCTCAAGGTCGTCTCCACCCGCGGCATGACGGTCGATGGCGAGTACCATCCGGAACCGCGTGTGGCGTCCATCGTTTCTTCCTTCATCAAGCCGGAATGGGTCGTCAACATCAAGGAAACCGGTCAGATCCTGCTGGTCGATTACTCCGACATCAAGAATCTGAAGACCACCACCATCGGTTCCGCCAAGTTCCTGCATGACGGCGGCTGGGATGCCTCCAAGCGCTACTTCCTGGTGGCGGCCAACGCCTCCAACAAGATCGCTGCGGTCGACACCAAGACCGGCAAGCTGGCAGCGCTGGTCGATGTTGCCAAGATCCCGCACCCGGGTCGCGGCGCCAACTTCACGCATCCGAAGTTCGGTCCGGTCTGGGCGACGGGTCACCTTGGCGCCGATGTCGTGACGCTGATCTCGACGCCGTCTGACGAAGCCAAGAACGCCAAGTTCAAGGAAAATAACTGGAAGGTCGTCCAGGAAGTGAAGCACGTGCCGGGCAACCTGTTCGTCAAGACGCATCCGAAGTCCAAGCACCTGTGGGCCGATTCGCCGCAGAACCCGGACAAGACCCTGGCTGAATCCGTATCGGTTTGGGACATGGCCGACCTCTCAAAGCCCAAGGCTGTCCTGAACGTCGCCAAGGATTCCGGTCTGCCGGAAACCAAGGCTACCAAGCGTGCCGTGCATCCCGAGTACAGCGCCGACGGCAAGGAAGTCTGGATCTCCCTGTGGGGCGGCAAGACGGACCAGTCTGCCATCGTGGTTTATGACGATGCAACGCTGAAACTGAAGAAGGTGATCACCGATCCGAAGATGATCACCCCGACCGGCAAGTTCAACGTCTACAACACGCAGCACGACATCTACTGATTTGGCGCTAGCCTGAATCTATAATGAAAACGGGGGCGCAAGCCCCCGTCTCGTATGTAAAATGGAGATAACGATGAATCAGAAATTGACCTCGCTGTTTGTAACAACGGCCCTGATGACGGTAGGTTCGCAAGTTGCCCTGGCAGCCCCGGACTGGAGCAAGGCGCCGACGAAAAACATCCCTGTCATTCATACTGGCGTTGCACCGCTGGAGTGGGTACAGAGCCGTGACCATAGTGGCGCGAGCGGCCTGAAGAAGGGCGAAACCTGTGCCGGCTGCCACAACGATGGCGGCAAGCTGGATATCGACCTCAAGCGTCTGGCGAGCAAGGAAATGGAGCCGAAGGGCGCGCCGAAGACGATGACCTTCCCGGTCGGCGTCCAGGCTGCCTACGATGCCAACAACCTCTACGTGCGCCTGACCTTCAAGGCGCCAGCCGGTGGTTTCGACAAGTCCGACAAGGACAATGAAGTCAAGGCTACGGTGATGTTCCCGAACGACAAGGTGCCGCTGGCCGAGCAGGCCGGCTGCTGGGGTGCCTGCCACAAGGACGCACGCACCATGCCGGGCGCCGACGAAAAGAAGACCAAGTATGCGACACCGGGCGCGATGGACCTGATGCAGTGGGCGAGCGGCGGCAAGGTAACTGATGGCTCGGTCACCGACAAGCGCAGCATGGAAGGCGGCAAGGCGGGCGTGACGGCGGAAGGCAGCAAGTCCGGCGACACCTACACCGTGACCTATACCCGCAAGCTGGCCGGCGGCGTCAATCTCGCATCGGGCAAGGCGGTGCCGTTCGGCGTCGCTATTCACGCCGACAATGCCGGCGGCCGTTTCCATCACGTTTCCTTTGGCCACACAATCGGCCTCGGCACCGATGGCGACGTGAAGGCTGCCAAGCAGTAAGCGCGATGACTGTCCGGAGTTCATGATGTTCGCCGGATGGAAGAAATTGAAGCGGGCGCCCACCATGCTGGCGCTCGTTTCATTTGCCGCCCTGGCCGGGCAAACGGTCGAGGTCGGCATCGAGAAATACCTGTTTACGCCGCCGGAAATCAGTATTCGGGTCGGGGATACGGTGAAGTGGGTCAACCGCGAAAAGCGGACCAGTCATTCAGTGGTATTTCCGCAGGAAGGCGGACGCGAGTCGGAGCGCATGTTCCCTGACGAAAGCTGGGAGCGCCAGTTTACGCAGCCGGGCCGTTATCCTTACACTTGTGGACCGCATCCGGAAATGAAAGGCTTGATCATTGTTGGCGAGTAGGCTGGTTTTTGCCCTGTTTTTGTTGTCGACCGTGACCTTAGGGAATGCAGAGCCAGCAATGGCCGCCGAGCCCGATGCGGCCCGGCAAAAGGAACTGGTGCGCCTGGTTCGCCAGGATTGCGGTTCTTGCCACGGGATGACCCTGCAAGGCGGGCTCGGGCCGGCGCTGCTGCCGGACAGCCTGCACGACAAGCCGGCCGAAGGGCTGGTGGCGACGATCTATTACGGCCGTCCTGGCACGCCGATGCCGCCATGGAAGCAGTTCATGTCGGAAGCCGAAGCCGGCTGGATCGTGGAAAAACTGATGAGCGGTTTCCCGCAGTGAGGATGTGATGCGTCTAGTTCTGGGTTTCCTGTTCGCCCTGTTGTTGACAGCCTGCGCTAGCCCGCAAGTGCGCGGCACCGGCGACCTCGGACTGGTCATCGAGCGCGCCAGCGGCCACGTCACGCTGGTCGACACAACGTCGCGCCAGCCCTATGCGCGCATCGGCGGCCTCGGCGATCTCTCGCACGCATCCGCCGTCTATTCGCGCGACGGGCGTTACGCTTTCGTCTTCGGCCGCGACGGCGGGTTGACCAAGATCGACATGCTGGAAGCGAAGGTCGTCAAGCGCGTCATACAGTCGGGAAACGCCATCGGCGGTTCGATCTCGCAGGATGGAAAGATCGTCGTCGTCCAGAACTACACGCCAGGCGGCATCAAGGCCTTCGATGCCGCAACGCTCGAACTGCTCTCCGAAGTGCCGGCCGAATACGCGCCGGGCAAGTTCTCCAAGGTCGTCGGCCTCGCCGATTCGTCCGGCAACAGGTTTGCCTACGCCTTGTTCGAGGGCGGCGAGATCCGCGTCACCGACTTCAGTGATTCGAAACAGCCGACGACGCAGCGTTTTCCTGCCGGACTCCAGCCCTATGATGGCCTGGTGACGCCCGATGGCCGCTACTTCCTGGCCGGCCTGTTCGGTGAGGACGGGGTCGCCATGCTCGACCTCTGGCAGCCGGAGAAGGGCGCGCGCAAGATTCTCGAAAACTACGGCCGTGGCCAGGAGAAGCTGCCGGTCTTCAAGATGCCGCACCTGCGCGGCTGGTCGGTGGCGCAGGGCAAGGCCTACCTGCCGGCAATCGGCCGCCACGAGGTACTGGTCGTCGACGTCGCGACCTGGAAGGAAGTCGGCCGCATCCCGGTGCGCGGCCAGCCGGTCTTCGTCATGGCGCGGCCGGACGGGCGCCAGGTGTGGGTCAATTTCGCCTTCCCCGACAACGGCAAGATGGACGTCATCGATACCCTGGCCGGCAAGGTCGTCCATGCCTTCGAGCCGGGCAAGGGCATCCTGCACATGGAATTCACGCCGCGCGGCGAAAACGTCTGGCTCTCGGCCCGCGACGACAACAAGGTGCTGATCTACGACACTACGACCTTTACACGGGTCGGCGAGATCGCCGCCGACAACCCCTCCGGCATCTTCTTCACCACGCGCGCCGCGCGCATCGGCTTCTGATGGACGACGCCCTAGAGTTCCGCCTGCTCAACGAGTTCCAGCGCGATTTCCCGCTTTGTCCGGCGCCCTTCGCCGAGCTGGCGGCGCGCCTCGGGGTCGGCGAGAAGACGGTGCTGAGCGGTCTCGAAAAGCTGCGCCGCGAGGGCAAGATTTCTCGGGTCGGCGCGGTCTTCGCGCCGAAACGCATCGGCGCCTCGACGCTGGCGGCGATGGCGGTGCCGGCGGAACAACTGGCCGCTGTCGCGGCTGCGGTCAACCGCTTTCCCGAGGTCAATCACAACTACGAACGCGAGCACCATTACAACCTGTGGTTCGTCGTCACCGCCGCCAGCGAAGGCCGCCTGCAGGCGACGCTGGGGGCGATCGAGAAGGCGGCCGGCTATCCCCTGCTGCCCCTGCCGCTACTCGAGGAGTTCCACATCGACCTCGGCTTTCCGCTGCATGGCGAAGCGCGCAAGACTTGCATGGCGGCACGCCCGCTGCAGCCGGCATCGCCGATCGGGGAAGCGGAGCGGCGGCTGGTTTCGGTGCTACAGGAAGGTCTGCCCCTGTTCATGCGGCCGTTCGCGCTGATCGCCGAGCGTATCGGTATCTCGGAAAACGAAGTGATGGGCCGCATCGGCCACTGGCTCGACGATGGCGCGATCAAGCGCTTCGGCGTCGTTGTCCGGCACCGCGAACTTGGCTACAAGGCCAACGCGATGCTGGTGCATGACATTCCCGACGCGCGGGTCGGCGAGCTGGGCCGCGCGCTGGCCGAAGAACCCGCGGTGACGCTCTGCTATCGGCGGCCGCGCGTGCTGCCGGACTGGCCGTACAACCTGTTCTGCATGATCCACGGCCGCGAGCGGTCGGAAGTCGAAGCCATCATCGGCGAACTGCGCCAGCGCCACGGGCTTGCCGACTGCGCCCACGACGTGCTGTTCTCGCTGACCCGCTTCAAGCAGAACGGCGCGCGCTATGCCTGATATCGAAGTGCCCCAGGGGTACTCGCTGCGCAGCGCGGTCGACCGGCAAATCATCGACGAATTGCAGGGCGATTTCCCGCTCTGCGAACGACCCTATGCAGCGGCTGCCGAACGCCTGGGCATCGCCGAAGACGAGTTGCTGGCTCGCCTGCAAAGCCTGCTAGACGCCAAGGTGCTGACCCGCTTCGGCCCGATGGTGCAGGTCGAGCGCATGGGCGGCGCCTTCGTGCTGGCCGCGCTGAAGGTGCCGGAGGCGCGCTACGACGAAGTGATGGCGCAGGTCAATGCGCTGCCGCAGGTCGCCCACAACTATCGCCGCGAGCACACCCTGAACATGTGGTTCGTGCTGGCGACCGAAACGCCGGCCGGCATCGCCGAGGCGATCGCACGCATCGAGCGCGATACCGGTCTGCCGGTCTATGCCTTCCCCAAGGAACGGGAATATTTCGTCGAAATGAAGCTGGCGGCGCGCGCATGAAGGACTCGTTGCAACTCGATGCCATCGACCGCGCGCTGATCGTCGCTACGCAGGGCGGTCTGCCGCTCGTCGCCCGGCCCTATCAGGCCATCGGCGAGCAGGTCAGCATCGCCGGCGACGAGGTGATCCGCCGCCTGCAGGCCATGCTCGACTCCGGCATCATCCGCCGCATCGGCGCCGTGCCCAACCATTACGCCATCGGCTGGACAGCCAACGGCATGACCGTGTGGGACGTGGTCGACGAGCGCGTCGACGAACTCGGCGCCCGCGTCGGCGCCCTTGACTTCGTCACCCATTGCTACCGCCGCCCGCGCGCGCTGCCCGACTGGCCATACAACCTCTTTGCGATGGTGCACGGGGCATCCCGGATGGAGGTTACGGAGAAAGCCGCAGAAATTGCCGCGCTCCTGGGCTCAAATTGCCGGGCAAGCGAAGTTTTATTCTCGACGCGAATATTGAAAAAGACCGGTTTGCGGATCTGATTCCGTCCGCAGTGATCCGGGCATGACGGATTTTCATGCCGCATGCCAAATTGGCAGTGGTCAAATCCCATATAAATCAATGCATTGATATATTCTCCTGCATTTAACCTGCCAATTTGGCAGTGGCACCTTATGTGGCTTGCGCTGGTTTGTATATTGAATTCCGCTATAAATCATATGGTTACAAGTCATTGTTTGGGCTGGCACCTTTCGTGCTGTTAAAAATCCGCCTGGGCGGGTGCCCAAGTCGTTTTCGCCTGGACGGCGGAAGCGGTGAACTTAAAATCAATGAGGTATTACATGATGAAACTATCGACTGTTGCAGCGCTTGCTATCGTTTCCCTGGCTGCCGTGACCGCCAATGTGCAAGCTGCCGATCAGAAGGGCATGTCCGGCATGCAGGGTATGGAAGGCCAGAAGGGCATGTCCGGCATGCAGGGTATGGAAGGCCAGAAGGGTATGTCCGGCATGCAGGGGATGGAAGGCCAGAAGGGTATGTCCGGCATGCAAGGCATGGAAGGCAAGAAATCCAAGTCCAAGCAGGAAGGCATGTCGGGCATGGGCGGCATGTCCGGTATGGAAGGCCAGAAGGGCATGTCCGGTATGCAGGGCATGGAAGGCCAGAAGAAGTAATAATCTTCACTCGAATGGGGCAGGCAGAGTGCCTGCCCCGTTTCTTGATCTTCAAACGGCATATCGACAACATGAAAAAGCTAATGGTCCTGCTTGGTCTGCTGATGGCCAGTGCAAATGTACTTGCCGAGACTCCCTTATTCATCGCCGGCCTGGTGCCGGATCGGCGCCCGGATGGTGCCCCGGTCATCACTGTATTTGAACAGACTCCGGCATGGCAGGCGCAGGCCTTGCGGGGTATCACGCCGCCACCTACAGGTCTTGAATTCCTGAAATATCAGGGCGCCTGGTATACCCCGTTCATCCATCCGAATCTCACGGACCGCTATGACATTCGCGGCCTTCATACCGATCTGGTGCGCAAGGATTGATCATGAAAAGCCCAAAAAACGGCATCATCGTCGCCCTCGTTGTGGCGGTTGCAGCCGTCGGTGGTTGGTACGTCAGTCAGCGGGGTGCAGCGCAACCTGCGCCCACGCCTGTTGCCATGGAGCCGTCCGCTCCGGTTGGGGGCAAGAATCTGCTGCGTTCAACTTATGATCCCATTCACTTCAAGCCCGCCATCGAAACGGCGAAAGACGAGCATTGCCTGGCCTGCCACCGCGAGGTGCTTGACGACAAGGTTCGCGAAACCTCGCCGGCAGGTGTCAAGGCCAGTACCAGCAAGGCCTGGTATCAGCAACTGAGCACGTACACCGGTGAGCAGGACACCTTCCACCGTCGCCATCTGCTGACCGGGATGGCCAAGGAATTGATGAATTTAAGCTGCACTACCTGTCATCAGGGAAGTGACCCGCGCGATGAAGCGCAGGGTACTTCGGCGACGGGTACGCCGCAGACCGATAACGGATTTACGCTGCGCAAGGTGGTCAACGTCGAGACGACCTGCCTCAAGTGCCATGCTCCGATGAACACCGCTGTCATGGGTTTGCCCAGCCCCTGGCCGGAAAGCAAGGAAATGTTCGGCAACTCCTGCCTGACCTGTCACGCTGCCATACGCACCAACCGCCACCAGGTTACCTATCTCAAGGCTGAAGCGATCGAGGCCGCCGGCCAGAAAAACGCCGATGTCTGCTACGGTTGCCACGGCGGTCGGTCCTGGTATCGAATGGAGTATCCCTATCCGCGTCATCCGTGGGAGGGTATGTCCCCGGAGGTGCCCGATTGGGCGAAGGACCGCCCGGTTGTCAGTGAAGCACGCTTTGCCCTGCCAGCCAATGGCAACCAGCCCAAGCAATAAGGACGAATCATGGATACCAAACGCAATTGGCTGGATATTCTCAATCCCAAACGTCGCAGCTTCCTCAAGACTGTCGGCGCCGGTGCCGCGGTGGCTACCACCAGCGGCCTTGTCGAACTTGGCTTGGGCGAGCAGGAAGCCCGGGCTTTCCCTTACGCGCCTTATCCCCGGGATGACGACCTGACGACGGTGGTGACCTCCTGCGATCACAACTGTGGCTCCCGCCATATGCTGGTCGCCCACAAGAAGGGTGATGTCATCGTTCGTTTATCAACCGACGACGGGCGTTATCAGGATGGGGGCAAGATCGGCCTCGATACCGAGGAAAAGCCGCAACTGCGTGCCTGCCTGCGTGGGCGCTCCTATCGCGCCCGCCTCTATTCGCCGGAGCGCCTGCTCTACCCGATGATGCGGGTTGGCGAACGCGGTGAGGGCAAGTTCAAGCGCGTTTCCTGGGACGAGGCGCTCGATCATGTCGCGAAAAAAATGGTCGAACTGAAACAGAAGTACGGCCCCACCGCCATCCTCGATCAGGGTTATGCCGGCACTTCCTACGGTGTTTTGCATAAATCTGACCAGATCGAAGGCCTGCTTTCACGTTTTCTTGGCATGTTTGGCTGCCGGACCAATTCCTGGTCGGTGCCAAGTTATCAGGCCACGACTTTCAGCTCACGGATGACCTTCGGCACCATCACCGACGGCAATGAGGACGACACCTTCGCGCATGCCAAGCTGATCATCATGTGGGGCTGGAACCCGGCCTACACCTTCCACGGCGGCAACACCTTCTACTACATGCGCCTTGCCAAGCAGCGGGGCTGCAAGTTCGTCGTCGTCGACCCGCAGTACACCGATTCGGCGGCAAGCTACGATGCCTGGTGGATCCCGATCAAGCCCAATACCGATGCCGCCATGCTGGCCGGCATGGCGCACCATATTTTCGTCAACAACTGGCAGGACCAGAAGTTCATCGACAAGTTCGTGCAGGGCATGGATGCCGGGACGACGCCCGAGAAGTTTGCCGACAAGGAAAACTTCAAGGACTATATTCTCGGCAAGAACGACGGGATTCCGAAGACGCCAGAGTGGGCCGAGAAGATTTGCGGGGTTGCTGCGGTCGACATCAAAAAACTGGCCGAAATGTACGCCACGACCAAGCCGGCCGCCCTCAAGGCGAGTTGGGCGCCAGGGCGTGCCAGCTATGGCGAGCAATACAACCGGATGGCTGCCGCCCTGCAGGCGATGACCGGCAACATCGGCATCCTCGGCGGCTGCGCCGAAGGTGTCGGCAAGGGCTGGCACGCCGAGGCGGTGGCTTATCCCTACGACGAATATGCCAACGTCTGGTACGCCTCGATCAAGTCCGACCGCTGGGCGCATTGCGTGCTCAACTACCCGAACCTGAAGCGCGAGGAGCTTGGGCTATGGCCGCGCAACGACGAGCTGGACGGCAAGATTCCCAACATCAAGGCCATCTTCTGGCACGGTTCGGACTGGTTCAACCAGCTGACCAACGTGAACAAGGAGATCCAGGCGATCAAAAAGCTGGAACTGGTCGTCTGCATGGATTCGACCATCACGCCGTCTGGCCTGTGGGCCGATGTACTGTTCCCGATCGCTACGCATTTCGAACGCCAGGATGTAGCGTTGCCTTGGTACAAGGGCCATTACTACATCCACCGACCGAAAGTCATCGAGCCGCTCGGCGAGTCGCGGACCGACTTTCAGGTGTTTACCGAACTCGCCTACAGAATCGAAAAGCTTGATCCGACGGTCAAGGATTTCGGCAAACGCTACAACCCGAAGGCCGAGCGGGATTACTTTACTAACAGCGATGCCACTGACGAGGCGTACCTGACGGCGTGGTGGAGCGACAAAGTGCAGAAGCACCAGGGCGTCACCATGTCGTGGGAGACTTTCAAGCATCACGGCGTCTACAAGTTTGTTTTCGACAGGCCGCATGTCGCCTTCGAAGAGCAGATCAGCAAGGGCGTGCCCTTCGAAACGCCTTCCGGCAAGATCGAAATCCTGTCCACCACGCTGGCCAATATCAAGGATTGGACCAAGACGCAGTACGGCTACGAAATACCCTATATCCCCAAGTGGATCGAGCCATTCGAGTCGCTCAATCACGAGAAGGCCAGGAAATTCCCCTTCCACATGATCACGCCGCACCCGCGCTGGCGTACGCACTCGATTTTCCACAACATTCCCTGGCTACGCGAAACCTACCAGCAGGAGGTCACGATAAGCACGCGCGATGCAGCGAAGCTCGGCATCAAGACCGGAGATATCGTCGAAGTGTGGAACGAGCGCGGCAAGGTGGTCGTTCCGGCCTACGTTACCGAACGCTGCATGCCGGGTGTCGTGGTGCTTTTCGAGGGTGCCTGGATGGATCTGGCCAAGGATGGCACCGACCGGTCCGGCAATCCGGACTTCCTGACACTGGACGAACCTAGTCCGGCCGGCGCCTTCGCCTATAACACCATCCTGGTCGATCTGAAAAAGACTTCGCTTGAACACCATCCCGGCTGGGATATGCAGGCCACTTCGCGTTCGGTGATCTTCCGGAGGGACAAGTGATGGTCAAGAAAGTCGACAAGCAGGAGCTTGAACAGGCCATCCGCCGCAAGGTAGCGCAAACCTACGAACCGGTTAAGCCAGCCAAGCAGTTCGGCTTCATCCATCACAATGTCGATTGCATCGGTTGTCGCGCCTGCGAAATCGCCTGCAAGGACAAGAACGGTCTGCCGCCGGGGCCACGCTTCCGGCGCGTGATGTATATCGAGGGCGGCAGCTACCCGGACGTTTTCGCCTACAAGGTGAACATGTCGTGCAACCATTGCGCGGAACCCGCCTGCCTGCCGACTTGCCCGACTGGCGCGATCTGGAAGCGTGCCGACAACGGCGTCGTCGATATCGACTCGACCCTGTGCATCGGTTGCCGCAAGTGCGAAGCGGCCTGCCCATACGGCGCGCCACAGTGGGATCCGCAGGAGTTGGTGATCAAGAAATGCAACATGTGCATCGACGAACTGGAAGCCGGTCGCAAGCCTTATTGCGTCATGGCCTGCATGATGCGGGTGCTCGACATCGGTCCGATCGAGGAAATCTGGCAGGGTGTGTTGAAGAGCAAGGCGATCGGGCCCGATGACAAGCCGGTCAGGCAGGTCAGGAACATGGCCAACCCGGAGTTGACTCACCCATCCATCGGATTCATCCCCCACAGCAAGGGCAAAGTTGATGGAAGCTGAATTGCGCGACGCTCTGGTCGAAGATCTCGACCAGTTGATCCGTCTGCACGACCGGGAACTGGATGCCGAGATATTGGCGGCGTTGAAGGTCGCGGCGTTCCCGAATGGCTTGGCGTTATCCGCTGCCGACGAGGCTGGCCGGACGGCCCATTCCAATATGGCAGCCGCCCTGCACGCCATGCCGACGCTGGATGAACTGGCGGCCGACTATGCGGCGATTTACCTGAACAACAGGTTCGGTGCTTCACCCTACGAGTCGGTCTGGTTGAGCGACGAGCATCTCGCCTGCGACCGGTCGATGTTCGAATTGCGCGAAATCTATGCCGCGGCCGGCTGGCAGGTCAGTGACTGGCGTAGCCGGTTCGATGATCACCTGGTTTTGCAATTGCAGTATCTGCGGCAGGTTTTGGCGTCTGCTGCACCCCAAGGGTACTTCCTTTGGGGCGCGGTTGGCCCGGAAAAACTGGCCGTTTTCATCGATCAGCACCTCGGGTACTGGCTGCCGGACTGGGCGCAACGGGTGTCGGCACACTGCAATACCGCGTTTTATGCGGCATTGGCCGAATTGACGTATGTCTGGTTGCTGCGTTTCCGTGAACTGCTCGCCGAAATCCACGACCTGCCGTTGCCATCTCGCGAAGAAATGGGGGCATTGATCAGTCGAAAACTGGCACTCGACAAGGCCGAGATCGCACCCATTCGGTTTGTGCCCGGCATACAGGGGGCAAGCTGGTAATTCCGCCCCGCAGTATTTGTTATTGCCGGTGGTGCCGGCTTGTTCAGGGGCAGCGCGATTGAT
>Ga0209507_1002176_pt1 | contig 13794 bp, 14 predicted proteins | sample AD_UKC028_MetaG_FD_184414 | JGI IMG/M metagenome (GOLD analysis project Ga0209507, IMG submission 184414) | Active sludge microbial communities of municipal wastewater-treating anaerobic digesters from USA - AD_UKC028_MetaG (SPAdes) (version 2) | ecosystem: Engineered > Bioreactor > Anaerobic >...
GGCACGCAAGCGATTGTTGCCCCTCGTGGGCGAGGTGCGTCCGTGAAGCGGGAAATGCGGGGAATATCCCCGGATTCCTGCGGCCAACGGTCGAAAATCGCCTCTTTTGCATCGGTTTTATGACAGCCCACCAGAAAATAGCCAGTTGTTCAGAGAATCCCTAGCTTGGCAGCTGCAATGGCATATCGATTGCAGGATTAATTGTTTCTCCTCCGGCAAATGGTTCCCTAGAGTTGGTCGTGCGGGTTATGCCCACTCACGACCAATCCATCAGAGGAGTCCATGCATGTCCAAGCTTGAAAATGCCGTTCCGGGTTATAAAAACCTGATCGTCGAGCCCTACACGCCGAATATCGGTGCCGTGATCCATGATTTTGACCTGGGCAATATCCAGGATGAAAGCACACGCGCCGAATTGCGCAAGGCGCTGGTCGAGTTTCAGGTGCTTTTCTTCCGCAAGCAGCAGTTGACTCCGGAACAGCAGATCGCCGTCGCCCGCGTCTTCGGCGACCCGGACAAGGCCAAGGCCTTCTTCCCGCGCCACGAAACGCAGAACCTGATCGAGGTACTGGAAACCCGCCCGGTCGGCCATCGCTATGGCACCGACCAGTGGCATGCCGACATCACTTTCTCGGTCAACCCACCGACCGGCACTGTGCTCTACTCGCAGGTGATTCCGCCTTCAGGCGGCGATACCCTGTGGGCCAGCGCCAGCGCGGTTTACGACTCGCTGCCGAAGTCGCTGCAGGTGTATCTGGAAGAACTGGAGGCGGTGCATAGCTTCGAGCACAGCGGCTGGCCCAACTATTTCGCCCAACTCGAGAACGGCGAGGAGGTATACCGCAAGGCGCGCGCCGACCACCTGCCGGTGGTGCACCCGGTCATCCGCACCCATCCGGTGACCGGCAGGAAGCTGGTCTATGTGAATCCCAACTTCACCGATCGCATCAAGGGCCTTTCCCGTCAGCAAAGCGATGCGCTGCTGGCCTTCATTTTCGCCCAGTTCCAGCGGCCGGAATTCCAAGCACGTCTGCGCTGGGAAACAAATACTGTCGCCATCTGGGACAACCGCGCCACCGTGCATTACGCGACGGCGGATTACGACAACCAGCACCGTCTGCTGCATCGCGTCACCTTCGGTGAAGACCGCGCCTTCTGACAGGAAAACAAAACCATGACCAAATCTGCTTTTATCACCTCCCGGTTCCGGCAGGGCATTCAGGCCATCGCGCTGAGTTCCGCAGCGCTCGCGCTGGCAACCGGCCTGCTGGCCACGCCGGCCCAAGCCCAGAGCAGCGCCGGCAACCTCAAGGAAGTGCGCATCGGCTACCAGAAATACGGCACGCTGGTCATCCTGAAAGCGCGCGGCACGCTGGACAAGCGGCTCGCCGACAAGGGCATTGCCGTCAAATGGACCGAGTTCCCCTTCGGCCCGCCGCTGCTGGAGGCGATCAACGTCGGCAGCATCGACGTCGGCACCGTCGGCGAGTCGCCGCCGGTCTTCGCGCAGGCGGCCGGCGCCGATCTGGTCTATGTCGGCAACGAACCGCCGGCGCCGGGCGCCGAGGCCTTGCTGGTGCCCAAGGATTCGCCGATCAGGAGCGTCGCCGAACTCAAGGGCAAGAAAATTGCCGTCGCCAAGGGGTCCAACGCCAACTACCTGCTGGTCAAGCTGCTGGAAAACGCCGGCCTCAAGTATTCCGACGTCGAGGTGGTCTATCTGGCGCCGGCCGATGCTCGCGCCGCCTTCGAGAGCGGTCGCGTTGCCGCATGGTCAATCTGGGATCCCTTCCTCGCTGCCGCCGAGAAGCAGTTGAGCGCCCGCGTGCTGGCCGACGGCAAGGGCGCGGTGGCCAACCACCAGTTCTACCTGGCCGCCCGTTCGTTCGCCGAAAAGCACCCGGAAGTCGTCCATATCCTGCTCGAGGAACTCGACAAGGTCGACCAGTGGGGCAAGCAGAATCCGCAGGAGGTCGCCAAGTTCCTGGCACCGCAGATCGGCATCGAGCAGCCCATCGTCGAAGTCGCCGCCCTGCGCTACAGCTACGGCGTCAAGCCGGTCACCGCCGAGGTACTGGCGGCGCAGCAGAAGATCGCCGACAAGTTCTTCGAGCTGAAGCTGGTGCCGAAGCAGGTGCGGGTCGCCGACGCGGCGTGGGATGGCGGCAAGAAGAACTGATCGCCTGTCCGGTTGAAGAAAGCCCGCGTTTCCGGAGGCTCGGGAACGCGGGCTTTCAGTTTTTGCTGGTGCCGGAAACGCCTTCAGCCTTGCGGGCAGGCGCGCAGCGACGCCGCGCTCGCCGCCGCATCGCGTTTCTCGACGCCCTTCAGGATCAGCAGCAGGATCGTGCCGACCACCATCACCGCGGCGGCCAGATAGAGGCCGGCGTCGTAGCTGCCGAGGCGGGTCGCCAGCCAGCCGGTGAGCGCCGGCGCCAGGATCTGCGCGGTGCCGTAGGAAAGTGTCATCTTGCCCATCATCTTGGCCGGGCGCGTCGGGTAGTAGCGGCCGGCCATGGTCAGCACCAGGCTGACCATGCCGATGAAGGTGCCGCCGAAAAGCAGCGCCCCGAAGATCGCCGCGGCCAGGCCGCCGACCACCACCGGCAGCAGGATGCCGATGATCTGCAGCACTGCCGCCGCGATCAGCGCGTTGAGGTCGCCGATGCGGCGGGCGATGAAGTCCCAGTTGATGCAGGCCGGCGCGGCGCCGATGCCAATCGCCAGGAAGACCAGGTTGCCGTGGCCGGCGAGGCCCGGCAGGTGCTCGATGATGGCGACGATGAAGGTGGCGCTGACCACGTAGCCGACCCCGGCGCAGAAATAGGCGGCCATGAACAGGCGCATGAAGAGCCGGCTCGGCGGATTGTCCTCCATTTTCTGGCCGGATTTGGTCATGCCGCTGGTGTCCGGCGCCGGCAGCCAGCGCAGCGCCGGGATCAGCAGCAGGCAGCCGATTGCCGTGAAGGCGAACCACTGCTGCTGCCAGTCGAGCCAGTGGCTCATCACGGCGACCGCGGCGGCGCAGCCGGCAATGCCGAGGCCGATGCCGGCGAAGTGGATGCCCAGTTCGCTGCGGTGATTGTGGCGGATCAGCCAGTTGAGGATCAGTCCGGTGCCGAGCAGCATGCCGGCGGCGCTGGAGAGTCCGGCGACGAAGCGCGACAGCGCCCAGATCGTGACGTCCGTGGTCATGCCCATGACGGCGGTGCTGAGAATGGCGATCACCATGCCGATCCGGTAGAGGCGGTCCTTCAGCACCAGATCGCTGATCAGCGAGGCGATCAGCGCGCCGCTCAGGTAACCCGCGTAGTTGATCGCCGCCAGCCAGCCGGCCTCGGCAATGCCCAGCCCGGCCTGCTTCTGCATCAGCGGCAGCAGCGGCGTATAGGAAAAACGGGCGACGCCGAGCACCAGGATCAGACTGAAAATGCCGGCGCTGAGCACTTTGATACGTTCTCTCTGGTCGCTCACGGGGTTCTCCTTTTGCTTTGATGGGAGAACGATAAACGGAGTAAGCTATCGAAACAAATGAATTGTTAAGAACGCATCATTCGTTTTTGGAGATTGTTCAATGGAACTCGTTGCCCTGCGCACCTTTCAGGCGGTCGTCGAGGAGGGTGGCATTCTCGCTGCCTCGCGCAAGCTGAACACTGTGCAATCGAATGTCACCGGCCGCATCCGCCGGCTTGAGGAAGAGCTGGGCGCCGACCTGTTCTTCCGCAAGGGGCGCGGGCTGGAACTGGCGCCGTCCGGCCGCGTGTTGCTCGATTACGCCCGCCGTATGCTGCTGCTCGAACGCCAGACCAGTGCCGCCGTGCGTCAGGTCGGCGAGAGCGTCGGCGAGCTGCGCATCGGCTCGATGGAAACCTTCGCCGCCCTGCATCTGCCGATGGCGCTGAAAGCCGTGCGCGCCGAACATCCGCGCATGGAGTTGCGGGTCTACACCGACACCAGCGGCGTGCTGACCGACAAGGTGCTGGCGCACAAGCTCGACTGCGCTTTCGTCGCCGGGCCGGTGGTACATCCCGATCTGGCTTTCGACGAACTGGTGGTGGAAGAACTGGTGCAGGTCTGCGCCGTCGGCGCCAGCCCGGTGCTGCAGCCGCTAATCCTCTTTCGCGAAGGCTGCGCCTACCGCTCGCGCGCCATCGCCTGGCAGCGCGCCATCGGGCATGCCGTCGCCGACGCCATGGAATTCGGCACGCTGGAAGGCATCCTCGGCTGCGTCGCCGTCGGCCTCGGGTGGACCCTGATGCCGCGGCGCGTGGTCGAGCAGTCGCCGCATGCCGCCGATCTGGTGATCGAAGCGGTGCCCGACGATATCGGCCGGGTGCCGACCGGCATGATCTATCTGCGCGACGCGCCGCCGCTGGCGGCCTTGAAGACGCTTGCCGCGGCCGTGGCAAGCGCGGCGCTGTCGACCACGAAATCTCAGGGTTTGAGGTAGGCGGCCTTTTCCTCGGTCTGCAGGCGGGCGATTTCGGCAACGCCGGACGGGACGACGCTGGCGTTGCTGTCCACTGCATCGTCGCCCAGATTGAGCCCCTTCAGGGTGTTGCGGCAGACCTTGAACTGCACGCCCTGCGCAGCGAGTAGCTTGACCTTGCCGGCATAGGGCTCGCCGCTGGCATCGCGGGCATCCTTGAGCAGGAAGTCGATGCCGCGTCCGTGGCTGACGACATGGATATGCGTATCCGGCGCCGCCGCCAGGTGGTTGCGGACATTGACCAGCAGGGCCGAGGCGCTGCCGTTCTCGTTGATGTGATAGACGACGGTATCGCCGCCGGCGTGGGCAAGGCCGGCCAGCGCGAGGCCGGCGATTGCCAGGGCGCGGCGCAGCCGCTGCGTGATGTTCATGGTGGATGTCTCCAGGAAAAAATCAGGTCGGTTGCGGTCGACCGGTAAAAATGGCCGTTTTTCGGATTACCTGGCGGCGATGCCGAGGAACCTCTTCGGAAGTTGACGCTTCACGATGCTGCCTTTGCGAATTGAACGATGAGCCGAGTGTCGAGCAGTAGCGGCCGCGCGCCAAATACAAATCCCTTCGTTCGATATGCCGCGCCGGTGGCATAAGCCGCTGCCTTTTTCTTCGTTCGCCAGCGCCTTGCCGCTTGCTAAGTTGCGCCCACCGAGCGGCCGCTGCCGTCTCGATCCACAGCCAACCGGGAGGAGAGCCGCATGGGTCTCGTCAAGAAACTGATTGCCTCGATCAAGTCGTCGGTGACCGAGTCAGCGCCGAAACAGAATTCAAGCCAAGGGAGTGCCACAGTGAGCGACAAAGCGGAAAACAAGCGCAATTACCGTTACGAAACCCTGCAGGTCCATGCCGGCCAGTCGCCGGCGCCGGGCACCAACGCCCGCGCGGTGCCGATCTACCAGACGACCTCGTACACCTTCGACAGCGCCGACCACGGCGCCAAGCTGTTCGCGCTGAAGGAATTCGGCAACATCTACACGCGCATCATGAACCCGACCACCGACGTCTTCGAGCAGCGCATCGCCGCGCTCGAAGGCGGCGTCGCGGCGGTCGCTACCAGTTCCGGCCAGGCCGCTCAGTTCCTGGCGATCACCACCATCGCCCAGGCCGGCGACAACATCGTTTCCAGCAGCCACCTTTACGGCGGCACCTACAACCAGTTCAAGGTCGCGCTGCCGCGCCTCGGCATCGCCGTCAAGTTCGTCGACGGCGACCAGCCGGAAGCCTTCCGCGCCGCCATCGATGCCAACACCAAGGCGATCTACGTCGAAACCATCGGCAACCCGAGTTTCTCGGTGCCGGACTTCGAAGCCATCGCCAGGATCGCCCACGATGCCGGCATCCCGCTGGTGGTCGACAACACCTTCGGTGCCGGCGGCTACATCGCGCGGCCGATCGATCACGGTGCCGACATCGTTGTCGAATCCGCCACCAAGTGGATCGGCGGCCACGGCACCTCGGTCGGCGGCGTCGTCATCGATTCCGGCAAGTTCAACTGGGGCAACGGCAAGTTCCCGCTGTTCACCGACCCAGCGCCCGGCTACCACGGCCTCAATTTCTGGGAAGTGTTCGGCAGCGGCGGCCCCTTCGGCAACATCGCCTTCGCCATCCGCGCCCGCGTCGAAGGTTTACGCGACTTCGGCCCCAGCCTGTCGCCGTTCAATGCCTTCCAGCTGATCCAGGGCGTCGAAACCCTGTCGCTGCGCGTCCAGCGCCATGTCGACAACGCGCTGGAGCTGGCCCAATGGTTGAAGGCGCATCCGCAGGTGGCGTGGGTCGAATACAACGGCCTCGAAGACAGCCCTTATCACGCCAAGGCCAAGAAATACCTGCGCAACGGCTTCGGCGCGGTGCTGAATTTCGGCATAAAAGGCGGGTCGACCGCAGCCCAGCGCTTCATCGACAGCGTCGAACTCGCCAGCCACCTGGCCAACGTCGGCGATGCCAAGACGCTGGTCATCCACCCGGCGTCGACGACCCATCAGCAGCTTTCCGAAGCCGAGCAGAAGAGCGCCGGCGTACGGTCCGACTTGGTGCGCGTGTCGGTCGGCATCGAGCACATCGAGGACATCAAGGCCGATTTCGACCACGCCTTGCGCCGCTCGGCCCTCGAAGCCGCCGCATGACGGCTTTCCGGCTCTCGGAAATGACCCGGTGGCTGGCCCTCGACCAGCCGCTGGTCCTGGAGTCGGGCGCCGAGTTGCCCGGCGTCGAGATCGCCTACCGCGCCTGGGGCCAACTCAACGCCACGGGCGACAATGCGGTGATCGTCTGCCATGCGCTGACCGGCTCGGCCGATGCCGACGCCTGGTGGGGCGCGCTGTTCGGGCCGGGCCGGACGCTCGATCCGGGCAAGCATTTCATCGTCTGCAGCAATGTGCTGGGCGGCTGTTACGGCACCACTGGGCCGGCCAGCGTCGCGCCCGATGGCCGCTTGTGGGGCGCGCGTTTTCCGCGCATCTCAGTGCGCGACCAGGTGCGCCTGCAGATGGCGCTGGCCGACCGGCTGGGCATTCGCGGCATCCGCTTCGTCATCGGCGGCTCGCTCGGTGGGTTGCAGGTGCTGGAGTGGGCCTTGCTCGATCCGGAGCGGGTCGGGGCGGTGGTCAGCATCGCCGCCAGCGGGCGCCATTCGGCCTGGTGCGCGGCGTGGAGCGAGGCGCAACGGCTGGCGCTCGCCGCCGATCCGAAATTCCGCGCCGGGCATTACGACCCGGCCGACCCGCCGCGGTCCGGTCTGGCGGCGGCGCGGGCGATCGCGATGGTCAGCTATCGCAGCCCCGGCTCGCTCGGCAAGCGTTTCGGGCGTGCCTCGGGGCAGGCGGTCTTCGCCGGGCGTGCGACGGCGCCCGACGAACCGGCCGTGCGCGGCTGGCTGCGTCATCACGGCAGGTCGCTGGTCGAACGTTTCGACGCCAACAGCTACCTGGCGCTGATCGACGCCATGGATACCCACGATCTCGGCCGCCACCGGGGAGTTTACGAGCGTGTGCTCGGTCGGCTGCGGCAGCCGGTCCTGGTCGGTTCGATCACCAGTGATGCGCTGTATGTTGCGGTCGACCAGCAGGATCTGGCCTTTTTGCTGCCGCGCGGCGAGTTCTTCGAGATTGCCTCCGAACACGGGCACGATGGCTTCCTGATCGACGCGGCGGGTTTCGAGCCGCAGATTCGCCGCTTCGTCGATGGCCTCGACGATGCCGGGCAGGGCTGCGACAGACCACAGCCAGTCGCCGAACCGGTGCGGGAATTAGCTCCGTAGCCCGCCGGTCGCCGCGCGAAAAATGCTTATGGCCAGGCCGCTTATGTCCTTCAAATAACTGTGTCGTTCCCGGCGCGGCGGCCAGCCTTTAGATTTTCAGCATTGACATCGTGGAGGACGCATCATGGCAGCGCTGATTGTCGGAGGTGACCGGGTCGGGCCGTACAAGGAATTCCTGGCGCAGCGGGGCTTCGTGCCGGTGCGCCACTGGAGCGGGCGCAACCAGAGCGAAGCGCACCGGCCGATTCCGGTGGATACCCAGGTCGTTGTTGTCATGGTCGATCAGGTCAGCCACGGGCTGGCGAGGAAGATCCGCCGGGTGGCCGACGCCATGTCGGTGCCGGTCGTCTTCAGCAAGCGCAGCGTCGGCCAGCTGAGCAGCGCGCTGGCCTGCGTCACGGGCTGATTCGTTCAGGACAGATGGTCGGCGGGGCAGAGCGGGGCGCCGCGGCGCAGCGCCAGGCGCGCCAAAGCCCGCGCTTCGCCGGTGTCGATCTCGTCGAGCCAGGCGGGCAGGGCGCCGAAACGGGTTTCGTAGGCGGAAAGCGGGTCGGGGGAAATGTGCCGGATCGGCAGTTCGAGGGTGAGAACCATGTCTTTGCTCCTTGCTCCCCGTTGAGTCCGGCGAGGCCGGCTCCCGGGGATGTGGAGCGAGCGACGCTTTAGCCAGAATTTGTCGTCCGCCCTGGCAAGTTATCGATTAAATCCGGCGGTGTCGGGCCATTGTGCGACAGCCTGTTGCGGTCGACAAAGAATTTTTGGCTATTTCCATATGTCGACCGCAGCAATTGGCCATCAACTCGTTGTTGATAAGGATTGAAGAAGCGCGTCGTTGGGTATCCGCAGTCGCCTGCTTAGGCTGGCGCCTCCATTCAAACGACAGGAAACATCCGGAGTTCCCAATGCGCATTCGCCAACTCATTCACGCCGCCGTTCTGCCGGCCATCCTCGCGCCCGGACTGGCGCTCGCCACCAACGGTTATCTCTCGCATGCCTACGGCGTCAAGGCGCAAGGGCTGGCCGGCACCGGCATCGCGCTGCCGCAGGACGGGCTGGCAGCAGCCACCAATCCGGCCGGCACCGCCTTCGTCGGCAATCGCGTCGACGTCGGCCTGACCTGGTTCCGCCCGAACCGCAACGCCGAAATCGGCGGCAACGGCGCCGGTCTCAACGGCAATTACGACGGCAACGACACGCAGAATTTCTTCATCCCGGAAATCGGCTACGTGCAGCAGATCAATCCGCAGTTTGCGGCCGGTGTCGCGGTCTACGGCAACGGCGGCATGAATACCGATTACGGCAGCAATCCCTTCCGCGCCTTCGGCGCCAGCGGATCGGCCGGCGTCAATCTCGAACAGTTGTTTGTGTCGCCGTCGATCGCCTGGAAGCTCAATGAGAACCACGCGCTCGGCCTGGCGGTCAATTTCGCCTATCAGCGCTTCAAGGCCGAAGGCATCCAGCCGTTTGCTGTCGCCTCCCAATCGCCGGGGAATTTCACCAATCGCGGCAGCGATTCTTCGACCGGCTGGGGCTTTCGTCTCGGCTATACCGGCAAGCTGACGCCCGACCTGACCCTCGGCGCGACCTGGGCGTCCAAGACGTGGACCGGCAAGTTCGACAAGTACCAGGGCCTGTTCGCCGAAGAAGGCGGTTTCGACATTCCGGCCAGCTTCGGCGTCGGCCTGGCCTGGAAGGCGACCTCGGCGCTGACGCTGGCCGCCGATGTGCAGCGCATTCAATACAGCGACGTCAATTCGGTCGGCAACCAGCTGGGCAACCTGTTCACAGGCAATGCCTTCGGCTCGTCGAACGGCCCCGGCTTCGGCTGGAAGGACGTGACGGTCGCCAAAATCGGCGTCAGCTACGACATCAACGAGTGGACGCTACGCGGCGGCTACAGCCATGCGACACAGCCGATTCCCAAGGATCAGACCCTGCTGAACATTCTCGCCCCGGGCGTCGTGCAAGACCACCTGAGCATGGGCGCCACGTGGAACCTGAGCAAGGGCGGCGAATTGAGCGTCGCCTATACCCATGCCTTCAAGAAAACGGTCAATGGCTCGGGCTCGATTCCGCTGGCCTACGGCGGCGGCGAGGCGAATATCGATCTGTCCGAGGACATCTTCGGCGTTGCTTATGGCTGGAAATTCTAAGCGCGGGCAGGTGGCTATAGCCAACAACGATATTGCGCAAATTGTTATATCGATCTGAATTTTTATTCGTTCTTGGCATGAGGTATGGGGAATAAATTGGTGGCTACAGACACCGCTGGCCGTTCGGCGGTGGTGCCACCCAACCCATGCCAGCGGGCAAATGTGCCGGCGGCCCAGATGCGAAAGGAAGCCCCATGTCCGATCTCGTAGTAGATACCCAGAAGCCTTCGGCGGTTGCAGCGGTCTTTGCCGAGGACGGTTTTGCCGCTGTCACCTCGCCGATTCTCGAAAACGCCCGGCTCAAGGCGGCAGAAGAGGGTCTGCCCTACGCCGGCAGCGTCTCGCCGCAGGATGCCTGGGCCTTGTACACCGCTGGCGAAGCCGTGCTGGTCGATGTGCGTACCGCCGAGGAACGCAAGTTCGTCGGCCACGTGCCGGAAACCAAACACGTTGCCTGGATGACCGGCCTGTCGCTGTCGCGCAACCCGCGTTTCACCAAGGAACTGGAGGCCAAGGCCGGCGGCAAGGGCGACGCGATCCTGCTGCTCTGTCGCAGCGGCAAGCGCTCGGCAGCCGCCGCCGAGGCGGCGGCCAAGGCCGGGTTCACGAACGTATTCAACATTCTCGAAGGTTTCGAGGGCGATCTCGACGAGCAGCAGCGGCGCGGCGCCTTCAACGGCTGGCGCCATTCGGGCCTGCCGTGGGTTCAGGACTGATTCAGGGAGAACAACATGTCCAAATGGTTCAAAGATAACGCCGATTCGATCGGCCACACCCCGCTGGTCAAGCTCAATCGCGTCACAGACGGCGCCGGAGCCACCGTGCTGGCCAAGATCGAAGGGCGCAACCCGGCCTATTCGGTCAAGTGCCGGATCGGTTCGGCGCTGATCTGGGATGCCGAAAAGCGCGGCCTGCTCGGCCCGGGCAAGGAGCTGGTCGAGCCGACCTCCGGCAATACCGGCATCGCGCTGGCCTTCGTCGCGGCCGCCAAGGGCATTCCGCTGACGCTGACCATGCCCGAAACGATGAGCCTGGAGCGGCGCAAGCTGCTCACCGCCTACGGTGCCAAGCTGGTGCTGACCGAAGGCGCCAAGGGCATGAGCGGCGCCATTGCAAAGGCCGAGGAGATCGCGGCCTCCGACCCGGACAAGTACGTGCTACTGCAGCAGTTCAAGAACCCGGCCAACCCGGCCATCCACGAAGCGACGACCGGCCCGGAAATCTGGGACGACACCGACGGCGCCATCGACATCCTGGTTTCCGGCGTCGGTACCGGCGGCACCATCACCGGCGTTTCCCGCTACATCAAGCAAACCAAAGGCAAGGCTATCCAGTCGGTGGCTGTCGAGCCGACCGCCAGCCCGGTGCTGACCCAGGCCCGTGCCGGCGAACCGCTGAAGCCGGGGCCGCACAAGATCCAGGGTATCGGCGCCGGCTTCGTGCCGGGCGTCCTCGACCTGGCGCTGGTCGATGCCGTCGAACAGGTGAGCAATGAGGATGCCGTGCTTTTCGCCCGCCGTCTGGCCAAGGAGGAGGGCATCATCTCCGGTATTTCCAGCGGTGCCGCGGTGGCGGTCGCCACCCGTCTGGCGCAGAAACCTGAAAATGCCGGCAAGACCATCGTCGTCGTGCTGCCCGATTCCGGCGAGCGTTACCTGAGTTCGGTATTGTTCGAGGGCCTCTTCAACGAGGCCGGGTTGCCGGCATGAACCATACCGTGGCTCATGCCTCGCCGGCCTATGAGCAGATCGGCGGCTGGGGCGTCAAGGAGATCGTCGCCGACTTGCACGCGGCGCGCGATCGCTGGCGGGCGGCGCAGCAGCGCAGCCTGGAGTTCGCGGTGCGCGAGTTTCCCTCGCGCGAGGCACTGAAGGAGATCGCCGAAGCCTTGTGCGGCGCCTTGTTCCCGATGCGCCTCGGCCCGCCGGATCTGCACCAGGAAGGCGAGAATTTCTACGTCGGGCATACGCTGGACAAGGCCCTGAACGCACTCTTCCTGCAAGTTCAGCTCGAACTCGGCTACAACCGTCGGCTGCAATGCGAGGAGAAGGAGGGCGTCGAGGTACATGCGGCCGAGATCGTCCAAACCTTCGCCCGCCAGTTACCGACGCTGCGCGGCCTGCTCGACACAGATGTCCTGGCCGCCTATCAGGGCGATCCCGCGGCGCGCAGCGTCGACGAGGTCCTGCTCTGCTACCCCGGGATTCTGGCGGTGATTCATTACCGCCTGGCCCACACGCTGTATGTGCTGGGCGTGCCGCTGATCGCCCGCATCCTCGCGGAAATCGCCCACTCGGCGACCGGGATCGACATCCATCCGGGGGCGCAGATCGGCGAGGGCTTCTTCATCGATCATGGGACCGGCGTCGTCATCGGCGAAACCACCGTCATCGGCAAGCATGTCCGGCTTTACCAGGCCGTGACGCTGGGCGCCAAGCGCTTCACGCAGGATGAAAGCGGGGCGCTGGAAAAGGGCGCGCCGCGCCATCCGATCCTTGAAGACGAAGTCGTCGTCTATGCCGGCGCCACCATCCTCGGGCGCATCACCATCGGCCGCGGTTCGAGCATCGGCGGCAATGTCTGGCTGACGCGCAGTGTGCCGGCAGGCAGCAACGTCTCGCAGGCCAGCCTGCAGCATGACCCCGGCGGCGCCGGGCGGATTTCCCAGTGACCGAGTTGATCAACAGTTTCGGGGCGGCGGTTCGTCACTTGCGCGAGGCGCAGGGCTGGTCGCAGGAATTGCTGGCCGAGAAGGCCGACCTCAATCGTTCCTACCTCGGCGAGGTCGAGCGCGGCAAGGTCATTCCCTCGCTGGCGACCGTCGCCAAGCTGGCTGCTGCGCTGGAAATTAGCCTCTCGCGCCTGCTCTCGCACTGCGAGCAGCAGGCGGCGTGAGCGGTGTTTTGGTGGCTATAGCATGTTGAAGCAGGCCACCCCGCCTACGACAATCAAAAGCCAATTTTCTTATAACTATTTTCATTCCTGATCCAAGGAGTTCAACATGGCAACAAACCACGAAGCCAATACTGCCCTGAGCGATGTCGCCGCCCGGCAGTTGGCGAATGCAACCAAGACCACAGCGCAACTGTCGACCATCAGCCCGCGCTGGCTGGTGCACCTGCTGCAATGGCTGCCGGTCGAAGCCGGTATCTACCGCCTGAACCAGGTCAAGAACCCGCGCGACGTGCGCGTCGCCTGCGCCCAGCGCGACGAGTCCGAGCTGCCGCAAACCTATGTCGATTACGACGAGGCGCCGCGCGAGTATTTCCTGAACGCTGTCTCCACAATCCTCGACGTCCACACCCGCATTTCCGATCTGTACAGCAGCCCGCATGACCAGATCAAGGAACAACTGCGCCTGACCATCGAAACCATCAAGGAACGTCAGGAAGCCGAACTGATCAACAACCCGGATTACGGCCTGCTGGCCAATGTGGCCGACGAGCAGCGCATTTCGACGCTGACCGGCGCGCCGACGCCGGACGACCTCGACGATCTGCTGACCAAGGTCTGGAAAGAACCCGCCTTCTTCCTCGCCCACCCGCTGGCGATCGCCGCCTTCGGCCGCGAATGCACCCGTCGTGGCGTGCCGCCGCCGACCGTTTCGCTGTTCGGTGCCCAGTTCCTGACCTGGCGCGGTATCCCGCTGGTCCCGTCGGACAAGCTGCCGGTCGACGGTGGCAAGACCAGCATCATCCTGCTGCGCGTCGGCGAAAAGCGTCAAGGCGTCGTCGGCCTGTTCCAGCCGGGTCTGGCTGGCGAGCAGAGTCCGGGCCTGTCGGTGCGCTTCATGGGCATCAACCGCAACGCCATCGCGTCCTACCTGATTTCGCTGTATTGCTCGCTGGCCGTGCTGGTGCCGGATGCGATTGCAGTCCTCGAAGACGTGGAGATCGGCAAGT
>Ga0209507_1002179_pt1 | contig 13767 bp, 10 predicted proteins | sample AD_UKC028_MetaG_FD_184414 | JGI IMG/M metagenome (GOLD analysis project Ga0209507, IMG submission 184414) | Active sludge microbial communities of municipal wastewater-treating anaerobic digesters from USA - AD_UKC028_MetaG (SPAdes) (version 2) | ecosystem: Engineered > Bioreactor > Anaerobic >...
GACAACATCCTTACTTCTGGCTCAACACAACTCCGGAACGCTTCGAAGCGCATATTAAATTTCTCAAGGAGAATGGCTATGATGTCATCAGCCTTGCCCGTGCCATCGAGCTTCTTCAAGGCGCCGGAAGCAATACTGGTAGGCGCAACGTTGTAATTACCTTTGATGACGGGTTCCGGGATTTTTATCTCAATGCCTTTCCGATACTCCAGAGGCATGGATTTACGGCCACAGTTTTCCTGCCAACAGATTATATCAACGATCACACCCGGAAAATGGATGGCAAAGCGCATCTTAGCTGGGATGAAGTTTCTGATCTACACAAGCAGGGCATCTTATTTGGCTCGCATACGGCAAGCCATCTTCAACTCAAAAGTGCAAACAGAGATGATCTCCGTTTTGAGATTAAACACTCCAAGCAGGCCATAGAAAGTAAAATAGGCGCGCCTATCGATTCTTTTTCTTATCCATTTGCCTTTCCAGAAGAGGATCTGGGATTGACGCAGTACCTCACCGACACGCTGACAGCCTGCGGTTATAAATATGGCGTGAGCACCCGTATCGGCAGGGCCTCCGCAAAAGATCCGATCTTTTTCCTCAAAAGGCTTCCGGTCAATTCCCGCGACGATCTGGCCTTTTTCAAGGCAAAGCTGGAAGGCGGCTACGACTGGCTGTACTGGTTTCAATTGACAAGCAAAATTATCAGAGCAAAATTGCGTCATGGCAAAAAACGGAGCTGATTACATTATTGTGTTACAAAAGAATTTTTAAGAGAAAAAATATCTGCTAATTTTTTTGATAAATTAGATTATGAACGACTTTGAAAGATTTTCGTCAGTCAATGCCGGGGATGCAAAGAAACTCCCCAGTTACGTTTTAATAACTCCGGCAAGGAATGAAGCGGCCTTTATCGGGAAAACGCTGGAGTCATTGGTTAAGCAAACCGTCTATCCGATTAAATGGGTTATAGTCAGCGATGGTTCAACAGATGGCACTGATGAGATAGTTCAAAAGTATTGCGATAAATATGAATGGATCGAATTAGTTCAACTGCCTCCGCGTTCCGAACGTGATTTTGCAAGAAAAGTAAAAGCCTTTAATGAGGGTTTCCGCAAACTCGAAAATCTGAATTACGATATCATTGGAAACGTTGACGCCGACACTATCTTTGATACGGATCATTTTGAATTTCTTCTTGAAAAATTTTTGACGCATCCCAACCTGGGAGTTGCCGGAACTCCCTATATTGAAGAAACTGGTAAGGGTTACAACTATAACATTGTCAATGTTGAAGATGTTTCGGGTGCCTGTCAGCTTTTCAGACGTGACTGCTACACAGAAATTGGCGGCTACATTGCAATCAAGGATGGGGGGGAAGATTCAGTGGCGGTTTTTGCCGCCCGCGCAAAAGGATGGATGACGCAGTCATTTACAGAAAGACATTTCATTCATAGCCGAAAACTTGGCAGAGGACGGGAGATGCTCCTCATCTATCATTTTTTTAAACTTGGTAAAATGGATTATTATCTAGGTGGACATCCCTTATGGGAAATTTTTCGATGTCTTTATCAAATGAAAAATAAGCCGTATGTTGTTGGAGGAATAGTTATTTTGACCGGTTATGTTCTAACCCTTTTGAAACGCGAGAAGCGTCCGATTTCATCTGAATTAATAGCCTTTCGGAAGAAGGAACAGATGAGACGGTTGCGGGAAATTGCTAAAAGTACTTTTTCGTTATGTCGTTCAAAAATAATCGATTAAATATACCCGGAGCTCGCGGTTGGGCAAATTCAAACCTATTGATCTTACCCCAAAATTGCACGATGCAAAGAATAGAACAAATTATATTCTTGTTTCGCCGGTAAAGGACGAAAAGCAATATATCCGGCAGACGATTGATTCGGTCGTTAGCCAGACCATCAGGCCATTGAAGTGGATCATCGTGGACGACGGATCGTCAGACAAGACACCGGAAATCATCGATTCATATCGAAAGCAGTTTGATTGGATCGAGGTTCTGAAAATCGAGCGGGACACCGCCCGCCAGCCTGGGTCGCCGATCGTCAATGCCTTCAATCGCGGCTATGATCTGGTCAAGGACAGCGAGTTCGATTTCGTAGTCAAACTCGATTGCGACCTGCGGTTCGCGCCCGATTACTTTGAAAAGCTCCTGCGTGAATTTGCAAAGGACCCCCGCCTGGGCATAGCGTCCGGCATCTACCTTCAGGATTTCGGCAACGGTTGGGTTCCCATTGAGATGCCATCCTATCACACCGCCGGAGCTTGCAAGTTCATGCGCAAGGAATGTTTTGCCCAGATAGACGGTTTCGTTGTCGCTAAGGGCTGGGACACGGTTGATGAAATAAGAGCCCAGATGCGGGGATGGCGAACAAGGCATTTCAGAGAATTGACGATGTACCATCTTAAGAACGAGGGTTCCGGCATCGGCTTTCTGAAGACCAACGCCATGCACGGCGAAATATTTTACATGACCGGCGGCAGCAAGCTTTTTTTTCTCGGCAAAGTCCTGCACCGGATTTTTGCCGGGCGGCCGTTGCTCGTCGGTGGAATCATGCTTTCTTACGGCTATCTGAAACCTCTTCTAAAAAGAAAGCAGCGCCTTGTCAACGAAGAAGAGGCCAGATTTTACAGCAATCTGTTGCTATCAAGACTTATTGGGAGAAACGGGTGATCAATCAGTCATGACGCGTAAATGTTTATTAATAGCACCGCAGCCAAACCACTTCAGATGAAAAAAGCATAGGCAGTAAAGCTAAATGAACGACGCTAACAAACAAATCCGGGTATGCCTGATAGGGGCGGACTTTGATACCCCGAACCGTGGGGTATCCGCCCTGTCCAGTTCCCTGGTCAGGCTTGTGAAGGAGACCGTACCCGGCGCAAAAATTTCTTTTTTTACGGGAAATCCCGCCAGAAGCCACAAGCTAGTTAATTTTGCCGGGAAAAACGTTCCGATCGATGTCATCAATTTCCGTCTTTCCCCAAGAGCAAAACTTCAGGAACACATTTTTTTCCTGCTGTTTCTGGCGGTCCTTATACGACTGATTCCTTCGGCCCGGTTGCGTGAAAAGATCGTTTACTGGAATTCCAGGCTGAGAGATGTCTATGAATGCGATTTTATCGGCGCCATCAACGGCGGGGACAGCTTCAGCGACATTTACGGCCTGTGGTCTTTTCTTTACGGAGCTGCTCCCATGGTGATCACCATACTGTTGGGAAAGAGCCTGACGCTTTTACCCCAGACATATGGTCCTTATTATTCAAGGCTGGCACGGACCATTGCAAGGTGGATTATTCTTCATTCGGAAAAAGTTTTATCCCGCGATCACGACAGCATCCAGTTGATCAATGAACTGCTGAATAAATCCGGAAAGAAGGTCGCAGTTACCTTTTGCCCTGATGTGGCCTTTACCCTGCCTTCTGAATTTCCCGCCTCGTTTGCCGTGCATCCCCCTGCCGAAGTGTTCGGAAAGGATGCCTGGGTGGGAATTAATATTAGCGGCCTGCTGTTTAACAACAGTGTGACGGGCGCAAACAGGTTTGGGCTTCGTTTTGACTATAAGACCTTCATACTGGACATCATCGAGAAACTGATGACGGAATCGTCAACCAGGATTCTTTTTATTCCCCACACTTATGGCGGAGAGGGAAGTGTTGAAAGCGATACCAACGCGTCCAGGCAAATTTGTGAACTCCTGAAAGACAAACACAAAGACCGCCTTTTTTTGCTGACGGGCGAATACAGGGAATTTGAAGTCAAAAGCGTTATCGGGAGGTGTGATTTCTTCATCGGATCGAGGATGCACGCCTGCATCGCCGCGATTTCCCAAGGGGTTACCACGGCGGCGGTGGCCTACAGCAAGAAATTTTTCGGTGTATTTGAAGGCGTCGGTCTGGAAACAATGGTTGTTGATGCACGATCTACAACCCTAGATGAAGCTGCCAATAGGATTACTGAACTTTGTCGAAACCGCGAAACCGAGAAGGCGTTGATCAAAGATAAAATCGAGGCCGCAAAAAACAAAGTGAAAGAGACTTTCAAATCTTTGTTGAACGGGTTGGCGTAGGGAAGCAAAACAGGGTGATCAAACGCATTGTCAAACTTCTGATTCCGACAGTATTCCGTGTCGCCATGAAAGCAATTGTCTTCTTCCAGGATGGAAAGAATTAATGGTGCGGGCTAAAAATTGCAACATATTATCTTAACATGATTGATATCTCTGTCATCATTGTCAACTGGAATACCAAGACTCTTCTGCTCGATTGCGTTGCCTCTTTATACCAAACAACGCGGGAGACGGAGATAGAAATAATCGTCGTTGACAACGCTTCCGCAGACGGCTCCGTCGATGCGCTGCGGAAAAGGTTTCCCCAGGTACAAATTATCGAGAATCCGAAAAACTACGGCTTTGCCAAGGCTAATAACATCGGCATTAAAAAGGCGCAAGGACGTTACATGTGCCTGGTGAACTCGGATGTGAAGGCACTTGCTGGTGTACTGGATAATATGCTTACCTACATGGAAAACCATTCTGCAGTCGGTGCGCTTGCTCCGAAAATATACGGTGGAGATATGCAAATCCAGAAGAACTGTCGGGAGTTCCCCAACGTGCGAAATATTTTCTGCGAGGAATTCTTCCTGAATAGATTATTTCCAAGAGCGTCAGTTTTTCGTGGAAGGGATATGATTGAATGTAATTATGATGTGGAGATGGAGGTAGAAGTTCTATCCGGTTGTTTTCTGATGGTACGCCGTAAAGTCATTGACCAGGTCGGCCTGCTCGATGAACGGTTTTTCTTTTATTCAGAAGACATGGATTGGTGTAAACGCATATATGATACGGGTTGGAAACTAATTCACTACCCAGGAGCAGAAATAATTCATTATGGTGGTGCTAGTTCCGATACAGCACCAATAAGATTCAGGCTCGAGATGCTCAAAGCCAACTGGCAATATTGGAGAAAGCACAAAAGTATGATTGAGTGCGCCCTGTTCTGGCTGATAGAATTTGCAGGCAAGTTTGGAAGGGCTGTGGGCTGGTATATCATTCGCTTCGTTGGATCGAAAAGACAACCAAAGGCTAAAATGATGGCGGACGCTTATGGGAAAATGCTGAAATGGCTGACCAATCTAAGACTGAAAAAGAGTTAACCTTACCGAACATGCCCGCCTCGCGGGCTTTATGCGATGGTAACCTATGGATGAAGTCATAAGTAATATTAACACCATCGGCTACATATTCACCGTGGTGATGGGGGTGATGCTTTTTTTGCTTCCGCAGCGTTTTGCCGCTTTGCCGTTAATCATGACCGCAAGCTATATGACTTATGGCCAGGTGATGGGTGTCGGACCACTGCACTTTTACCTAATACGAATTATGATCTTCCTGGGTTTTCTAAGGGTTATCTTGCGAAAAGAGTTTGTCGCGATTTCATTCAACTCAATTGATAGACTCATCATTACCTTTGCCGTTGCTTATGCGATCATTTATTATCTCCTGCGCAAAGAAACCGGCGCATTCATCGCGTCAATGGGTTTTGTTTATAATGCGGTAGGCCTATACTTTATATTTCGTTCCATTGTTCATGATGAGGACGATTATTATCTTATATTCAAGATGCTGGCCTGGGTCATGGTTCCCCTTGCTATCTCTATGATCGTTGAAAAAACCACGCAGAGGAACTTGTTTTCCATATTCGGAGGAGTTCCTGAATATACATTGATCCGTGAAGGTAAACTCAGGTGTCAGGGCGCGTTCCTGCATCCTATTCTTGCAGGCACATTCGGTGCAACCAGCATTCCTTTTTTTATTGCTCTCTGGGTTAGGGGCGCTGGTCAAAAATTGACTGCTGTCCTGGGGTTTATTTCTGCCACCATTATTGCCGTGGCATCGGCTTCCAGCGGGCCGGTAATGGTTTATGCCACTGTGATTCTCGGGCTTTTTATGTGGAAACTGCGGGACAGCATGCGCATGGTGCGCTGGGTTTTGCTGTTTATGATTGTTACGCTGCACCTGGTCATGAAAGCTCCTGTATGGGCGCTGATCGGTAAGATTGGCTCGGTCATCGGTGGAACAGGTTGGCATCGCGTTGCGCTAATTGACGCAGCTGTCGAACATTTTAATGAATGGTGGCTGCTGGGCACGGACTATACGCGGCACTGGATGCCGACGGGTGTTACATGGTCTGAAAAACACACGGACATCACCAACTATTTTATCGCAATAGGTATTGATGGCGGTCTTCTGTCCCTAATTCTCTTTGTAGCTATACTGGTGTATTGCTTTAAAACAATCGGAGCAAGGCTGAAAGAGATTGACCCGGCCGAATTTCCGAAAAAATTTGCCGTGTGGTGTTTAGGGGTTTCCCTTTTTTCTCACATCGTCGCATTTACTTCTGTGAGTTATTTTGATCAGATTATTGTTTTCTGGTATCTCTTACTGGCGATGATTGCGGGGCTAGCCTTCAAGAGAACAATATCTAAAGATCCCCGAGTACTTAATGAAATATAATTGATCTCATTATCCTCGCTGCACCCCGAGCGAGGCATCCCACGTTACCATTGGAAATCTAAAGCTGTGCGTAATCATGATTAAAACAATGAATGTAAGAAAAGCCTTTGGCAAACACATTGCCTTTCCAATCCTTAATCTAAAGAATCAAACGGCAAGTCAATTGAAACATCTGGAGACAAGCCAGTGGTATGCGTTGGAGAGGATCCAATCTCTGCAATGGGATAAACTTGCTGACCTGCTCAAACATGCGGCATCAAACGTGCCCCACTACCACAAAGTGTTTCGGGAACGGGGAATCAGCGCAGGGGGTATAATATCGCTTGACGACTTCCGTGTCCTTCCACTGCTTCAAAAAAGGGATATTCGTGAAGATTTCGTCAATATGATCGCTTCCGGTTTTGACCGGGGCAGTCTGAAACGATTTACGACAAGTGGTTCAACAGGCGAACCAGTTACGATCCTCCGGGATAGTCGGGCAGATATCATTGCCTCGGCTTCCGGAATACGATTTCGCAGATGGGCTGGGCAGGATATCGGGGAGAAATATGCCCAGATATGGGGACGAGCGCTCGATCATGTGGAGTCTTCTGAATCCGGCCATTCCCCTCACAGCAGATTGAAAAGATGGTTGGCTCGTTTTGAAGAACCGGCTGCCTTTTTGAACGCGTATGACATGACCGAAGCGAGCATGAGAGAGTTTGCCGACAAAATTGAAACACAGAAGGTTGATGTCCTCGTGGGCTATGTAAATATGCTTTACTTCTTTGCTCAATTCGTTCGAAAATGGAAAATGGTATTCAGATTGAAATCTGTAAGAACAGTAGCAGAAGTGCTGCACGCGCATCAACGGCAATTAATCGAAGAGGTCTTTGGCTGTAAGGTATTTGACAATTACGGCAATAGAGAAAACGGGCTGATCGCAGCCGAATGTGAAATGCATTGCGGTTTGCATGTGAATGCGGAAAATCTTTACGTCGAGATTCTCGATCCTCAGGGCAAACCTGTACAAGGCAACGAGAGTGGTGAAATTGTAGTTACCGATCTCAACAACTATGGAATGCCGTTAATACGCTATCGGACTGGTGATCGGGGATATTTTCTTGACGAACCATGCCAATGTGGAAGAAGGCTTCCTTTAATTGGGGAAATCGGCGGAAGAGTCATTGATATGGTCGCACTTTCAGACGGTAATTTTGTGGATGGCAGGGTTCTGGGCCATGCTCTGTGGGCATTCCCTGATGAAATTGACCGTTTCACGGTTGTGCAGCACAAACGTGGCGAGGCAGAGCTTATGCTCAAGCCGGCCAAGCCCATCACTGACGAGCGCCTGCAAATAATCATGAACCGTTTGCGCGATTTTACAAGAAATAAACTTACTATTAAATTGAACATTGTGGACGATTTACCTATAGATCCCGTCAGCGGCAAATACAAGTTCGTTGTATCCGATATAAGTTCAAGGATTGACTCTAATGAATCTGAATAACATGACCCTTAAAGTCGAAGGAGTATTATTGCATGATGGACTATAGAGATCCAAGAATTCTTGATGCCTTATTCTCTGCATTATACAGACTCAACAATCGCTTTGTGAGAAAAGCTATTCGCGAATTAATATTCAGGCGAAAAGGCGCAGGATATTATTCGAAGACTTTACGCAAATTACTTTTGAAGTATCATGGTGTCGAAATAGGAATGTATTCACGTGGAGCATTTTGGGCAGATTTCCCTTCTGGTACCATAGTTGGCCGCTACACGTCTTTGGCAAACGGTCTTCTAGTCATAAATGGAAGTCACCCCATCCAACACAAATCGACTCACGCTTTCTTTTTTAATCCTACTCGTGGATATGTTGACAAATTATTAATCGAGCGCAGAAAAAGCCTGATCATTGGCCATGACGTTTACATGGGCAGCAATGTGACGATCCTACCCAATGTAAAATCTATCGGTACAGGAGCGGTTATCGCGGCAGGCAGTGTCGTAATTAAAGATGTGGCGCCTTATGCAATAGTTGGAGGTAACCCGGCTAAGCTCATAAAATATCGTTTTTCTGAAGAGACCATAAAAAAACTGATGGAATCGAAGTGGTGGGAAAAGGACATTGATCAGCTCCACGCAGATGAATCTGAGTTTAAAACCTTTCTTCGGCCTCTGGAAGAATAACTCATTATAATGAAGCTCAAAAACGCTCATCAAGTTGCCCAGTGGCGCCTTTGTGTCGGTTGTGGGGCGTGCGCTTATGTCTGTCCAGAGCAAAATATAACACTGATCAATATAGTCAATAGCGGGATCAGACCGACGTATGATCCCGCGAAATGCAAGGATTGTGGAGAGTGTATCAAAGTATGCCCCGGGTATGAGACCATTAAGGAATCTCAGGAAGACCACGCAGGCATCATCAGGCAATTAAATCAAAGCTGGGGAACGGTTCGAGAGGTTTGGGAAGGATACGCCGTCGATCCGGACATCCGGTTTCATGGCTCTTCGGGCGGCCTGGCCAGTGCGCTGGCCCTGTATTGTCTGGAAAAGGAAGGCATGACCGGCGTGTTGCACACAGCAGCAGATGACAGGAATCCGCTTGCCAACAGGACCGTCCTAAGCCGAAATCGTGACGATATTCTCACGCGCACAGGATCGCGGTATTCGCCGGCCTCTCCCTGTGGTGACCTGAAACTCATGGAATCTGCCACTGGATCATGCGCTTTCATCGGCAAACCCTGTGATGTTGCGGGGCTTCGGAAGGCCATGTCGCTGAAACCTGCATTGCGGAAAAAGGTTGGTGTGGTCATTGGTATTTTCTGCGCAGGGACACCATCAACACAAGGCACTATCGATTTATTAAATAAACTCCACATCAACACCAACAACGCCAGTGCACTCCGCTATCGCGGAAAGGGTTGGCCCGGGCTTTTTTCCGTACAGCACAAAAAAGACATCAACCGGACAGAAACACTCACCTATAAAGAGGCTTGGGGATTTATTCAGGCCTACAGACCCTACCGCTGTTATCTATGCCCGGATTCGACCAGTGAACTGGCAGATATCTCCTGCGGCGACCCGTGGTATCGGGAAGTCAGGGAGGATGAATTGGGATACTCGCTTGTCCTTGTCCGCACCGAACGAGGCAGGCAGATACTTCATGGCGCCATTGAAGCCGGATATGTCACATTAGAGCGTGCCGCGCCGGACGTGATAAGCCTGTCGCAGAAAGATATGCCTATCAAAAGAGGAGCCGTCTGGGGAAGGTTGTTGACCATGCGCGCCTTCGGCATTCCCGTGCCCGCATTCAGCGGTTTCTATCTTTTCAGAAACTGGCTTGCGATACCGGCAAAAGAAAAAGCAAGGTCCATTGCCGGTACCGCTAAAAGAATAATGAAGAGAAAATATTACAGAAAGCTGTCAAGAAAAGAATTCTAAGTTTGTGACGATAAAAGAAACTGCCATCAAGGGAACTCTCTTCCTGGGCGGCGGCCGTTTGATAGACCGGGGCCTACAGTTTTTGCGCAATATCATTGTTGCTCGGCTGGTCAGTCCTGAGGATTTCGGCATTGCCGCTCTTTTTGCAATGACTGTCTCTTTTTTGGAGATGATCAGCAATCTTGCCGTTGACACCCTTCTTGTTCAGAGCCCGAATGGCGAAAAGTTGCGCTTCCAGCAGACCTCGCAACTGATGATGGCAGTCCGGGGGGCGGGCATCGCGCTTGTGCTTCTTGTGCTTGCGGGGCCTGTGGCCAGGCTCTTTGACATCCCGTCGGCAGCGTGGGCGTTTCGTCTGTTGGCTGTCGTCCCTCTGATAAGGGGTCTGGCCCACCAGGACATGAGCCGTTTCCAGCGGCAGTTGAATTTCAAACCCATTCTAGCGACAGACATTGCTTCTCAGTTCATCAGCGTTTTACTTGCGTGGCCTCTTGCCGCATGGCTGGGCGATTACTCCGCCATCCTCTACCTGATTCTTATTCAGACCCTGGCAAGAACGATCATCTCCCATGTCATGGCAGAGCGATCCTACGCCTGGGGATGGGAGCCAATGCACGCCCGCGAGATCATAACATTCGGCTGGCCTCTGCTGATCAATGGGATTCTGCTCTTTCTGATCATGCAGGGGGATCGGTTTGTCATCGGCGCGGCAGACAACCTATTTGCCAGGGAAACATATTCCAAAACGCAGTTGGGATTTTATTCCGCAGCATTTGTACTTGCATCCACGATAGCGGAAGCAATCACTTCCATTGTAACACCCGTGATGCTGCCGCTTTTATCAAGAGTACAGGATTTGGAAGACCAATTCCACAAACGATGCCGCTTCTGCATACAAATAGCGGCTTTCATTTTAACCCCGATCGGGATTCTTTTTATCCTGATAGGCGGTTGGTTCTTGGTGCTGGTCTATGGGAATCAGTATCTTGCCGCGGCGCCACTGATGGCGTGGCTGGGCGCCACAAGCAGTATTCGCCTGCTCCGCGTGGCTTCTGCAACCATAGCTCTTTCCAAAGCTGATTCTGTGAACACAACGATTTCCAATGTCTTCCGTTCTTTCTCCTTTGGCATGGCCTTCATCTGCGCCGCGCTGGGAGCCGATCTTGTCTGGATAGCGGCAAGCGGCCTTCTGGGAGAGTTACTGGCCATCGGGATCAGTATCGGCATGCTGAAATATCGCCTTGCCATTCCCTTAAAATATTTCTCAAAACCTTTAATTATCTCGCTCTCGAGTCTTTTGCTGGCGGCCCTGTTTTGGAATGCAGGTTTAAACCACGCGGATATCCTGTATGCATTTCTGGCGGCTACGGCTTTTAGTGTTTGCATGGCAGTTATATTTTTTTGGTTTTTCCCCGAATTCCGCAAAGAGTTCGGCGGTATCGTAAGGCCGCTGCTTTCACGGAATAATCAATAAAGAGAAATCTTAGAGTTTGGTGCTGCTTGACAAGGCGATGTCAAGCGGGCAGACGAAAGAGTTCAAGCAACGGCAAAGAAGCCATCCCACGCAAGAGCGGTGAGGATGGCTTCTTTGCCGTTGCTTATTTGTATGTATTTCGTGACTCTGAAAAAAGTAATTATTTCAGACCATTTTTACTTCTTCGTCGCTCTTAGATTGCGGGGTGCAGGGGCTTTGAGGGTGGCGGTAGTAACACCGGCAATCTTATAAATATGAACGGCGTTCTTTGCAAACGTATCCGTAAATTTGCCGTCGGTTACGGTGCGCACGCGGCCTTCATCCACAACTTCAGCGCTGGCACTGCCCGTCAATCCGCTTATTTTGAAACTGACCGTGATGGATGCAGGTTCAACACCTGTGTATTTGGCCCCGTCAATGGGATCAGGTTCCGTGACCCGCGCGGCAAAGACATAGACCACCCCATCCTTCTCACGGATCATGGTGTCCACGCGATTGAGTGCTGTGTTTGCGTTATCCGTCACGTAGATTGCCGGTGCAGGCCCTAAAACAATGGGAGCAAGCACTTTCATTTGATCTGCAAACTTCTTCATGGCCGCCCAGCGCCCGGTATTTGTCATATCAAAGTATTGAAACCAAAGAATACCTTTTGCGCCGTGAATAACATTGAGCCAGTTTTCCAAGTAAACCTGCGCCTCCGATACCCCTGGATTTGGGCGTGGATCCAAACTTGTCGAGTATTCACGGCAGACCTGTAATGCAGGAATAATGGGGACAAGATTCTTATTGTTAAACCCTATGCGATTCAGCGCGTCCAGATATACGGCATATGGCCCCATATCGGTTAAATTAAGTGAAGGATGCAAACGATACCAGATCGGGTAAATATCAAATGAAAAAATATCCTGTGTCCATTTTTTCCCTCCAAAAAATGGCGCGCTGGACAGGTAGTCATACCCATAATAATTTGGATCCGTCCCATAATATTTTGTCCAGTCATATCCGTAAAAAAGATTATATGCTGGATGTTGAGGATCCAAACTGTGGCCAATATAAGCCCATGCCGCCAAAGTGGGTGGATAAACTTTTTCTGATCTGCCCCCCATGTTCGGTTCATCCTGCCATAGCCATGCAAACATGGCCGGATTGTCTTTGCCGGTGTTTATGTAGTCAGCCATCCGATCAGGGTTATGATTGAACTTCCAGCGGTTTGGAGCTGGAGCTACTTCGTAATTACCTCGTCCGGGGCCTATTGCCATAAGGTCAGAGACACTGGCCTTGTTTAAGTAATCCGCCCATGTGCTTGGGTTGTGTGTCGCGTAATAACCTTCTGTGTTCAAAGAATTAACGCTCGCTTGAGATATAAATTTATCGAATTCCGATGTGCTTGCCATAAATGGCATTATAGGGAAAAACAATTCTCCATTGATCCGAAAAGAGTTGTTCTCGTCCATGCCCACCTTGGGAATGCCCGCATACCGCTTGGAAAACTTGTCGCGCCAGAGGCCTCCGGATATTCTTGTGCCGCCGGCATTCAGCAGTTCAGCTATCACCACATAATCATCCTGAGCCAGGGATTTGTGGTCGAGGAAGACCCTCTCTTCACTGGCAAGGTTGCTTTTCGATAAAAGCGTGCTGCTGCTCCCCTTTGCCCCCTTCAGTGTCACGCGGAGGGCGGTTTCGTTCCTCTGGTATGCAGCCGGGATCTGCACGTAGAGGTACTGCGCAAGGCGGTTATGGAATGGCGCTCTCTGGATTTCAAATCCCGCCATCGGCGCTTCGCCCGTGACATTAATGATACACGCAGTTGTTTTTGTGGCAAGGGGGCTGCCAACAGGGGTGCCCGCTGCATCAAACTCTGCCCATACTGTTACTTTGAGTTTCACCGTAAACGTACCTGGTTTCATGTAGTAGTGTGTAACGGCAATGCCGGAACGTGTAATTGCGGCAACCGATGGGTCAAAGCGGTGGTAATATCCATCCCCGAAATCCCATTCATACCTGGCCTTTCCAAGGATCGTCGCATAGGGATAGGTGGTGCCGGTTGCGCTCAGATAGACTTCTTCACCCACTTCAACGCTTGTGCCCGGCTGAATCTCTATGGCTGGGATCAAATCCTGAGCCAGTGCAATGCTCGTCGTTGCCAAGATCAGTACTCCTATTAAAAGGGTTCGCATAACATTCCTTGATGTCACGATGGAATGTAATATTTTTTTTCTCATAGCGCTGCGCCTCCATTTTTTATTTTAACCATACAAACCAAAATCACTTCATGTTTTTTCATATTATTATTGCTTTATTAAATCAACTTATAACACGATGAGCCAATGTTGGAAT